>ENA-OQHA01000884-OQHA01000884.1-human-gut-metagenome-genome-assembly--contig:-NODE-884-length-13336-cov-4.850026_pt1 | contig 13336 bp, 16 predicted proteins | sample MGYA00242558_ERZ504707 | MGnify/ENA primary metagenome ERZ504707 (study PRJEB26092, sample SAMD00036197) | human gut metagenome | host: Homo sapiens | study: EMG produced TPA metagenomics assembly of... | reverse complement strand
TACTGGTTGACGGAATGTCATGTGCGGTTCGTGATCTTTGATCCCAGTCTTTTTCTCCAATGCGTTCAAACATATCGTAGACGCTGTCTACTCTTAACGGCTTCCCTATGGTATCCCCTTTGATGTTAATAAACAGGTATTCCTGTTTTGCAGGATGTCCCAGTATTCCCCGATATAATAAAGCAGGAATTCAAAGGTATCATCGCTCACCCGTCCTCTTCGCTCTTCGGCATTTTTTGCTCTTGCATCGTTTTCATTATCATCCCGGAAGTCTACCCGGATCTCATGGTTTTCGTAATCGATGTCTTTGGTATAATCAATTCCCAAAATTTCACCGATGCGGAATCCCAGTTCCGATGTCAGTAAGATCAACACCTGATCCCTGCAGTTTGTACAGGCTTCTAAAATCGTTACGATTTCGTTCCGTTCGGCTGCCCGGACGTTTCGTTCCTCTTCTTTTAAGTATCCTTTAAATGACCGGGAGCGGATGGTTCTTCTGACCCCGATGGCATTTGCCTTTGTGATCGGCTGATTATAGGATAATACCGACAGGCAGGAACCGTTATTTCTGACTACTTCTAAAAAAGAATAAAACCTGAACACTTCTTTTAAGTAAGCGTTACAGGTTTTATTCTGCGGTTCTTTATCCAAATTGTCGGTATGTTTCCCAGCTTTCAGCCATTTCAGATATTCTGCGAAAAAATCATATTGCGTTTCGTAATCCATTCCATAGACATCTTCTGCTTCATGTTCTTCTTCCAGCAGATATTCCCAGTAGTAGGCAAGGGCAAATGCATTTCTCCGTATAGTATTCGGGGAACGGTTTGCCCGCACCTGATGCATTAGATACTTGCTTGGCAGCAACACAATTTCCAGTGTTTCCATATCCCGTATAAAGAAATATTTTACGGAACCTTCTCGCTGCATTTCCACTTTATATCGCTTCATGTTGTCTGCCTCCTTTCCTCTAACGCTATACACAGTATACCCAACTCATGCCGATAAAGCTATCACAAATACCACCAATTCGCTCCAAACCGCCCCTGAAATACCACTAAACTTTTTGTCCTGTCTGCTACCCGGATCTGGCAGAACCAATAACGCCACGGATGTTCTCAGCTATAGTACCGCTCCACTTTCCGGCTTCGGATAAAATTTTCTACTTCTTCGATCCGTTCTGCCATTTGGCACTTTGGCAGTGCTTCCAGAACATCACTCCGATACCTGCCTTTCTTTGCTGTCCGGTGATCCAAAATGGACACAACGCAGGTGTCCTGCTCCGTGCGGATTGCCCGGCCGAATCCCTGCCGCAGCTTCTTCTGCATATCCGGGACTACGATGGTCTGGATGTAGGATTCCAGGGATCGGTACTGCTCCTTTTGTGCTTCATGGATGGGTCCGGAACAGAAAATGGCAGTTTTACGATGATGAGAGACGATACCATGTCCCCCGGAAAGTCCACACCTTCCCAGCAGGAGCCGGCTGCGAACAGCACTGCATTCTCCATCTTCTTAAACCGTGCAATCTCTTCCTGGGAGTTTCTCCATACCTGCACCATCGGGAACGGGATCTGATCCCGCAAAGCTGATGCACATTTCCCATCAGGTATAAGATGTGAACAGTACCAGCGTATGCCCGTAAGTGGAACACACCAGATCACGGATCTGCCCGGCAAGCTGCTCGGCCTCTTCCCTGCTTCCCCTTTTCATAGGTCTTAAATGCTCCGGGATGTAAAGCAGACAGTTCTCTTTGTAACAGAATGGGGATTCTGCCACACACTCCCGGACGCCCGTTTCTTTTTCCAGCCCGGTCATCTGTCTGGTTCTTGCAAACCCGTTCCCGGCTTTTAAGGTGCCGCTGGTTAAGATCGCCGGAAATCCCCGACTCCATAAAGTCGCATCCAGATACTTCGGGATCTCCCGGTTGACCGCCATAAAGGTTAAATGACCCCGGCTGTCCTGCTGTAAAAACAAAATATATCGCTTGTCGTTCTTTAAAAACCATCCGAACAGCTCTTCCATCTCTTCCATCCGCCGAAAGATCCAGTAAGGAATATTCCCGGCAAGCCTTTTGATCATAAGCTGAAGCCTTTCCTGCATCTGGGCTAAGGCTGTGCCAGCTCCCGGCGGAAAATAAAAACTTTCTTTTCCAGCCATGTCCTTCTGTGCCATCTTTCCGATGCTTTCGGATCTCCGCCTGAAGTGCAGAAAACCCTTCCATCAGCCGTTTTCCATCCGTGCCTTTATGCTCTCTGCCTAAAAAGTAAGCAATCTCCTGCACATCTTCCCTTCCAATGCTTCTTCCATACATCTGGCTGGCGGCTTCCGGGAGTTTATGGGCCTCATCCACAACCAGAGCCCTGTAATCTGCCAGAAGCGGCCGGTACCCATTTGCCCGGTGCATGGCATCTGCCAGAAGATAATTGTGATTGCAAATCTGTAAAAAAATGTCCTCTTTCCTGGAACTATCCAGATGCTTCTGATAACGGCATTCTACTTTTCCCGGACACTCCCTAGGCAGAATTTTGGTACGCACACCAGCCTGCGGTCAAAACCGCTCAGGTTATGTACGGAATCTAAATCAAAGTTATGCCGGAGGGACTTCAATGCCTCCATCTGTGCCTGATTTTTATTCTTATCCCGGACTGCCTCCAGTCTTTGGGCCAGCCTGTAATCGCATACAAAATGTTCCTTTCCCTTGCGGACAACTGCCTTTAATTCTCCCTGAAGCAGATCTGCTTTTAACAGTACATCCGATAAAAAAGGAACATATTCCTCTATGATAGCTTTCTGTAAGGCAATGCTGGAAGTGGATACCACCACAGGCCGCCTGTCACATCCCGAATAACCGGAATGCAGTACACTATATTTCCGCATCAGGATGCAGGCAGTCAGATAGGCATAGGTTTTCCAATGCCCACTCCTGCATCACAGAGCGTGATCTCATTTTTCATAAGGGCATCCAGCATTTCATGGCAGAGACGGATCTGTTCTTCTCTTACGTGAAGCCCGACTTCCGGTAGAAGTTCCCGAAAGATTCTTTCCACTTCGCCATGCGCCCTTTTTTGATATTCATTTTTATAACACATTACTTCTCCTTGCCGGGAAGCTTATCTTACCGTACCCTTACGGACGGATCTGACTGCTTCCGGTGCTTTTGCTCCCTGCTCCTGCATTTTCTTTATGGCAGCATTTCCCCGTGCCATCATCCTTCGGATATCCGTCCGGGAAACATTCCATGTCCTTACCTTCTGTGGAGCATTCCTTACCTGCTCGGACAAATGCCTTTCACAGAGTTTCGGATAAACCACCATGGCTTCTGGCAATTCCAACGGATACTCGATCATGGGATGGTACACAATATCCCGGATCACCTGCTCATAGCTTTCCATCTGCATTCTGGCTGTACTATCCTGGTAAATATTTTTTCCTTTCATGGCACTGTAGACCTGCGATGAGATATATCCCAATGATTCAAAACTACAGTATCCATAAGGAGTTACACCGGAAAGGGAATCCGGATCTTTTAAGGCATTCAGATATACATCTTTTCCCTGGGCGATCAACCACATCCGAAAATCGGAAAAGCTGTCATCACTGCACCCTGTTTCCATCAGAATACCTGCCGCTGTCCATAAGCCATACTTATAAGCTGCATCCCGGTAACTGTAAACCAGATTATGGAATTGCAGAACATCCTCCGGTGTCATATAGAAAAGCTGTTGCTTGATCCACACCGCCGAAGCATCCAGATCGGTGCCGCACACTTCCTTTGCTTTTTCAATCAGATTCCAGAACTGATCCTTGCTCATCCCACTTCTTTTTGTTTCTTCCATCTTTCTCTCCCCTTGATGTGACGTTAATACCACAAGAATACGGCTGTAGTCTCCCACAGCCGCATGGTATCTGATATCAACGACACACTTCTTCATTGATTTCTTTTTTATCTTGCTGTTCCGCATTTGACCTCGCACCCCCGGAACTATCCCTGTATTTCTTCTGGGAAAGGGGACACTACAGGCGGGCGGCTGGCCTGCCGCCGCTCACAGATGTCCTGGGGGTCTTTCTGATTACAACCCGGAGTCCATCTTCCGCTCTCTGGCTGGTAACGTGTATCATTATCCCCCATCCGTGATCTTGGCGAAAGGCTGCCACCGCCTTATTCACAGCTATGCTTTCTCGCTCCAAGTCTAAGAATCTTTACCCTATACTTAATCATGCGCTCATACTGTCACGCTTCTACGGTTGGGAACGTACCTGTAGTGCCGATATTCACTTGCCAAAGAACAGCCGAGGGATGTCCCTCTGCTTACTAGCCGATGGCAGTGTTATTTTTTATTCACTTCACAAAAAATTTTTATCGTGATTCCCCGGATCTGTTTTTCTTTTTTCCTTTTGCCGGATTCTTCTGCTGTGCATCTTTCTTCTGCTTTTCTTTCTGCTCTTTGGCTTCTTCCGGCGGCATCTTCATCACATGAAGTTCCCCGTTAAACAGGGTGAAAATTTCCGGTGACTGATATTTTTCTTTAAACTTTTCAATCTGCTCCGGTGTCAGCGAAGTAAAATCGTCTTCTGTCAGTCCTACTACAAGGAATGTTCCGGCAATGGCATCATAGACCTGTCCTCGGTCATCGTACAATGCCCGATTTAACGGCAGCCCCTCAAATTTTCCATTGCCGTTTAAAAGGATTCCAACTTTATCATCAAACGGATAGGTCATTTCAATGTCACCGCCTACCGCCTGCTGCAGATCCTCCAGCTCATTGGGGATGTTCTTGACATAGGGTGCTTTCATCGGCTCGACTACCAGCACCGTCATCATTTCTTCCTGCATTTCGGACACTTCTTTCTCATCCATCGTATCAATCCTCCTGTCTGTTCGTTCTGATAATCAGCCGATGAGAGCCTTTTGTTTTATTCAAATTTCATGGACTTTTTGATTTTCTCCCGTAACCTCCGCAGTCTTGTATAAACAGTCTGCTCCGGCAGTTCCATGTGATGGCTGATCTCCTTTGGTGCATATCCCATCATCTTCAGAACAACCATCTGAAGAGTTTTCTTGTCAGTCGATAACAGGATCTGGAGCAATTCCTCATTCTCCACGGTATCGAGCAGGGCTTCCACACTCTCTGGCTGAGACTCTCCTGATTCTTTTTCTTCCAGAAGCAGTTCCATACAGTCCAGAAGTGAGGTCTGATGTTCCCGGAATCTCCGCTCTGCGTTAAAATCGTTCCAGTCATACTCCCGGAGCTTCTGGATCGTCTCTTCATCCACACCCTGCTCACGCAGGATCTTCTCTTCCTCTGCTTTCCACTGGTTCCATCTATATTCTTCTTTTGCTTTATTGTAAGCCACTTATCTTTTCCTCCGATCTGAATTTTTGTGAAATCAAATCGGAGTGTGGCGGTGATCTGGCTCGTTCTTCCTGTCCACAGGAATGTCCGGCATCTCTGCTGTTTCCCTGCAAACACGGATCTCCTTTGTAATCATATCTTTACAAAGGCACAGTGTATCGGATGCACCTGTCAGTTAACGGTCAGAAACCTGTCAATTGACGGTCAATTTTTATCACCTTCTTTCCAGCACAAATAAAATAAGACGAACAATCTTTTTACGAATTATTCGCCTTACTGCTGTTCGTTTTCATTATTCAATTCAAATTTGTAACCTATATCCCTGACACTGACGATGCAATTTCCGGCACCATCTTCAACAACATTCAGCTTTTTTCTCAGTCGCTTTACCAGACACCAGATGATATTTTTAATATCACCAACAGGATAATCTTTCCAGACAAGCTGGTAAATCTGTTCAAACGTGTATACTCTCATCGGTGTCGCCGCTAATAAGTATAAAAAATTATATTCTTGTCGTGTTAAATGTAACGCTACATCATTCCAAAATACTTTATGTTTCTTATGATCCATTACAAGTTTTCCCTTATTAATCATCGTTTCGGATTGCTTTTGAGTTATTTTTTGTTTATTATTTCGTCGTGCCAATGAAAAAATCTGCAGATCTACTTCTTCTATAGTGCTATTTATATCCATTACACAATCTGCACCAGCGTATATTAATTCTTTTTTCCATGACATACACAATAAAGAAGTTGCATCCGTCAAAATAATAATTGGTATCTGCGTTATCTTTCTAATAGCAGATATAATATTACTTATGTTCTCTTTATAAACGATTACTCCTATTATAAGCACATCATAAGAAAATAAACTCAAATTATGCAGTAAAATTTGTAGATTTTCTGCATAATCTGAGTTTATCTCATTGAATAGTTTTCGATATGATTGATTGTCAAAATATGCTAATATCTTGTATTTTGTGTCTTTCATATTTAATCTATTTTAGCAAAGCAACATTTTCTACTTCTTCACAGGAAAATCATCAAATGTATTGTCAATTTTTTGTGAAGCAATCTCTCTCATCGCATGCTCTTTCAGTTTTTGAAAACTTTCATCACTGACTGCATGTTCCATGCGACAAGCATCAACTTCTGCAATTTGTGGATTAACTCCAACGGATATAAGTTGATGAGTAAAAAACAATGGCGTTCGTAAATTTTTTCAGCCACATCCCAGCCAAGGTCGGTCAGGTGTATATAATGGTTTTCGTCTGTTGTCAAAAAGCCACCCTCTCGTAAAGTTCCTACTGCGTAACATACGCTGGGTTTTGAAACTTCCATGTACCGGGCAACATCCACAGAGCGCACCATACCGAGCTTCTTTTGGAGTATAAGCACGGCCTCCAAATAATCCTCTCCGGCAGTATGAAGTTTCATAGGCAGCTCCTTTCGCCATTAAGCAAGACTCCAGCCAGCCGCACTCTTTCGGATATTGACAAAATCCTGATAGATACCAGGCTGTTTCAAAAGTTCCTCATGGGTTCCTTGCTGTGCAATCTGGCCGTTGTCTATAACTAAAATCTGATCGGCGTTCTGGATGGTATTTAGGCGGTGAGCAATTACAAGCAGGGTCTTTCCCTTCACCAATTCGGAAATAGCTCCTGAATATAGCTTTCATTGTCCGTATCCACACTCGCGGTAGCTTCGTCCAAAATAACGATAGGCGCGTCTTTCAGGATACAGCGGGCAATCGAAATACGCTGCTTTTCGCCACCAGAGAGTGTCGCACCGCCTTCGCCAACCACTGTCTGGAACCCATCAGGCAGAGCCATAATGAAATCATAGCAGCGGGCTTTTCTGGCAGCCTCATAGATTTCTTCTTCCGTGGCATCTGGCTTTCCCATGATGATATTGTTGTAAATGGTGTCCTGAAACAGATACACGCGCTGGAATACCATGCTGATCTGATTCATCAATTCCGACAGAGGTACATTGCGAATATCCACACCCCTTATCGTCACATTGCCGGATTTTACATCCCAAAGCCGCGCCAGTAAGTTTGCAATGGTGGACTTACCACTACCGGATGGCCCAACCAGCGCTGTCATAGAATTTTTCTTCATGGCAAAATTGATATGGTGCAAAACCTCTTTATCCTGATAAGCAAATGTAACATCGTTGAACAGGACTTCCGGCTGTCCCGGCTGTGCCTGAGCCGGAATATGCTGCTTGCCGTTGTCGGAAAGTTCCGGTTCATCCAATACCGCTTCAATACGATCAAGGGCAGCGTTCATAACGGTTAGTCTGGATGCTTCTCCATAGAGAGCCTTCAACGGGCCAAAAAGATCAAATACAAATAGCAGAACACCCAACACATAAGCCAAAGAAAGCGCACCGCTCTGTTCCAACACAATAGACAGACCGAAAATTGCCGCAATACCAATACCGTAAAGGATATTCAGCCCCATTGTCCACGGGGTCATTTTCCGTTCAAAATCAAGCGATGTATTTCTGGAACGTTTGAAATTGCCGGACAGTTCTTCGGATTTTTCTCCAAGCAGGTTATAGCTCTTAATAACACCAATGCCCTCCACAAAAGACAGCACCGCATCGGTCAGCCGTTCACTCTGCTCCTGACGGCCTGCTGCTTCTCGTAGGGAAACTTTGTTCATTCCCTTAGATACCAGCCATGCCAAAATAGTAACTATCGCAGCAATCAAGCCAATCTGCCAATTCAGATAAAACATGAACGCCAGCAAAACCAGCGAGGACAGCAGATAGCTCATCATGTTTCCCAGCGTACTCATAGCGACTTCTTCAATGAACACCATGTCGGTACTGAGGACAGAACTGATCTTGCCAATATTGCCGGAAGTGAAATATCCCATCGGAAGTTTCCGCAGATGGCCGCCCAATTCGATACGCTTGTCAGCGAACATCAAATATCCCGCTGCACTTTGCAGGCTGTCACTAAGATAGTGGACGAGCATCTGAACCAGCACAATAGCGGCAAGGCCAAGTCCCACATAAAGACAAGTCTGCCCGGTAATCGTCTTATTTGCAAATCCACTCAAAACCACAAAGGCCAGAAAAATCGGCATTTTGGACAGAATGGATTCCAGAAACGCACAAACAAATGCGCCCTGAATACGGCTCTTATAATGGTCGGAAAGTTTCAATATTCTTGAAAACAAAGCAAACATTTATTTCCCCTCCTTTGCAGTATGTACTTTCCACTCGGCGCTGTCCTGTGCCGCTTTCCACAACTTTTGATATTCTGGGCAGGACTGGATCAGCTCCTGATGTTTGCCCGTTGCAACCAGCTTTCCGTGATCCATAACACAAATCTGATCTGCGTTCATAATGGCTGGTAATTTGTGCGCGATAACCACAAGGGTCTTACCTTTTACAAGCTCTGCAATGGCAGCTTCCATCTTTTCCTCATTTTCGGGATCGGCATAGGCAGTTGCCTCGTCAAGCACCACAATTGGAGCATCTTTTAAGATTGCCCTTGCCAGAGAAATACGCTGGTGCTGACCGCCGGAGAGCATTTTTCCTGCATCACCAGCCATTGAATGAATACCCTGCGGAAGTTTCTCAAGGAACTCCATACACTGAGCTTTCTTTGCGGCCTCCACCACTTCTTCATCCGTTGCGTTCAGCCGACCAAGCCGAATGTTTTCAAGCAGAGAGGTGTTGAACAGGTATTGATCCTGCGCCACATAGGAAATACGGCTGTTGAGTGCTTCAAGGCTCATATCGCATAATTTCTGCCCACCGATGGAAATACTGCCTTTCTGTGGGTCATAATAGTGAATCAGCAGTTTCGCTAATGTACTCTTGCCGGAGCCAGATTCACCAACAAGGGCTGTTTTCTGTCCAGCTTTTGCCGTAAAGGAAATGTCATGGAGAACTTCATCCTCAATTACAACAGGCTTTCCATCCGGGCCGGGCTGTGTGGTCTGATAAGCGAAAGAAACATGGTCATAAGTAATGGTGTCATCTTTCCCGTGGAACGCATCTTCTGTCTGCTGGAGCTCTGGCGCATCCAACACCTGCTCCAATGCAGAAATTTTATAGTTGAGCTGGGGCATGGTAGGCAGGAAACCGAGAGATTTCAGCAGTGGCATACCAATACTTAAAGAAAGACACAGTACCAAGATCAAATTAGGCAGAGTAGACCAGCCAGAGAGAACGAACCATGCGCCAACAGGCAAAGTCAGAATAATGGTGCATGGAAGCAGACTGCTGTAAATTGCCATCCACGGCCACGCCGCCTTGTACCACGCCAGAGTATAGTCCCGATAATCTGATACATCTTTGCGGAACCGCTCATAGGAATCTGCGTCCTTATTGAATACCTTGACAACCTCCATACCATTGATGTACTCAATGATCGTGTTGTTCATTTTCTGTGCAGACTGATAGTAGGGACCCATGCGCTTCATTCCAACAGAGTACATAATGACCATGGAGAGCAGGCTGATCGGGATAGAGGCCAAAGACATAAGAGCCAGTTTCCAGTCCGCACAAAACATAGCAACATAAATCACCAGCGGAATCAGTAAATTTGCGATACCCTCTGGGACTGAATGAGCAAGGAGCAATTCCAAGCTGTCCACATCATCGACAAACAGCTTTTTGATTGTCCCTGTCCCTTTTTCCTCCACAATGCCAAGGGGAAGTTTCTCAAACTTCTTTTGCAGAGATACCCGCAGCCGGAACAATGTGTTATATGCTGCTTTATGAGAAATTGATAATCCCCATCCATAAAAAAACGCCTGCAAAACAAGACAGATCAAAACCCCTATAACACGCAATAAAACAAATTCTGTTTCAACAGAATCGCCCATAACCAATGGCGAAATGACCTGATAGGCCAGCACAAAAGGCAGGATGCCCATAAGAACGCTGACCAGTACGACAACCGTGGCCACATACATATTTTTCTTATATGGCCCTGCGTACTCAAAGATTTTTTGAACATAAGCCCTCCTTATATTGAGCCGTACTGTCTGTGCTTCAAAAATAAGAGGCCGCCAAAGTAAAGCGGCCTCTTATCATTATCTTTCTGTCCAGTCAAGGCGGCCCTGACATTCATAATTTCTAAAATTCACTGGCGGATTCGGAAAAAATCCAAAACCTTTTTACTGCCGGATTCGTCCAATGGATAGCTTTCTTTTACTTGCCCTTTTTCCATATGGACTACATACGAACATCCCGCCATCACCAACTCCGGATCATGCGTAATAACAAGAAGCGTTTTGCCCTGATCCGCGAGTGACTTCAAACTCCGCGCAACTTCCCGCATATGTTTGAGATCAAGCCCGCTTGTTGGTTCGTCAAACACAATGATCTCCCGGTTACTCACAATGGCAGACGCGATCGTACCCGCTGTTTTTGCCCGCCGGAAAGAGAAAGCGGGTGCCTGTCTTTATATTCCAGCAGATCAAACTGTTTAAGAATTTTATCCACAACAGTTTCATCCTTGTTGTCCATGCTCAGAAGCACTTCATCCGTCACGCTTTCGGTAAATAGCTGATGGCTGGTATCCTGCATTACCATGTAGCAATGTTTGAGCCGGGCTTTCCAATCAAGGGTTTTCCCGTCAACCTGCAAAAGGCCACACTTCTTTTCCAGTCCGCAAATACAGCGGGCCAGAGTAGATTTTCCAGCGCCATTCAGACCGATAATGGCAATCGTTTCTCCAACAGGCAGTTCTGCACTCGGAATATGGAGGCTTTCCGGTTCCCGCTTTTTATACGCAAAGCAGAAATTTTGAAATTCCATCTGTTTAGCTGTATGCGCCTGATACTGATTCGCAGGCTTCAACTTCGAGAGAGAAAACGGCCGCAGCCCCATTTCTTTTCGAATGCCATCCGATAAGCTGTCAAATTCAGCAGGCGTGTATTCCCGTTCAATCTCCCCATCTTTTACATACAGCACACGATCTGCAAGATCGTGAAGGTAGTAAAGGCGGTGTTCTGCGATCAGAATTGTTTTGCCCTGCTTTTTCCAGAGGCTCAGGACCTGCCGCAGGTCATCAATAGCAGCCATATCCAAATTAGAAGATGGTTCGTCCAGGACCATAATTCCCGGCAGCAATACACTTGATGAAGCACAGGCTATTTTTTGCTTTTCGCCCCCGGACAGAGCAAACACGCTTCGCCCCATCAAATCTTCAATATGATAATCGGAAACTGTCCGGTCAATCCTTTTCAGGATATCCTCCTGAGGATAGCCTAAATTTTCACAGGCAAAGGCTAATTCACTATCCGTATCCACGTTGAAAAACTGACTTTTGGGATTCTGGAATACAGATCCACCATAGCAGCCAAGTCATAAAGCGGCGTATCTGATACGCTTTTTCCGTCCAGAAGGACATCGCCCTCTAAATTGCCCTCGTAATAATGAGGCACCAGCCCGTTTACCAAACGGGTAATCGTTGTTTTCCCACAGCCGGATTCTCCCGTGAGTAAAACAAATTCCCCTGTGTTTATGGTGAGATTGACATTTCTAATCCCTCCGCCGCTGGATTCTTCACCATAAGAAAAAGAAACATTTTGAAAATCTATCATGGCAAAATCCCTCCTGCGGAAATTATCGGGGAAGCAATCGCCCAAAACACTACAAAGCAACAAAACAAGATCAGCACCACATCGGCAAAATTGAATTTAAGCTGGCAAATGTTTGTGCGTTTGACAGGAGCGCCGAGGCCACGGGTAATTGCCGCAGCGGAAAGTTCCTCACCGATTTTCACGGAGCAGGTAATCATCGGGATCAGCTTATACTCCAATATTTTTGAAGATTTTTTCCCTCCAAGTTTAATCCCACGCATTTTCATAGCGTCACTGATTGCTTCTGACTCCTGAAAGACAGTTGGAAAGAAGCGGAACATGACCGTTAAGGGGATCGTCACTTCTTTAGGCATATGGATTCTTTCCATGCCGGAAATCAATTCACTGACCGTTGTTGTTTTCACTGCATAGGCAGCAATCGCAACACTGGGAAGGATTCGGCAGAAGAATCCTGTTGTAAACAGAACGAGGAAATTCAATATTCCCGTAAGGTGCGGCAAAACATAAATTTGAACAGCATAAAAAGCAGAAAACACAGCAATATAGCCTACAGCTTTTGCACATTGTTTCGAGGTAAGCAGCAATATAGCCGGAACCGTACAAAGAACAAGGCGGATCAGCCCATAGCTTCTCCGCCTGTTCCACCCATGACAAAAATGCTTATGATGAAGATGAGCAACAGTTTTGTACGCGGATCGAGCCGTAACCCTTGTTCTGTTTTTTTGCTGAGCAGAATTTCCCGCGCCATTATGCAATACCGGCACGCTGGAAGTGCTTTTTGCAAATGGCTTTCCCAATCACACCTCCGACAAGGCCAAACACAAAGCAGGCAACCAGCAGAATAGGCGCAATCCACATAGGCATATATGTATTAAGGGTAGCTGCATATTCAGCGCCGTATCCTTCAGTCAACATTACCATATAGCTTTCACGGTTCAGGAAAATGGGAGCAAAGTTGCCAAACACCCAGATGCTGAACACGCCGCAGGAAAGAACTGTGCTCTTTGCACTTTTGTAGTCCGCCTTTTTCAGGATCACGTCGGCCAACAGGCCGCCAACGAGACCAGTTACCATAGTAAGATAGCCGTTGCCGAAGAACACCATGATTAGTCCAATCAGGAAACCCATGATTGCAGTCATCCCGAATTTTTTAGCCTTTGTAACATACAGCATATAGGGGATGCCACCAATCAAAGGGCACAGCACCGCCATCAGCGGAATAAAAATGGGGATAAAGCCAAGCATCGCCACCAGCATAACAATCACGACATAGATGACGGTGTAGATGCCGATAGTAATTAAATCTTTTCCCTCAAGCCGGGAACTTTTTTTCTGGGAACTCATACCAGTATCCTCCTATCTAAAATGGTGTAGTTAGCATTTTCTAACTACACCACATATAA
>ENA-OQHA01000882-OQHA01000882.1-human-gut-metagenome-genome-assembly--contig:-NODE-882-length-13341-cov-4.607992_pt1 | contig 13341 bp, 17 predicted proteins | sample MGYA00242558_ERZ504707 | MGnify/ENA primary metagenome ERZ504707 (study PRJEB26092, sample SAMD00036197) | human gut metagenome | host: Homo sapiens | study: EMG produced TPA metagenomics assembly of... | reverse complement strand
GGCGAGCCTCACGAGCCTTGATCTTCTCGTTGTACTTGAACTTGCCGTAATCAATGAGCTTGGCGACCGGAGGCTTCGCGTTCGGGGCCACCTCACGAGATCGAGGTTTGCCTCCTTGGCCAGGTTCAGCGCGACGGAAGTCGCGATGACGCCCACCTGCTCGCCTTCGGGCCGATCAGCGTACCTGCGGGACGCGAATCTCGTCGTTAATACGTGGTTCTCGCTGATGATGACTCCAATCCTCTACTTCAATTCCGTGGCGAGGTCCTTTGCTGGAGTCCTGTTCAATGCTTTGGGTTCATGGCAAGCCAAAACCAGCGCCAATATGCGCTCAGCTTCTGCAGACGCATATCAGTTCTTTGCGTCATTCCTGATTGCGCGTTGTATATCGCAATCGCTAGGCTGTTTGCCTTGAACCCGAGGCCTTGAAAGGCTTCCAGGTGGGGTTGCCCCGCTTTCTTGATTTCTCAAGCCAAATAGGAATCTTACCACACGCCCGGACATTCGCGGCACGTGTGTCGGTGGGTGGATACCGGCTACAGTGGGCATCATGGCTCAGGTATGCGTGATTTTTGGTGCGGGCGAATACTATGCGGGCACGCCCGTGGTGCCGGCCGGCGCGTATGTGTGGCGGCCGATGGCGGGCTCGACCATACGCGCGAGTTGGGTATCGTGCCCGATGTGGTGGTGGGCGACTTCGATTCGCTGGAGGGCCGGCCGCCCCGCACCGATGTGCGCACCATCGCGCTGCCCGCGCTGAAGGACGATCCGGACATGCTCTCCGCGCTGAAGGTCGGTTGGTCGGCGGGTTGCCGCGAATTCCATGTCTATGGCGGTTTGGGCGGCCGCATTGACCATACGATTTCCGGCATTCAACTGATGGCATTATTGGCCCGGCATGGGGCAAGCGGGTATCTGTATGGTGATGGGCTCATCGTCACGGCCATCACCGATGGTAGGCTTTCGTTCCCCGCGCATCCGGTGCCCGAGGACGGCCGCATGGTGTCTGCGTTCTCCCACTCCGATGTTTCGCTTGGCGTGAACGAGCCGGGGCTGAAATATGAGCTTAAAGACGGCACGCTGACCAATACGGTGGTGCAGGGGGTAAGCAACGAGTTCCGCGACGGCGTGGACGCGGCCATCAGCGTGGAGCACGGCACACTGATCGTCACCTTCCCCATCGAGGTGGCGTTGCCTCAGGTGAGTCGATTCCACGAATTTGGCGGCGATATCGGCGAGCTGGACACCGCAGTGTCCAAGCTGCTGGTTCGCTGACTTGCATGCCGCGCGCTTGCTCATGATGATTCGAGACATTCCTCCAAAGGAGAGGAAAAATCACATGTCGGTTGCGGGCAATCCGAATTGTGAGCGCTCACAGAAAATACGGCATTTTTGCCCAAAACGCACGCTGAAACGTTGCCATGTGTACAGAGTCGGCATTACAGTAGCAACTGTTGGTAAACAATGGCCCGGTGTGCCAAAGCGCGCCAAGGCCACCCTACAAGGGAGAATTACATGACAGTTAAGATTGGTATCAACGGCTTCGGTCGCATTGGTCGTCTCGCCTTCCGTCGCATCTTCGAGCTGCAGGCTCGCGGCGGCAGGCTGGTGACATTGAAGTTGCCGCCATCAACGATCTGACCACCCGGCTACCCTGGCTTACCTGCTGAAGTACGACAGCACCCACGGCACCTTCCGTCATGACGATGGCACTCCGGTTGACGTCAAGGCCACCGAAGACTCCATCATCGTCGACGGCAAGGAATACAAGGTCTACGCCGAGAAGGACGCCAACAACATTCCGTGGGTCAAGAACGACGGTGTTGAGTACGTGCTCGAGTGCACCGGCTTCTACACCTCCGCCGAGAAGTCCCAGGCTCACATCAACGCTGGCGCCAAGAAGGTCCTGATCTCCGCCCCGGCCAAGGATGACACCACCCCGACCGTTGTGTTCGGCGTGAACCACGACATCCTCAAGGCTTCCGACGTGATCGTCTCCGCCGGTTCCTGCACCACCAACTCCATGGCCGCCATGGTCAAGCTGCTGGACGAGAAGTTCGGCATCAAGGCCGGCTTCATGACCACCATCCACGCCTACACCGGCACCCAGATGCTGCTCGATGGCCCGCGTGGCACCAAGACCGGCCGCAACCTGCGCGCCGCCGCCATCAACACCATCGCCCACTCCACCGGCGCTGCCAAGGCCATCGGCAAGGTCGTTCCGTCCGTGAACGGCAAGCTGCAGGGCCACGCCCAGCGCGTCCAGGTTCCGGACGGCTCCGTCACCGAGCTGACCACCGTTCTGAACACCGAGACCACCGCCGACGAGATCAACGCCGCCTTCAAGGTGCCTTCTCCGACACCGATTACTACGGCTACAACGATGAGGGCATCGTCTCCTCCGACATCCTCGGCGACACCCACGGTGGCGTGTTCGACCCGACCCAGACCGACGTCAACACCATTGATGGCGTGACCCTGGCTCGCACCGTGTCCTTCTACGACAACGAGTACGGCTTCACCTCCAACATGATCCGTACCCTGCTGTACTTCGCTGAGATCTCCGAGTGAACCATTGCGGTCTAGGCCGCTACGGTTCGTTTGAGAACTAAGCTGTGAGACCCCCGCCTTGTGCGGGGGTTTCTTCGTAGTAGAACGGTAATCATGGCAAAGAAAAGCAAGCATGATAAGGGCGCGGGTTCCACTCCGGCGACAGTCCAACTGGAGAAGGCGGGCGTGGAATTCCACGTATACGAATACGAGCACTCCAACGACCATATGGATGACGGCTACGGCGTGGAGGCGGCCACCAAGCTCGGCTTCGACGAGCATCAGGTGTTCAAGACGTTGATGGCGGACACCGGTGCCGAACGCGTGGTGGGCGTGGTACCGGTGAGCGGTCATATGGATTTGAAAGCCTTGGCTGCAGCCGTAGGTGCCAAGAAGGCCTCTATGGCCGATCCCAAGGTGGCGATGCGTGAATCCGGTTATGTGGTTGGCGGCATCTCGCCGTTAGGCCAGAAGACACGTCATAAGACTGTGTTGGATGAAAGCGCCCTGCAATTCGACCAAATTCTGGTCTCCGGCGGCAAGCGAGGCCTGTCTGTGGGCGTGAATCCACAGGACCTGCTCAAGGTCTTGAACGCCGTTGCCGCACCAATCGGCACGTGGTGACCGTTCTTGCTCCCCTCACGGAGGGGAGCCAAGAATGACTACTTCTTCCTGCGCAACTCCGCCGGCAGCACAAAGTGCATGTTTTCTTTGATGGTTTCGACGGACTTCATACCGGTGAAGCCCAAGTTTTGCAGAGCGTCAATCACACCGGACACCAGTTCGTCCGGTACGGAGGCACCCGAGGAGATACCTACGGATTCCAGACCCTCGAACCATGCCGGGTCAAGCTCGCTGGCATCATCCACGCGATACGCTTTGCCGCGCTCCCCCAAGCCCTCCTGCGCCACCTCCATCAGTCGCACGGAATTCGAGGAGTTGGCCGATCCGACAATCACCACGCAATCGGACTGCTGGGCCACCAGTTTGACCGCAGCCTGACGATTCGACGTGGCATAGCAGATATCCGAACTCGGCGGCTCTTGAATCCAAGGGAATTTGCCTTCAGCGCGGCAATGGTATCGGCGGTCTCGTCCACGCTCAACGTGGTCTGCGAGAGCAGCACCAGCTTGGTGTCGGGCGCAAAATCCAGCGAATCGACATCCGATTCATGCTCGATCAAGTGCACGTGTTCGGGGCTCTCCCCCACTACACCGACCGCTTCATCGTGACCTTTATGCCCGATATAGACGATTTCATACCCCTCGCGCACGAAACGCAGCACCTCACGGTGCACCTTACCCACCAGAGGCAGGTGGCATCCACCACATGCATGCCACGACGTTCGGCTTCCGCCTTCACTACCGGAGATACGCCATGGGCGGAAAACACCACCGGAATACCCGCTTGGGCAGCAGCATCCGGAATCTCCGCCAATTCCTGGACGAACACCGCGCCTTGCCCGGCCAAGTCCTCGACCACATGCTTGTTGTGCACGATCTGCCGGCGCACATATACCGGGGGCAGCCCATCCTCGCGCGTCCGCTTTCCGGAAGCCTCCGCGGCTTTGAGAATGGTCTGTACGGTAAGAATCGCACGGTCCACACCCGCGCAGAAGCCTCGCGGATCAGCGAGCACAACGCTTTTGGTCATCGGAACCTCCTGAACGTCAATAGTGTTTTCCAGTGTAAGGCAGGGATTACAGGAATCTGCCGTCACAACTTTTCCGCGTCTCCCACAAATCACCGGTTTCCAAGGAATCCACGTGCTTCTCGCATGATGGTGTGAGACTCGTCACTCCACGTATTGCTACCGTGTTTATACGAATTGTTTATTATATGCCGCATATCGCCAATCCCCGCCTCGATAGAGGAGACGCGCTAGACTGGGGCCAGCGATAGCAGGAGCTACCGGCCCACCAACCTCACTACGGGAGTGATTCCATGACGAGTAAAACACCACGCACCGGAAATCAGTATTCGATTCACTATGGCGATTATTCCGCCGTCATCTGCGAACTCGGCGCCAAGATTCGCCGATTCGATTATCAAGGCAAGGAAATTTTCTGCCCGTTCGGCGTCAACGACCTGACCCCCACCTGTAACGGTTATGTGCTGGCCCCGTGGCCAAACCGCATCGAAAACGGCGAATATGATTTCAATGGCAAGCATTACTGCGCGCCGGTTAACGAATATCATCCCGCACCGCGCAACAATGCGAACCACGGATACGCCTACCACTACATGTGGAAGCTTGAATCGTTGACCGATAGCGCCGTGACGCTTTCGCTGCGCTTCCCCAACTTGGACGGATACCCGTTCGATGTGACCGTGACCGTCACCTACGAACTCGGCGACAACGGCATGACCGCGACCGTCAATGCCCGCAATGATGGCGACGAACCGGCACCGTGGCTCTCGGCCTGCATCCGTGGCTGGCCAACGGCAAGCAGGCGCAACTGCCGCCGAACGCGATGCCGACTCCGCCGCCTGCCACCTGCAGATTAAGGCCGCCAGTCATGTGACGGTGAACGAGGCGCTGATTCCCACCGGCACCGAACCGGTTACCGGTATCTACGACCTGAACGATGGCCCGACGCTCGAAGGCCGCGCCTTTGATGATGCCTGGGTTGACGTGGAGCGTGCCGCCGATGGTACGACCACCACCACATTCACCCGCCCGGACGGTATCGAAGTGAAAATCATTGGCGATGAGACGATTAATGCTTGGCAGTGCTACACCGCCACTGGCGCACCGTTCGCCGAGCATCCGTATGGCATCGCCGTCGAGCCGATGACCGCCCCGGCCAATGCCTTCCGCACTGGTGACCACTTGGTGACGCTCGCCCCCAACGGCGACTACACCACTGTGGTCCGCTACGAAGTAGTCCAGAAGTAGTTCTGTTACGCTGCTCCCCTCCAGAGGGGAGCCAATTTTTTATCCTTATGTGCCGCCGCGTCTTGGGACTTATGCGATACGATTGTGAGCGATAACAATTTGTTCCACAAAGGAGTGTGCACTATGGCTTTGAAGCCTCGCACTGGTAACCAATATGTCATCTCGTCCGGCGAATGGAGTGCCGTCGTCACCGAACTGGGTGCCAGCCTGCGCGAGCTGAAGTGGCGCGGCGAAGACTCATCGTCCCCTTCGACCCGAACAAGGTCATTCCCTGCTGCAACGGCTGGGTGCTGGCACCGTACGAACCGAGTGACCAATGGTCAGTATTCTTTCGATGGCGAAGACTACCAGATGCCGATCGACGAGTTCGACCGCCAATCCTCCCTGCACGGCTATGCCTACCGCTACATGTGGGAGCTCGTTGATTTGCAGGAATCACACGTGACGCTCTCCTGGCGCTCCCCCGACATCGCCGGCTACCCGTTTGATATCACCATCACCGCCACTTATACACTTGACGAGAACGGTCTCACGGAAACCTTCACCGTGCACAACAACGACAGCGTGAAGGCACCGTGGGCATTTGGCATCCACCCGTGGCTGGCCAACGGCAAGCACGCCACCGGTCAGGCCATTACCGCCGACAACGAGCCCTGCCGTCTTGAGCTGCACTGCGACACCCACGTGACCGTAGACGAACACTTGCTGCCCACCGGTGAAGAGCCGGTTTCCGGCATCTTCGACCTGCGCGATAACCCCACGCTGGAGGGACGTGGCTTCGACGATGCCTGGACCGATATCACCAACCGCGGTGAAGACGGCAGCACTTCCGCCGTGTTCACCCGCCCCGACGGCATCAAGGTCACGCTGACTGGCGACAAGACCATCAACTCCTGGCAGGTGTGCACCGGCAACGAAATCGGCGAGAAGGCTCGTCAGGCCGGCGTGGCCGTCGAACCGATGACCGCCTACGCCGACGCTTCCGCACCGGCAAGGATCTGGTTGTGCTCGAGCCGGGCGATGACTACACCACCGTGGTCACCTTCCACGCCGAACAAATCTGAAAAACCGAATAGCCAAGCCTGACGCTCATCGCCACATGGACACCCGTGTTGCATCACGTCGTGCTCATGTGGCATAATTCCGAAGGCTTATTTTTTTACTGCAGCAAAGGAGTCCATCATGGGCATGCGCGGACGTAAGCGCAAGAATCGTCGTAAGAAGGCCGCCAACCACGGCAAGCGTCCTAACGCCTGATTCTTCGCGTTTCTTATGGAACGCTCAAGGCCCGTCTGATGATACATCAGACGGGCCTTGTTGTATATGTCGTTACTTATCTTCGCCGCAGCAGTGATCAAGCGTGGCCTTGAGCCGGGCTATCAGACATTCGGGTGCCACATCCGGGCGCAAGTAGGCACGCAACGCGGCAATCAACGCCTGTTCACGCTCGTCGCAGCAGGTACGGGGGTCAAAACAGTCGCCCTCCGTAACGATATGCACGTCCGCCTGGACCGACGCAGAGGCCGAGCCGGTATCCACTGAACGATGATGCACCGCCGTGATATGCACTTCGGTCTGGCTGACCATGCCATCGGCCCCCGTACGGGTTATGGAGATATGGCGAGTACGCTCTACCGGCTGATCGTTCATCAGATCTCCTTTCCCGAAAGCTTGCTTGACTGTTGTGGCGTGCGGGCGCCAGTCGCATGACTATGTCTCACTGCGGCTTGCGTGTCGCCATTGCTACCAACAGTTTGTTCACTACTTCCATTATGGCCGGAATCGGCGATTCGACCAACGTTTTCGCCCAACTTCGCGGATGGTGAACCAGCCGACGAACCAGTCACGTACCCGCGCTCTTTCGCATACGAGGCGAGCTCACGCTTGAGTTGCGTGCGGGCGCGATTCAGGCGGCTCATCACCGTGCCGATTTTCACGCCCTGCTCATCGGCCACCTGCTGGTAGGACTTGCCGTCGATGGCGGCGTCGATGAACACCTGCCGGCGTTCCGGCGAGAGTTTGGCGAGCGCGGCCATGATTTCCTCGGGCGCGAAGGCGTCCAAATATTCCTCTTCAGCGGACTTGAGCCCGTCCGACGTATGTTCGGCGGCATCGTAAATGTCCCAGTCGTCGTATTCACCGGTGGAGTCGTTGGCACGCTGCGGGCGCGCTTGGCCTTGGCATACTGGTTGAAGTAGGCATTGCGCTCGATGGTGGTCATCCACGCCTCGAAGTTGGAGCCCGGCTGGAATGAGTCGAAGGCCTTGAACCCGCGTTCGAAGGTGTCCTGGACCAGATCCTGCGCGTCATCGGGATCGTTGGTCAGCCTCATCGCCTGCCGGTACAGTGCATTGACGGCGGGCATGGCGAGCTGTTCAAATCTGGCGCGCTTGGCTGCCATGGACTCGCCCGATCCGGCTGACTGCCCGGATTGCATAGTTGCTTCGCTTGTCGTCACGTTTCACCATTCTAATCAAATCATGTGCCCATATCGTGGTCGATGACGTGTGAGCCACAACACGCTGCACCCCACCTGTAGAATGGCGTATCGGCTAGATAATAGGGAGTAACAATTATGGCTTTGACTTTGGCTTCGGCCGCTGACCTGCTCAAGGAACACCATCTGCTGCGTGAAATCATCCAAGGGGATGTCTGGACCGACGACCCGGCCCGTATCGCTTCGGCGGATGAGCCGTTCGCCGGCATCACCTACGACACCCGCAAGGTCACGCCGGGCACCTGCTGTGCTGCAAGGGCCAGTTCAAGGCCGAATATCTGAACGGCATCGACGAAGCCGGCCTGGCCGCATACGTGGCCGAAACCGAGTACTCAGCCGCAACCGCCACCCCGGCCTGATCGTCAACGACGCACGTAAGGCGATGAGCCTGCTGTCCGCCGCGTCTACGGATATCCGCAGAACGAGCTCACGGTCATCGGCGTCACCGGCACCAAGGGCAAGACGACCACCTCGTACTTCACGCAGGCGCTTATCAACGCCGTCTCCGGCGGCAAGGCCGCATTGTTCTCCTCGGTCGATAATTGCCTTGACGGCCACACCTACGTCGAATCCGATCTGACCACACCCGAATCGATGGACGCCTTCCGCATGATGCGCGAGGCGGCCGATAACGGTATGAAGTATCTGGTGATGGAGGTCTCCTCCCAGGCGTACAAGGTGGACCGCGTCTATGGCCTGACTTTCGATGTGGCCGCGTTCCTCAACATCTCCCCCGACCACATCAGCCCGATCGAACACCCCACGTTCGAGGATTACCTGTATTGCAAGCGCCAGATCATCGTCAACGCGAAGTCGCTGGTACTCGGCGCGGACAGTCTGCACGCCGATCTGTTGCGGGAGGACGCGGAGGCAGCCGGCATCGGCGTGACCACCTTCGCCCTGCATGACGCGGATAATGCCGGCACCAGTGCGGACGTCGTCGCCTGGCCCGCCGACCCGGCGCACGCCTCCTTCCACATCGCCGACGGAGATCAGCCCTTGGCGACTACCATCTGTCCATCGATGGCGACTTCAACTACCTCAATGCGGCGGCAGCCATCGCCATCGCCCATGCAGTTGGCGTATCGCTCGATGACGCCGACGCACTGCACGCCATCGAATCCGTACGTATCGCCGGCCGTATGGAACAGTTCCGCGACCCGCAGTCAAACACGCTCGCCATCGTCGATTATGCGCACAACTACGCATCCGTCACCGCGCTGCTTGACTTCGTCTACGAGCGTTGGGGCGAGGAAAACCCGCGTATCACGCTGGTGACCGGATCGGCCGGCAACAAGGCCTACGATCGTCGTAAGGAAATCGTCGAGGCTGCCGAGAACCGTATCGCGAACTTCATTTTCACCGCCGAAGATACGGACACCGAGCCGATCATCGACATCTGCATGGAAATGCAAGGCTACATCACGAACAAGGATGTGGTCTCCACGGTGATTTCCGACCGTCTGACGGCCATCACCAACGCCATTTACGATGCCCGTGCGCACGCCGACCGATTCAACATCCTGCTGATCATCGGCAAGGGCAACGAGCGTTGGATCAAGGACCATCGCAAGCATGTGCCGTTCGACGGCGACGATCACGTCGTCGAACGCATGTTTGGCTTGTGACGGGATTCCGGCCAATCAAATCCTGATCGGATCCCGATTAGCCCACATCAGATCACGCGCAATACGACCAAACCAGAAACACGACATACGGATACAAACGAAAAAGGATAGCTGAATCGTAATGATCACGTTGGAGAAAGTTGACGGAGCCACACTGGAAGCCGAAGCCGAGAAGGCCGGCATCACGTTGCCTATCGAACAGACCAAGGTTTGGTCTGGTTTTCAGGCGGATATCGACGGACGCACACCATGGGGCAATTATCTGATCAAGCGTGATGGTGAATTGGTCGCCGTGATCTCCTTTATCGATTTTGAGACGCACGGTTATCATTATCTGCGCTCGATGCATGGGCCGGCGTGGGTCGCCAAGCCCACCGAGGCTGAGGAGCGCGAGGTCGTCGACGCCATCGTGGACACCGTCAAGAAGGCCGACAAGAGCATCGCGTTCCTGCGTATCGACACCTGGTTCGCCGATGGTACGGAGAAGGTGCTGTCCACAGTGCCGTACGACCAGACCGTGGTCATCGACATCACCGGTGGCGATGATGAGATTCTGGCTCGGATGAAGCGTCGTGGACGCCGTGACGTGCGCAAGTCTCTACGTGAATGCCCGGCCGAGGTTGCCGATGAGACGGATAAGGCCCTGACCGATTTCTCCGAATATTACGATGTGATGGTCGAAACCGGCCAGCGCGATGGATTCACGCCTGCTCCGATGAGCGACTACTCCGATATGATCGCGCGTTGGGTGCCGATCATTGCCGTGTGTTCGCCGCACGTATTGAAGACCGTGTGGTGGCATGGTCGATTGTCACCGTGAACGGCACGCATGCGGTGCGCTACTATGCCGGCATGCGCAACGAGGTTATGCGTCTGCATGTGACCGACAAGCTGCTGTATTCCGAATGCTGCATCCTGGGCTCGCAGGGTATTACGGAATACGATCTGATGGGCATCGGCTCCGATTTCGCGCCGTCGCTCAAGGGGCTTAACGAGTTCAAGTGCAAGTTCACCGAGGAAATCACCCCGGTGGCCCCCGCCCGCGACGTACCCATCAAGAAGGTCTTCTACAAGACGCTGCAGACTGTGCAGGGCGTGCGCAAGGCATTACGCTAATACCACCCCGCTCCCGCTGGTGGGAGCTGTCGAGCGAAGCGAAACTGAGGGTGGTCTTTCGAGATGGACCACCCTCTGTCACCTGTGGCGCCAGTTCCTACCAGCAGGAACCATTCATTTATCGTTCGAGTTTTTGGCTCACCACGCTGTTACGCCGTCGGCTCGCATGGTTACGCCGTAGAGCGCGTCGGCAATCGACATGGTGCGTTGCTGGTGCGTAATGATGATGAGCTGCGCATGGGCGCGTAGCTCATTGAACGCATTAATCAAACGGGTCAGGTTCACGTCGTCCAACGCGGCCTCGACCTCGTCCATCACATAGAACGGGCTGGGGCGGGCGGTGAAAATCGCGAACAGCAACGCCAGCGCGGTCAGTGAACGTTCGCCGCCGGACAGGAGGCTCAGCTGTTTGACACGCTTGCCGGCCGGGCTGGCCTCGACCAGTACGCCGGTGGTGAGCATGTCTTCCGGGTTTTCCAGGCGCAGTCGCCCGGTGCCGCCTGGGAACAGCGTGGCGAACATCTGCTCGAATGCCTCGGCGGTATCGTCGAACGCGGATTTGAATACCTGGACCATCGTGGAATCGAGATCCTTGATGAGCTGCATCAAATCGTCACGTGATTTGACCACATCGTTGCGCTGATCATTGAGATACTTGTTCCGCTCCTCAAGCGCTTCGAATTCCTCGGTGGCCAAAGGGTTGATCTTGCCGAGTGCGGCCAGATCGCGGCGAGCCTTATCGAGACGCTTCTTCTGCTCCTGACGGTTATACGGCACGGTCTTAAAGCGGTCGGAATCGCCGTTGGTGCCGGTCTCTCCCCCGGTTTCTCCCTCTTCGGTCTCAGCCTCAGCTTCCGTCTCATCCAACGGCACAGGGTTGCCTCATCATCCAGCACGGGCACCGGCTGTTCGGGGCCGTAATCACTAACCAATTCCTCCAAAGTGAGACCGAGTTCGTCGGACACTTTCTGCATGAGCTGCCCGGATTCGGCGGCCAACCGTTCGCGGTTTACATCCAAGGCATGTTCGCGCCCGGCCAGATCGGTGACCTTGGGCTCGATCTGGTTGCGCTGCGCGCGCAGGGCCTTGAGTTCCTCGTCATGGCTGGAGGCGGCGGCCTGCAGCTCGTCTCGTTTGGCGGCCACGTCATGCAGCGTATGCTCTACCATGGCGGCCACTGCTCGCGCGTCATCGGCCACGCCTTGCAGGTGTGCGGCCTGCTCGCGTCTGCGATCGTTCAACGCTCGATGCGGGCGCGGCGTTCGGCGGTTTCTTTGGCGTTGTCCCGCAGCAGCCCGGCCTGTCGGCTCAGTGACTCCCCTTTGCGGCTTGCTTCGGTCCACGCGATTTTTGCGGCGACCTCATGCTCGCGAGTCAGGTTCAGTCCGCGCTCCAGCGTGCGTTCGCGTTCATCGAGTTCGTCGAAATCGGCATGTTCCGCTGTGGATTGCCGGGCCGATGCCAAAGCGCGATTGAGGTCGTCAAGCTTGAGCTGATGCTCGTTGCGATTCTCTTGGGTCTCGGTGATTTTCCTATCCAGCTGCTCGAGCTGACGGGTGAACGATGCGACGCGATCTGTGGCGGATTTCAGAGATTTCTCCGCCTGCTGGGCTTTGAGCCGGGCTTCGGTGCGTTTGGCGGATTCCTGGTCGACGAGTCGAGCCGCTTCATCGCGCTTGGTTTTGGCCTCGGCCACTTGCTCAGCCATTCCGCCGTCTTGAGCGGTCAACTGTTTGACCTGTGCCAATGCTTTGTCTCGGCGGGCGGCCAGAGACAGGTCCGATTGAGAGATTGAAGAGCCGCCGACCGCCGCCACGCCGTGTGTGAAGGTCTCGCCGTTCTTGGTGACGGCCCGCATGGCTTCGCCGAATGCCACAATCTGTTGGGCTTCGTCGGCGGTGCCGGCCGCGGCTACATCAGCCAGCAGGAGACGCACGGTGCGCACGACCGCTTCGGCCTGTGCCGGGTTCTTTGCATCTGGGTTCGCAGTGACGAGTGCTGCCAGCGCGCTGCCCGATCGCGGGGCGGCCGCCGTGTTCTCGGCGCTACTCTCCTCCGACTCCGTGCCCGGCTCTGTGGCGGGATCGCCGGCAATGCTCGCGGTCAGCACCACGGCTTTGCCGAGCTTATCTTCCCGAGTGCGTTCGAGGGCGTGCAACATGTTGCCTGCCTCGGGTACCACGATGGCGCTGGCATACTGGTCGAGCGCGTGGGCCACGGCTTCTTCCCAGCCTTCGGCCACATGGATGAAGTCGGTGAGTCGGCCAAGCGAGGCCACGTCCGTATCGCGCTCCAACGATCCGGAGGCATTGCGGCTGTCTAGCGTGTCGGCAAGCGCATCGGCCTTGGATTTGAGCGAGATGATCTTGGACTGTATCTCGCGCTGCTTATCGGCGAGTTCGTTCAGTCGTTCGCGGCATTCGGAGAGCGTTGCACGCGCGGCGTCCAATGCGGCACCGTCATCGTCGGCAATGGAGTCCGCTTCGCTGCGCAATGCGTCCAGCTGTTGCTGGGCATCGTCGCGCTGGGAAGTCAGCGAGTCACGTTGGGAGGCGTAATCCTTGGCGCGGCTGGTCGCCAGTTGTACGGCGGATTCCTCGCGGGCGATGAGTTCGCGCAATCGAGCGATTTGCGCATCGCGCTCCTGTGCGG
>ENA-OQHA01000881-OQHA01000881.1-human-gut-metagenome-genome-assembly--contig:-NODE-881-length-13367-cov-3.377341_pt1 | contig 13367 bp, 16 predicted proteins | sample MGYA00242558_ERZ504707 | MGnify/ENA primary metagenome ERZ504707 (study PRJEB26092, sample SAMD00036197) | human gut metagenome | host: Homo sapiens | study: EMG produced TPA metagenomics assembly of... | reverse complement strand
TTTCGATAAGATCAACGGTTCTACTCAATATAGCGGAAGCCAGTTCCACTTCATCATCGGACAAGAGTTCTAATACAGACAAACCAATTAATGAAGAATAGAAGAATGAGAAATGAAGAATCCAAAGCCATGGCTAACAGCCAGTTCTTCATTTATCATTCTTCATTACATTTAAAAACAACATTGCTTATGAAAAAAGTTTTCTTTCTAGCAGCATTGCTCGTGTGCAGTATAGCAGCACAAGCTCAGCGATTTGCTTTGGTAGATATGGAGTATATCCTGAAACAAATCCCTGCCTATGAACAAGCAAACCAGCAAATGGAAAGCCTGTCAAAACAATGGCAAAGTGAAGTAGAAGCTAAAGCTCAAGAAGCGAAAACAATGTATGATGAGTATCAGAAAAACGCTTCTAACTTATCAGCTACTCAAAAAACCGCACAAGAAAATGCCATTATCGCCAAAGAAAAAGAAGCAGCAGATTTACGGAAAAAGTATTTTGGTCCCGAAGGTGAAGGCATGAAAAAACGTCAGGAACTGATTACTCCTATTCAGGATGCCATATACAATGCTATTAAAGATATTGCAACACAGAAAAATTATGATGCAGTAATCGACCGGGCATCAGCACAAAGCATGATTTTTGCTTCTCCACGTATAGACATCAGCAACGAAGTGCTCGCTAAATTAGGATATTCAAATTAATTTTATACTTTTGCAAAGTCTAAGAAAGACAGCAAATAAAAAACGGAAATAAATTAATAACAAATAGAAATAATAAGATTATGTTGAAAAAAATTGCTTTATTACTTTTACTTATCGCTCCTATGAGCGTATTCGCACAGAAGTTCGCACACTTCAAGTCTATGGACATTATCCCTGTAATGCCAGAATATACAAAAGCTCAGACAGACATTCAGGCATTGCAGAAACAGTATGAAGACGAAATCAAACGTGCTTCTGATGAATTCAACAAAAAGTTTGCTGAATATCAACAAGAACAGAAAACTCTTCCACAAAATATCCAGGAACGTCGTCAGAAAGAATTACAAGAACTGTCTGACAAAGGAATGCAGTTCCAGCAAGATGCACAGCAGCAGTTGCAAAAGCTTATGCAGATATGATGGAACCTATCTATAAGAAACTGGAAGATGCAGTAAAAGCAATCGGTGCAGCTGGTGGTTATACTTATGTGTTCGACCTGAACCGTACAGATATTCCTTACATCAACGACACTATGTCTAAGGACGTTACAAATGATATCAAAACAAAATTAGGTATCAGCCTGACAGCTGTTCCTGCAGCAGCACCAGCAGCAGCTCCTGCTCAATAAGAAATACGTTTTCAACGTAACAAAATAAAGTTGTCATTGGCTCTCACTCCAGCCAAAAGGGTGAGGTCAATGACAATTATTTTTTCACACTTAATCAAGTCATATCCATGCTTTCTGCCACAGGACCAATCGGAGTATTTGATTCCGGATATGGAGGCTGACAATCCTTGATAAAATCCGTGAATTACTGCCTCAGTACGATTATATCTATCTGGGGGACAATGCCCGTACCCCATACGGAACAAGATCATTCGAAGTTGTTTATGAGTTTACACTGCAAGCTGTACGCAAGCTGTTCGATTTAGGCTGTCCATTAGTCATTTTGGCCTGCAATACTGCTTCGGCAAAGGCCCTGAGAAGTATTCAGGAAAACGATCTTCCACATATAGATGCAACCCGTAGAGTTTTGGGAGTAATCCGTCCTACAGCAGAATGTATCGGTGACATCACAGTTTCGCGCCATGTTGGCTTGCTTGCCACAGCCGGAACAGTAAAATCCCAGTCATACCCGATAGAACTGCATAAGCTCTTTCCGGATATACAACTCACTGGTGTAGCCTGTCCGCTTTGGGTTCCGCTAGTGGAAAACAACGAATTCAACTCTCCGGGAGCAGATTATTTTGTACAGGAATATATTAATCAACTTTTGGAACAAGATCCGAAAATAGATACCATCATCTTAGGCTGTACACATTATCCCTTGCTGATAGAGAAAATACGCCAGTTCACTCCCCCACATATCCGTCTGGTAGCTCAAGGAGAATACGTAGCAGCCAGTTTAAAAGATTACCTCCACCGTCACTCGGAGATAAGAACACGTTGCACAGCAGGCGGAACCTGTGAGTTTCTCACAACCGAATCTGTTGAAAAGTTTCAGGAAGCAGCATCCATCTTCCTGCATCAGAAAGTACATGTAAAAAGTATTACACTAGAATAATACCTGATAAATAGAATCATTCCTAACCTAAGATCATACAATAATGAACACATTCGCCCCGTTTGCACGCCCGATGTATATCATGGCAAAACCAGTGGGTTCTCTTTGCAACCTGGCATGCCATTACTGCTACTACCTGGAGAAGGCTAAACTTTACCAGGACAACCCCAGGCAGATAATGACAGATGAACTATTGGAAAAGTTTATCAAAGAATATATCGAAAGCCAGACTATGCCACAAGTCCTCTTCACCTGGCATGGTGGAGAAACACTGATGCGCCCACTCGACTTCTATAAGAAGGTAGTTGCCTTACAAAGAAAATATGCAGGAGGCAGAACAATCGACAACTGTATTCAGACCAACGGAACTCTCCTGACCGATGACTGGTGCCGTTTTTTCCACGACAATCACTGGCTGGTAGGTGTTTCTATTGACGGGTCGCAGGAGTTTCACGACGAATACCGGAAGAACAAGCAGGGAAAACCTTCATTTGTAAAAGTAATGCAAGGTATCAACCTGTTAAACAAACATCAGGTAGAATGGAATGCACTTGCAGTAGTAAATGATTTCAATGCCGACTATCCGCTCGATTTCTATCACTTCTTTAAGGAAATAGGGTGCCGATACATACAGTTTACTCCCATCGTAGAGCGTATATTCCAACATTCCGACGGGCGTTATCTAGCTCGGTAGAGGAAGGAGCAACAGAAACCGTAACCGATTTTTCCGTTACTCCCGAACAATGGGGAAACTTTCTCTGTACCATTTTCGATGAATGGGTACGAAATGATGTCGGCGAATATTTTATACAATTATTCGATGCTACACTTGCCAACTGGGTAGGTGAGCAACCTGGAGTTTGCTCTTTGGCAAAAAATTGTGGCCATGCCGGAGTAATCGAATTCAACGGCGATGTATATGCTTGCGACCACTTCGTATTTCCACAGTACAAATTAGGAAACATTTATTCAAAATCGCTGGTAGAAATGATGTACAGTGAAAAGCAATTACAGTTCGGCCGAGATAAATCTGAGAAACTGCCGACACAATGCAAGGGATGTCAGTATCTCTTTGCATGCAACGGAGAATGTCCCAAAAACCGTTTTTGCAAAACAGCTTCCGGAGAAACCGGACTAAATTACTTATGCAAAGGTTACTATCAGTATTTCGACCATGTAGCTCCTTACATGGATTTTATGAAAAAAGAATTACTGGCTCAGCGTCCACCTGCCAATATCATGGAAGCTATCAGAAAAGGCACATTATAACCAAGGCCGAAAGACTTATCATTCACTAATAAAGATATAACGGGCTCATGCTACTTAGATGACAAGTTCCTTTCACAATGTCGGCATGAGCCCTGTTTTTTTGTACAAACTCGACGAACCTTCGTACAAAAATTAAAAATTCTCGATGTTTTCAGTAAAAGATGCTGTTGTTTTTTGCAAGTAATGCACAGAAAAAATAAAATATCCTCTTTATACTTTTTCATTGGAGAATAATGTATAAAGAGGATATTGCAATGTGATAATAATAGAAATTATTTCTTTTTCAACTCATCGGCAGGAACTATACGATAAAGCTTGTCGCTAGGACGAATACGGTCGGTACCTTAAACGAAACATGTACCCCCTTCTTTACCACATCTACCGGTTTCAGGTCAACACGTGCTTCTTCCAAAGTAACATACATGGCTCCCGTAGTAGGACCTGTAATCAGAAGTTTATCTCCAACTTTTATTTCGGAAGCTTCGATCAGGAATTCAGCTACCCCGATATTCGAGAAATATTTGATACCACGTCCGGCATATACCTTACGTTCGGTAGCCTCCGAACCATAGTTCTTGCTCCATTCACCCAGACGTTGTCCCAGATAATAACCGTTCCAGAATCCACGGTTGAATACAGTCTTGAGACGAGTATCCCAGTCAGCTTTCTTCTCTTCTGTAAAAGTACCTTCCAGATACGAGCGTATAGCCTCCTTATAACATTCCACTACAGTTCGCACATACTCAGGTCCACGTGCACGACCTTCGATTTTGAACACCCGCACTCCAGCCTCTATCATCTCATCCATGAAATGAATAGTCTTCAAGTCCTTGGGCGACATGATATACTGGTTATCTATTTCCAGTTCGATATCGCTTTCCTTATCCTTCACAATATACGAACGACGGCATACCTGCATACAAGCTCCACGGTTTGCCGAAGCATTCAATTCATTCAAGCTCAGATAACATTTACCCGATACGGCCATACACAAAGCTCCGTGACAGAACATTTCGATACGTACAGGCTGCCCCATAGGTCCCGTAATATGCTGTTCCTGAATAGCATCATAAATTTTACGTACTTGCTTCAGATTCAATTCACGGGCCAAGACTACTACATCGGCAAACTGCGAATAAAATTTCAAAGCTTCCGCATTACTGATATTCAGCTGAGTAGACAAATGTACCTCCTGTCCTATCTGATTACAGTATGCCATGACAGCTACGTCGGCAGCAATCACAGCGCTGATACCGGCTTCTTTTGCAGCATCTACAATTTTCCGCATCAGAGCCAGATCCTCATCATAAATAATAGTATTTACCGTAAGGTAGCTTTTCACCCCATTCTCGTCACATACTTTCGCTATCTCACGCAAGTCATCAACAGTAAACGTATTTGCAGAACGGGCACGCATATTCAGGCTTTCAATGCCGAAATAGATAGAATCTGCTCCTGCATGAATAGCCGCAGCCAGCGACTCTCGAGAGCCGACCGGTGCCATAATTTCGAAGTCCTTTATTGAGTAATTCATCTTTTCTTATTGATTTCGGATGCAAAGGTAACGAATTTCCGGCAAACACACGAACAAGCGGACAAAAACCCCTGAACGATCTTTCTAAAACAGTACATAAATAAAGCATACATATAGTGTCAGTATGCAGAAAGTAGAAAAACGAACAAAAAATATTACTTTTTATTACATCTTATATAAATTATTTTATATTTTTGTCGCTCGACAAAAAACATAAGGCATAAGCTAAGAAAGAACCGAAAAATTATATTAACCCAAAATCATTAAGAGAGAGATTTATGAGTAAATTCTTATCACTGCTATGCAGCTTGCTAATCTGTGTAGCGACTTACGCACAGGAAATTACTGTGAACGGAAAAGTTACGGCCAACGGCGAAGAGATGCCGGGAGTAACAGTGGCAGTCAAAGGAGGAACACATGGTACAATTACCTCCATAGACGGTAGTTATTCACTACAAGTTGAAGCAAAAAGCACACTGGTGTTCTCATTCATCGGATATGAAACCGTAGAAATGCCGGTAAAAGGACAAAAAGTCATCAACGTTGATTTGAAGGAATCTTCTATAGCCATGGAAGAAGTAGTTATTGCCGTGCCATATGGTACTGCCAAAAATCTACTTTTACAGGTTCTGCCAGCGTTATCGACAAGAAAATTGTAGCAGCTTCACAGGTTTCAAGTGTATCAAAAGCATTACAGGGAACAGTAGCAGGTTTGCAGTCATTCTCTACAAGCGGACAGCCGGGAGAAGATGCTAACATTTACATTCGTGGTGTAGGTTCTGCCAATGCATCTCAGACACCGTTATATGTAGTCGATGGTGTTCCGTATGATGGTAAATTGTCTTCTATTTCTTCACAGGATATCGCTTCAGTTACAGTTCTGAAGGATGCCGCTGCTGCCTCTCTTTACGGTTCTCGTGCAGCAAACGGTGTTATCATGATTACAACGAAGCAAGGACAGAACGGTTCTGCTCCGACAATTCAGTTATCAGCAAAATATGGTTTCTCAAGCCGTGCCGTACGCGATTACGACCAGTTGAGTACAAACGATTATTTTATGCTGCAATGGGAAGCTTTGCGCAACAGCTATATTGACAACGGATCAGACCCTGTTGAAGCAGCACAAAAAAAGCTTCTTCTATCGTTGCTACTACACAAACAGGAGGTCTGGGTATCAATCCTTACGGAACAAATTATCCGCAGCCTGTAGGAACAGACGGAAAAATTGTAGCCGGCGCAACTCCTCTGTGGAACGACAGTTGGAAGATGCCCTGACACAAGACGCTCACTATACAGACTTGAATGCAAGTGTTTCAGGAGGTAGTGAAAAAACTAAATATTATTTTTCTTTAGGCTACCTGGACGATCAGGGTGCTTACATCTGTTCAGGATTCAAGCGTTACAACTTGCGTTCTAACATCACAACCGATCTGCGTAAATGGTTACAGGTCGGACTGAATGTAGCAGCCAGCCATTCTATACAAAATTACCCGAAGCAGAATGATACAGCTATCGGCAATATTGTATTGGCGGCACGCGACATTCCTTCTTTCTATCCTGTTTATGAACGTGATATGACAACAGGAGAATATATCCTGGATGAAAATGGAAACCGTGTTTACGATTATGGTACTTACCGTAAAGGTCATACAACGGTTATAACTTCGCACAGTCTATGCTGTACGACAAGAAAGAGTACAAGCGTGATGCTGCATCTATACGTGGTTACTTGCAAATTACTCCGATCGAAGGTTTAAGCTACAAAATGTCTTTGAACATTGACTATGATAGCAAGTTTACTCACAACTACAACAACCCAACCTACGGTAAACAACCGTTGACAGGTAGTGTAGAAAAAGGAAACGACCGTACTACCGGTATGACATACAACAACGTTATCAACTGGAACCATACTTTCAAAGAAGATCATGATGTTCGTCTGATGGCAGGTCAGGAATATTACGAATTTAACACATCAAATTTCAGCGGATCAAGAACGGGTGTCATTACTGACGGTTATTTTGAACCAGATGTAGCTTCTACATTGAGCAGCTTCGGTGGAAACAGCGACCAGTACAAATTGCTGAGTTTCTTCGGAAGTGCCGAATATTCTTATAAGAGCAAATATTTTGTATCGGCTTCAGTTCGTACCGACGGTTCTTCACGTTTCCATCCGGATCATCGCTGGGGTACTTTCTGGTCATTCGGAGGTTCATGGAAAATCTCACGTGAGAAATTCCTGGAAGAAGCAAGCAATAACTGGCTGAGCAACCTGACCCTTCGTGCAAGTTACGGTGCACAAGGTAATGACAATGTAGGTTACTATGCATATAAGGCTCTCTATTCAATCGGCAGCTCACTGGGTGAGTCTACTCTGCACGCATCACGTTTGGAAACTCCGGAATTGAGCTGGGAAACAAACTTGAACTTAAACGTAGGTTTGGATTTTGGATTTTGGAGCAACCGTTTGAACGGTACTATCGAATTCTTCCAACGTTCTTCTAAAGATTTGTTGTTTGCCCGCGACCTGGTTCCTTCAAGTGGATTCTCAAGTATCGATGCCAACATCGGTAAACTGAAGAACTATGGTTGGGAATTTACAATCAGTGGTACTCCAGTTATGACAAAAGACTGGACTTGGAAACTGAGCTTGAATGCAACTACTTATAAGAATGAAATCGTAGAACTGCCAACCGATGTTATGTGGCAGAGCTCAAAGAAATGGGTAAAAGGTGGCTCATTATATGATTTCTGGTTGTATGAATGGGCTGGTGTAAATCCGGAAAACGGTAAACCACAGTGGTATTACACCGCAGAAGATGGCAGCCGTCAGGTAACCGAAGACTACTCTAGCCTGACACCAGACGATAAGGTGAAGGTAGGCAGCTCACTGCCTAAGTTGAGTGGTGGTTTCCAGTCAGATCTTAGCTGGAAAAACCTGTCATTATCTATGCTGTTCTCTTATGCAATCGGAGGTAAGCTGTATAACAACGACAAGATTAGCATGATGAGCGTAAAAGGTGGAAACGGTAGCTCTATGAGTGAAGATATGCTGAACCGCTGGACACCGGAAAACCGATACACAGACATCCCACGTCTGTCGTACAACCAGACAAGCTATTTCACAAGCAGTTCAAGCCGCTGGTTGGTAAACCGCTCATTCCTGCGTTTGAAAACTGTTACATTAAGCTATACTTTGCCTAAAAACTGGATACATTTTGCCACACTGAAAGATGCCAGCATCTTCGTTCAGGGAGAGAACCTGTTGACATTCAGTCACCAGCAAGGTCTTGATCCTGAACAGCCTATCAGCGGTGTCGTATCATACCGCTATCCGGCAATGAAAACATTCTCATTTGGTATTAATGTAACCCTTTAATAAATAGACTAGATATGAAATTCAATTATAAAAATATATGCCTTGCCGCACTGGCTGCTTGCTCTGTAACAGCCTGTGACCTAGATACAGCTCCTACAACTTCACTTGAAGCAAATGCTGTATTCAAAATCTGGAAAACGCTGACCGTGTAATCAGAGGATCCTGGAACTATATCTTTAACTCTGGTTCTACTTACGCATCTATCGGATATGGAGCTATCATGATCAATGATGATTTTGCAGGTTCGGATGTCGTAAGAACAACCAGCTATGGTTATTCTTCCAGTTATAATCTGACCAATGGTTACGGACGTGGAGAAATAAACGATGTAATGTGGGACATGGTTTACGACCCGATTAACAACTGTAATGCTGTTATCAAAAATATCGACGGTATTTCAGGAGATCAGACAGAAAAGAATCGCATCAAGGGACAAGCTTATGCTACTCGTGGTTTCTTGTACATGTTACTGGCAAGCCATTATTCTTTCGCTATCGATAAAGATCCGGATGCTGTTTGTGTACCTATCTATACAGAACCAACCGACTACGATATGGCGACAACCGGAAAGCCGGCTGCAAGTGTATCGGAAGTATACGAACAGGCATTAAACGATTTGAAATGGGGTTACGACCTGATTCCGGAAGATTACAACCGAGGCTCGAATGCAACAGATCAGTACAAAATCGACCATACTGTTGTAACCGGTCTGAGAGCACGTGCAAGCTTATATGCACGTAAATGGGAAGATGCATACAAATATGCAGATGAGGCTATGAAGCTGAAAAATAGCTACCTGATGAGCGAAGCGGAATACAAGTCAGGTTTCAACAACGCACTGAACAAAGAATGGATGTGGGGCTACTCTTGTACGTTGGATGATAACCTTCCAGCTTATAACTTCTATTATAAAGATACAACAACTCCAGGTGGTGGTTATACAAACTTCAACACAGACCCTTACTTCAAGGAACTGTTTGATAAAAATGACTACCGTAGAGATCTGTTTAAATGGGGCTTGAATACAGGTTACGGCGAGTGTGCCATGCTTAACTATAAATTCCTGTTCGCTGATATCAATAATATGTTAGGAGATGTCATCATGATGCGTGTGGCAGAAATGTACCTGATCAAGACAGAAGCAGCTGCACATATCAGTGGAAAAACTGGTGAAGCACAGACACTTCTGAAAGAACTTCGTGATGCCCGCATGAAAGAGGGATTCGAATCGCCAGCCGTTACCGCTACTGGTGATGAACTGTTGAAAGAAATCTGGCTGGAACGCCGTAAAGAGCTGTGGGGAGAAGGTTTCTCACTGACCGATATCATCCGCAACCAGCAATCAGTAGAACGTAAGAAATTTGAGAAGTACGCAATGGCAGATATTACACACGACAGCAAAGGCCAGGAAATAAGAACTCCAAAACTGGATGAAAACGGTGATGTAATATTAGCTCCGGAAGATGCAAGTGACGAGTATAAAGAAAAAAATTGTATGCTTATCAGCGGACATCCTACATTGAAGTTCCCTGACGGTTCTGATTTCGAAGTGAACAGCAAATATTACCTGTTCCGTATCACAGAAAAAGAAGAACTGCAAAATCAAAATCTGTACAACGATCATCCTAAATTGAGCATCTACCGATAAGTGGTAGTTCAAACAATACTTAATCCTCCAGACGAAAGGTAATCCTTCCGGTTTGGGAGGATTTCTTTTATTTATTAATTTTGCAGCGATATTCAACAATCTGTTTATAATTGTACTCAAATTTTTACCTGCACTGCTTGCAGTGAAACCCTATAAAACATTACGATGAAAATAAGAAATATTGATCTGGGCGACAAGCCTGTATTGCTTGCTCCTATGGAGGACGTGACAGACCCCGCATTCCGCTTGCTGTGCAAAGAATTTGGAGCAGACATGGTATATACCGAATTTGTATCGAGCGATGCCTTGATTCGCTCAGTTGGAAAAACCATGTTAAAACTGAACATCAGTGATGCAGAACGTCCTGTTGCCATTCAGATATATGGGAAAGATACTGATACCATGGTAGAAGCTGCCCGTATTGTGGAACAAGCCAATCCAGATATTCTGGACTTGAATTTCGGTTGCCCGGTAAAACGTGTAGCAGGTAAAGGAGCTGGTTCCGGAATGTTGCAGAATGTTCCGAAAATGCTGGAGATAACCAAGGCTGTTGTTGATGTCGTAAAAATTCCGGTAACGGTAAAGACCCGTCTGGGATGGGATGCGGAACACAAAATCATCGTCGAACTGGCAGAACAGCTGCAAGACTGTGGTATCGAAGCTTTAACCATACACGGACGTACACGAGCACAAATGTATACAGGTGAAGCCGACTGGACACTGATCGGTGAGGTCAAGAATAACCCACGTATGCATATTCCTATTATCGGTAATGGCGATGTTACAACTCCACAGCGTGCACAAGAATGCTTCGACCGTTACGGAGTGGATGCCATTATGATAGGCCGTGCCAGCTTCGGACGCCCATGGATATTCAAAGAAGTAAAACATTACCTGAAAACTGGAGAAGAACTTCCTCCTTTGTCATTCAAATGGAAAATGGACGTCTTACGCCGTGAAGTACAAGATAGTGTCAATCTGCTCGACGAACGCCAGGGTATTCTTCATGTCCGCCGTCATCTGGCTGCATCTCCATTGTTTAAAGGCATTCCTAATTTTAAGGATACACGTATAGCCATGCTTCGCGCAGAAACATTGCCGGAGCTGAACGGAATACTCGATCATATAGAAAGCACTTTCGGAGGAGAATAATAGAACAGTTTATCCCATCAGCTTAAAAACTGGTGAGATAAACCATCTTTTATACATCAATGTAGCAAGCTGGTAAACAAAGAATGCCGATACAAAACCTACGATGGCATCTATCAGATAATGCGCCTGAATATATACAGTAGCGCAGCAAAGAAGAATATAGAAAGGAGCCAGCACATAAGCCAGTTTTTTGTTTACACGCCATGCCATTATCATTACAATAGTAGATATTCCTACATGTGAACTGGGAAAAGCTGCGGTAGGACGTTCTCCAACTTCCTGTGAAGCCTCGACAAGCTGATAGAACAAACCGTGCTCAAAGCCCGGACCAGGTATCAGATAATCATTGGTATTAAAGTAGTCCCAATAGCAGGGAAAATGCAGGCGTTTACCTTATCCATCCCGATAGCCGGAAAATAGAACTGAGGTCCTGCTACGGGTAACATTATATAGACAAAATAATAAATGAAAAATGAGGTAACCAGTACGAAACAAATCTTTTCGAACCATTCAAACCGGTTCAGAAAATAATATACCACTACCACCAGTATCATCGGATAATAAAAGAAGTAGCCCATATTGAAAGGTTCACTGAACCATATGGAAGGACAGAGCTTGCTGAATTCAACAGCAGGCTGACAGCCAAACAATATCTGCTCAGCATGAGCAAATAAATAATCCAGGTTAGGGAACAGACGGTTAAACTCAAATGTATCCGGATACCAGTAAGCGAGCAGACTCATCTGCACAGCCATACGGACAAAAGCCGTCAGACGACAGGGAAAAGCCTGATACAGAAATATCAGACAAACGTCAGAATAACAATACCCAGACGCTCCAGCAGCATCATGCCCGGATGATCCATACGAGGAAAAAGCAATAAAATCAGCAAAGATGTTAAAGCATTGTATATCAAGCTAATTGTTTCTACTGCAAACAATCCCCTTCCACTATCTACACGTTCAAACAATTTTATAGCCATTTCTCCTTTTTATACCATGCAATAATCTCTTTTACACCTCTCTCTAACGGGTATTCTGCCCGATAGCCTAATTCTTTTTCCAATGGAGTAATATCACATTGCCAGTTACGCTGCTTCATTATTTTATACTTATCCAGATTCAATGTGCTCGATTTATGAAATAGTCGGGCTATGTTTTCAGCAAAGAAAGATATTACTTTAAGCAAAGCCAACGGACATGTAAAACGTATCAACCACGGATTGCCTAACTCTTTTGGATTAAATCAGAAAATGTCCGGCTATTATATACATATCCGTCACTTACAAAATAAGCTCTGCGCACTACTTTCTTATCAATAGCGCGATATACAGCTTGAACCAGGTCCTTGACATACACAAATGTTATATCCTGCCGACGAAATCCGGCAGCAAAATCAACATGACGTGAAATCGATTCGACCATCAGGAAATAGTCTTTCTCCCGAGGCCCATAAACTCCTGTCGGACGGAATATGACATACGGAAAATCCTTCAGCTTCTGCAAGTATTCTTCCGAATGCAGCTTACTTACCCCATAAGCTGTATTAGGGCGAGGCGTATCTTGTTCACAAATGGGAGAATAGCCTTTTTCCCTTATCGGTCCGAAGATACTCAACGAACTGATATAAATGAATTGTTCGGGAAGCATCTCCAAACGCATCAATGTTTCAATAAAATGACGAGTGGCCCAATAATTACCTATTTCAAAATCTGCTTTGTCACGGCACTTCGTCACCCCTGCACAATGAATGATGTAATCCCATCCACCATGCTCCAGTTTATGTTGCTTCAATTGTTCTTCCAAACGGTCGGAATCAGTAAAATCAAGCTCAGCAAAACTGATACGGCTATCTTGCAAATATTTCCTGCTACTGCTCTTACGTACACCAGCCATACCTGCATACCGCGCTCCAGCCCTCCTTCTACCAAAAGCTTCCGATAAAGCCGCTTGCTCCGGTTACCAATACTTTTTCTCCATGCGGCAAAGATAATAGTTTCTCACCTTTCTACCTTAAAATATAGCGAGTTATTTGCTCCTTTATTCCATTTATTTTGTTTACTTTGTGAAAGAAACAGTTGTTGTATTCAGGCTGGTTATTCCAAAAGGTTATAGCAGC
>ENA-OQHA01000880-OQHA01000880.1-human-gut-metagenome-genome-assembly--contig:-NODE-880-length-13397-cov-3.429691_pt1 | contig 13397 bp, 16 predicted proteins | sample MGYA00242558_ERZ504707 | MGnify/ENA primary metagenome ERZ504707 (study PRJEB26092, sample SAMD00036197) | human gut metagenome | host: Homo sapiens | study: EMG produced TPA metagenomics assembly of... | reverse complement strand
TAGGTGGGATTACAGCCATTGGAACATACAGCGTCCGGCATAAAGCTGCTCAATCTTAAGGCACAGCTCAACTAAATGGGGCCCGCGCGCACCCGTGCGATTTCCCAAAACCTCGCGGCTTATCTGGTCAAACAGCCGTACATCGGTCTTGACGTAGTCGCCGTTGAGTCCGATGCATTCATTTTGGATGAGCACACACGACTTGCCATCCGGCGTCGGTCCCAAAGCCGACCGCAAGCGCGATATCGTCGAGTACAGGTTGTTGCGGGCGCTATTGAACTCGGCATGGGGCCACAACTCCATGGCCAGCGTCTCACGATCGACGAGCGCATCCATGCCCAGCGCAAGCCGCTCGGCAAGTGTCGCCGCCTTCTTGCGGCGCCACATTTTGTCCGTGATGGGAAACCCGTCGCGCTCGGCGCGGAACGCACCAAACATGCGAATCTCGATATGGTCGATGGTATCAACGGCTTCAACCTCGCCGGCCTGGAACAGCGCTCGCCCTCCCCTTCCAGATCATCGCGCAGCGAGTACCGCGACAGCTCGCGCACGGGAAGCTTCTTGCGAATCCTGGTCGCCGGCTCGCCCAGACAATGCATGGCAAGGCGCGCAAAGAGCCGATACGATGGCTCCAGAATCCCCGCACGATTCATGGACATCCAGGCCGCAAGATCGCTGTCTCGGCCCGCACAGGCCAAATGCAGCGCCACCATCCAGGCCTCCGCTCCACCAACCTGCGTCTGGCTTATATCGAGTAGCTCCGCTTCCTCGCGCACCGAAACCATCGAGGTGTTACGCAGATACGCCGCGCGCTCCAACAGCAATGCGTTATCGCGCATGTACGCAATCGACTCCTCGGCAAGTTTGAGCACTTGGACCGCACGGAACTTTGCATTAACCGGCCGTCCCTCTGCCAGCGACTGCCAGCCTTCTAGCAACAGACCAAACAGCTGAATCTGGTTGTCGCGCATGCGCACGGCAAAACGATCGAGCTCGTTGAATGCCGCGTCGTCGGTTACCGGCAAGCCGGAAAGGAGCCGCCGTGCCGCCAACACCATGCGCACCCAGATAGCCATCGCCTTAAGCCCACGTACGTCGAGCGCCTCCCGCACCACCGTCATCTCGTCGTCGCGCTTGTCGGTTCCCGCAAACGACCCGTCAAAGAGCTCCACCAGCATGCTATCGGCCCGTATAACAATCCCCGCGATGTCGAGCTCGCAGTCGTAGGCCTTGCTCGTTTTGAGCTGCTGTAGAACGCCGCCGTCATCTCCCCGTTCGGTCAGGCATCGCTTGACCTCGATATGCGCAGACAACATATCGAGTGCGGTATGGGATGTCTCGATTTCTGGCACGGCCAGGTTCGTAGGGAGCCCAAGCCCGTTGTCCCCATAGCAAACAGCCGTCAGTGTCTGGGCCACCCTCCATGAAACAGGGTCTATTTCGCAGGCCGCCCGTTCGCCCCCGCGCTCGATGACCGATGCCATATAGCGAGCGAGCTTTGTATTGGACACGCTGACCGCTGCCAGATATACGCCAAGCGCCTCGGCAGGCGTTGGCTCTGGAGCCGAATCGTCGGCATCGATCGTGCCCAGCGCCGCTCGGCAGATATCGGCCCCGTGCCCCGTCAGAGCCAGATCGACCCCATACTGCCCAGCAAGTTCAAGGACCGCCCCACGGTCCAAAAAGGCATCCGCCAGGCCCATCGCCGCATCGCATCGGCCCGCCTTAAGCAAAATCCGGGCCGCCCTCGGAACAAGTTCGGGGCGAACCTCGGCCACCAACTTACGCAAACGCAAGCGTCCGTTATCCTCCGTGCCCAGACACGTAAAACTCCGCTCGGCGGGATCCAAGCCAAAGATCGGGTAGTCGCGTACAAAGTAGGACTGGTCGACCATCGACAGCCTCACCCCGCAAGCCTCGAGTTCCGCGATATTGCCCTCGCCCATCAAAACCATGAGACATGCCACGCAAAACAGCGCATTATTGTCGAGCGAAGCCAGATCGACAAGTGCCGCGCCATATACGTTGACAATCTCGTTTTCGAGCAGACCGGCTACGTCGCCTTGGCCATACAGACCCGTCTGCAATGCCGAAACGAGCTCGGGCACGCCCTGCGTGAGCTGATAAAAGTCGAGCGATGTGCTGATCGAAAACGCCGATGCCCACGCCGAATACTCATAGGCATGCACCTTGAGCATCTGCGCATTGATCTTAACCGAATCGCCCAGCCCATGAATCAGCTGACGATTTGAAGGACGACAGGAGATAAAGACCCCTATCCCCATAGCGCGCAGGCCGCGAATCCTGTCGATGAGGTCTTCGGTATCGTGCTGATCGAGGTTTGGCACATTATCAATCGCGATAAGGGAGTGCGGTTTGTCTTTGAGTTCTTCGGTAACCACCTCGAGCTGCATAAACACCTCGCGCCCAATGGCGCGATCGGCCTCGATAATCCGCACGGGGCCTCGCGTCGGGTCGCATTTAACCTCATGGGTGTACTGCAGCAGCACCGAGGTCTTCCCAAACCCGTCGGGCGCATAAAGAACCACGATGCCGGCCTTTCGGCCCTTGGCGATAAGCTCATTCATCAAGCGTTCGCGTCGCACCATATAGCCTCCGCCCAGCGGCATCAGCTCGAGGTCGTCTATACCGCTCAAATCGTTTACCATGCCCGCTCCTCAACTCGACCGTATGGACACTGTAGCCGCAAGACCATACAAGCCGCGCTATGAATAGAGCGACCTTGTGTTTTAGGTTGTCTTTTGGTACGCAAGCGGCAAGTTTTTGTACAGCGAGGTCCGATTGTTATTAATCCCCCGACTAATCGGTCTTTAAGCAGGTAAATGAGCTTGTCAGCTTGTCCCATCTAAGCGGCAGTGTAACGCAAATGAACAAGGTTCAGCTATGTCATTCAACTCGCCTAGCACCCGCTACCGTCTACGACCTTTTAGTGGCATTTTTGCATAGAATCTGATATGAATGAATCAAGCTGTTGGGCATCCGGCATTCGTCAAGCTTGCGGCAAGATTTTGGTCAAGTGGACAGAAAGGGATAGCAAAAAGGCCCCCGCAAAGCGGAGGCCTTAGGCAAGGCTATGTCGAGGTGCAGGATTCGCGCTACTCGCAGAGCGAAAGGGCGGCCTCGTCGGCAACGACAACGCAGTTGGTGTGCAGCTGCAGGATCGAAGCCGGGCACTCGGGCGTAACCGGACCATAGCACATATCGTGCACGGCCTGAGCCTTGGCCTCGCCGTTGGCGACGACCAGGATCATGCGGGCATACATGATGGTCTGAGTACCATGGTGTAGGCCTGACGGGGAACATCGTCGATGCTGTCGAACAGGCGGCTGTTGGCCTGAATGGTGCTCTCGGTAAGGTCGACGCAGTGCGTGCCCTTGGAGAAGTGGTCATCGGGCTCGTTGAAGCCGATGTGGCCGTTGTTGCCAATGCCGAGCAGCTGCAGATCGGGATAGCCGGCGACAGCGACGACCTTATCGTACTCAGAGCAGGCAGCGGCGGCGTCGGGGTTGGAACCGTCGGGCACATGCGTGTTGTTCAGGTCGATGTTGATGTGATCGAAGAAGTTCTCACGCATGAAGTAGTGATAGCTCTGGGGATCGTCGTGCGAAAGGCCGCGATACTCGTCCAGGTTGTAGGTGCTGACCTCGGCAAAGTCGACGTCGCCCTTCTCGTACCAACAGCGAGCTGCTTGTAGGCACCGATCGGGGTGGAGCCGGTGGCAAGACCCAACACGCAGTCGGGCTTGAGGATAACCTGCGCCGAGATAATATTGGCGGCCTTGCGGCTCATATCCTCGTAGTCTTTAGCTTTAATGATCTTCATTACGCGTCCTTTCTCGTACAAGAGAGGCAAGGCTCCCTTACAAGCACTTGCCCGCGGCCCGCGTCGCCGCAACCAACGTGTGCGGCCACCAGGGCGAGGTCGCGTAATGTATGTGTCTCGTGTCTAACCGCGTCGAGGCCCCTGCCCGTCCACGGTGACCCAAAGCCTTTTAGCTTCGGACAAATCCCATCTTGCCACGGAGGCGTCCTCTTTCAAGGCGCCCTCCGTAAACGTGTTTGAATTGTAGCTAATGGCCACGTGCACTTGTTAGCGCTCGCGAGCAACGATGAGCTGGTCCATCTCTTCGACATGCGCGCCAACGGAGCCTTGATGCTCGAGAACTCAACGGAGTTGCATACCAAGATGGGAACCGTCACATCGTAGCCCTCGGCAGCAATTGCCTCGCGATCGAACTCAATGAGTACATCGCCCTTATGGACGATGTCACCCACTTGCGCATATACGGTAAAGTGCTTGCCCTCAAGCTGAACAGTGTCCAAACCAACGTGGATGAGCACGTCCAAGCCATCGACCGTGTTAAGCGCAACAGCGTGTCCCGTGGGAAAAATGGCCTCGACCTTGGCATCAGCCGGTGCAATCACACGCGTGCCGGTAGGCTGAATCGCCACGCCCTGGCCCAAAAGGCCGGTGGCAAATGTCTGGTCGTTTACCTCGGAAAGCGGAATGACGTCGCCCGAGATGGGAGCATCCAGCGTAAGGACTCGACCACGCATACCAAAAGACCTTAGGACTTTAGTGAACATGCTCCCCCTCGGACATACCGATCAACCAAAATAACCTTAACAGTTTACCACTTGGCACTCGTTTTTGACCATTAGGGAAGTTCGCGCTTGACAACCTCGACGATGTCGTCGACAACGCGCTGGGTCAGCTCGTGCGTCTCGGCCTCGGCCATAACGCGGACCAGCGGCTCGGTACCGCTCGGACGCACCAGAATGCGGCCGCGGCCGTCAAGCTCCTTCTCGGCAGCAGCGACGGCATCCCAGATGGCTGGCAATCATCCAGACCAGCCTTGTTGTCGGAATGCACGTTGACGAGTACCTGCGGATACTTCTTCATGATGCCGGCAAGATCGGTGAGGGTACGACCGGTGCGCTTGAGCACGGCCAGCAGCTGCAGAGCCGTCACCAGGCCGTCACCGGTGGTGTTGTGCTCCAGGAAGATGATGTGGCCGGACTGTTCGCCGCCGATGACGGCACCGTCCGCGAGCATACGCTCAAGAACATAACGGTCGCCCACAGCGGTCTGAACCATCTCGAAGCCCTGCTCCTTCATAGCGATGGAGAAGCCCAGGTTGCACATGACGGTCGAGACGATCTCGGAGCTGGCGAGCTTGCCGCGGGCGGCGAGGTCAGAACCGCAGATAGCCAGGATGTAGTCACCGTCGATCTCATTGCCCTCGCTGTCCACAAAGAGCACGCGATCGGCGTCGCGTCGTGGGCCAGGCCGATGTCAGCATGGGTGCGCAGCACGAGCTCGCGCAGGGGCTCGAGGTGAGTGGAGCCGCACTCGACATTGATGTCGGTGCCGCAGTAATCGGTGTTGATGGCATGGACCGTGGCACCAGGCGCTGCAGTGCGGCGGGCGTAGTCTGGCAGGAAGCACCGTGACCGCAGTCGACGGCAACGACCAGGCCATCGAGCCTCAGGCCATCAAGCGTATCGATGGCGTGGTCGACGTATGCCTTGCGAGCGTCCTTCATCTTGATGATGTGGCCCACGCCGGCACCGGTCGGCAGCGTGTCGGCAGCCATGGCTTCCTCGGACATGACCCAGGCGCTGATCTCTTCCTCGACCGCATCGGGAAGCTTCATGCCCTTGCGGCTAAAGAACTTGATGCCGTTGAACTCCGGCGGATTATGCGAAGCAGAGATGACGATGCCGCCGTCGAGCTCATTCTGGACGGTGAGCAGCGCCACGGCAGGCGTGGGGATGACGCCGCAGCAGTGCGGACGGCCGCCCTCGGCCATGATGCCGGCGGTCAGAGCGCTCTCGAGCATGGTGCCCGAAAGACGCGTGTCGCGGCCGACACAGATATCCGGACCAAGGAACTTGGTCGCCGCGCGGCCCAGGCGAAACGCGAGGTCACACGAGAGGTCGGCATTGGCGACGCCACGGACGCCGTCGGTACCGAAGATGTTCTGGGGCATAGGATCGCTCCTTCCCTAGCAGGCGATATGCAACCGCCCACCCTAGTCGAAAAAGAAAAGCGGGACCCGCCGAGGAATCGGCAGGCCCCGCTTGTACATTGTATCTCGAAAGGAGATAAAACCTTAGCGCTTGGAGAACTGGGGAGCGCGGCGGGCCTTCTTGAGGCCGTACTTCTTGCGCTCGACCACGCGAGCATCGCGCGTAAGGAAACCGGCCTTCTTGAGGTCAGCACGGTAGTCGCCAGCGTTCAGAAGAGCGCGAGCGATGCCCAGGCGCAGAGCGCCGGACTGACCGGAGATGCCGCCGCCATCGCACAGAGCGATAACGTCGAACTGACCGGCGGTGTCGGTCACCTTGAAGGGAGCAAGGGCGTTCTCAACGAGCTGATGACGGCCGAAATACTGCTCGGCGTCACGCTTGTTGATGGTCACCTTGCCGGTGCCGGGGACGAGACGGACGCGGGCGACGGCGTTCTTACGACGGCCGGTACCCTGGTAGACAACGGTGTTCTCAGCCATCTTTAAGCCTCCAGCTCAATCTTCGTGGGGTTCTGGGCAGCGTGCGGATGCTCGGCACCAGCGTAGACCTTAAGCTTGGTCATCTGGCACGGCCGAGGGTGGTCTTGGGCAGCATACCGCGAACGGCGCGCTCGATAACCTTCTCCGGGTGCTTCTCCATAGCCTGGCGGAAGCTCTCAGCCTTGAGGCCGCCGTTGTAGCCGCTGTGGCGATAATAGGTCTTCGTGTCGGCCTTGTTACCGGTAAGCTGGACCTTATCGGCGTTGATGACGACAACGAAGTCGCCGCAGTCGCTGTTGGGCGTGAACTGGGGCTTGTTCTTACCGCGCAGGATCATTGCGATCTGGGTGGCAAGACGGCCCAGGACAGCACCATCGGCGTCGACGAGAACCCAGTTGCGCTGGACCTCGCCCTGCTTGGCGTAGTGAGTCGATTTCGAAATCACTTAGACTCCTCCATGTACAGTACGTGTTGTTACAGAGATTCACGGGGCTCTGCAAGTAACCCGTCCATATTACCCCGCTCACCGTACGAGTCAACAGGTATTTTGGCTCCGACCAGAGTTTCTGCACATGTCATCCATGGGTCATGACGTCGCGACACTAGCGCTCGACAAATGCCTCGATATCACTCAGTAGGCGCTTTGCCTCCTGGCGGCCCTGAATATACAGGTCGAGGAGCTTTGCCGGATCATGCTCAACGTGACCGACCTCGACCGGCTTTTGCGGAGCAACGACCAGCGCGCGGCCCTCACGCTCATACTTCCATAGATGCATGCGCTGGATGTTATAGCGGTCGTGGCGCGTCTCGATAGCCTCGAGCAGGTAGGGGTAGTCGGCATAGCGAGCGCGTGCGGCGGGCATAAACTCGTAGGGCTTTTTCTCGTACGAGCGGTCCTGCGTGACAATGACAACCGCGCGATCGAAGCCCGCCTCCTCCAGCACGTGCTCGACGGGGACCGAATCGGCTACGCCGCCGTCGACGTATTTGTGCCCATCGATCTCGACCGGCGGCGTCACCAGCGGCAACGAGGTCGAGGCGCGCACGGCGTCGAGGTCAAGTACGGCGCTTTTGACCGGGAGGTACGTGGCGGTTCCAAAGAGCATGTCCGTCGCGACGGCGTACATCTCGATGGGGCTCGCGTCGAACGTCTCGTTGTCAAAGGGGTCCAGGCGGTCCTGGACATCGTTGAAGATAAAGTCGTAACCCACGATGGAGCCCGTGGACGCAAACGATGCGGCGCCCATGAAGCGGTTGTCGTTGCAGAAAGCCAGGTTGATGCGGTTGGCACGGCCGATCTGGTGCGACTTGTAGTTCACGCCGTTGAGGGCGCCGGCCGATACGCCATATACCGCCGGAATCTCGACGCCGGCCTCCATGAGAACGTCGAGTACGCCTGCGGTAAATTGCCCGCGGAAGCTGCCGCCCTCCAAAACGAGCGCGACCTTGCCGGCGTTCTTTGCCTTATCTTCTGCAGTCATGTTGACCTCCTGCGATTGCGTTTTGGCTTTCTTCTACCCAGTTTTGGAATGGAGGGCGCGCAGGTTTTTCGAGGCGGCAGGTGCAGCGGAAAGTGCGTCCCAGTTTGAGGCGGGATTACGGGATGCGCTTTCCGCTTGGACCGCCGTTGGGAAAGCGCGACCCGTTCTGAGCGCGGATTCCGGGATGAACTTTCCGCTTGAGGCGTCTTCCGGAAAATGAATCCCATTCCGAGCGTCGATTCCGGGATGCAGTTTCCGCTTGAAACGTCATCCGGAAACCGCATCCCAGTCTGAGCCGGAATTCTGGGATGGATTTTCGCCTGGGGCGACGTTGATGCGGGGCATGGCAGGCTGCAGTCCGATCGGCATCGCATCTGCATAGGTTGAGGCTTTGCGCGGAGAATCCGCGTGTTCGCTTCGCGAACCCGCACCGGCTTCGGCCGCCTGTCGGCGTCCTCGCCCGCGGCTAAAAAGCTTACGCGTTTTTCTTTACGCCCGCGCCCTGCATAGAGTTATTCTCCGCGGTACGGATTAGAAATAAAAAGGCAGGTAGATACGAATATCTACCTGCCTGTTGCTTATGGTGGAGGCGCGGAGAATCGAACTCCGGTCCACGAAAGCCCCCTGATTGGCATCTCCAAGCTCAGTCGCTGGTTTAGTCTCGGACGCTTTGCGCGCAGCGACACGCTCGCGGCGTCCTAACCGGTTCGGTCTTAGCCTGCGCCATACCGATTACGTGCGCAGGAGCATTCCCCTAAAATGACGTCGCGCCGGTGTCGGGGAAATCACCGGGTTGACGCGCCGCTATAAATTAAGCAGCGAGAGCCATAGGCTCAAAAGAAGAGTTGTTGTCAATTCAATTTGACGGTACCCCTGTTTAACGAGGCGAGGAGACCTCGGCTTGCTTCCTCTCTCAGAGCTATCGTGTCGAAACCAGTCGCCCCCGAATGTCGGGAAAGTCTGGATGGCATTGGGCCTGCAAACACCCGATAACCGTCGACTTTTCAAGGAACACGCGGGGTGAGCCCCGCTTGTGGAGTGTTATCTTACCACGTTCTAAAGGCAGACAGCTGTTCTATGCACGAGCTGTGAAGACCCCAATGTGCGCCGCACTTCGCACTTTTGTTACCGATCGCGTCACGTATATTTTCGCCAAGCAAAATTGACCCGTCGAAAGGACCGTTATGGATACCAAACAGCAACTCGTCAATGCCCTCGCAGGCTGGTTCAACCATTACCGAAGCTATGGATGTCATCGAAGGCTTTGTCCCCTGCGGACATCCCGCCCTCACGGTTTCGAACGCCCTTGTTACGCTGGACGCTGACGATGATGCCGCTCTCGCCCAGCAGCTTGAGACCGTCGAGGGCTTTATCGACCATGTGAGCGAAAACCGCGGCGTGGCCGCCTACCACGGCATCGAGGTCGAGCTCGCGGGCCCCAAAGCCGATCTGCTCGCAGCAATCCGCGAGGTAGGCGCCCTTATGCAGACCGCAGGCGTCAAGAACACCCAGGTCAACGAGTGGGTCTACCGCAGTTGGCAGCACTCGACAGCTCCGACGAAAAGGCTGCCGAGCAGCTCACAAAAAGTCCCGCCATCAAGGCCGAGCTTTTGTAAATAGCAGACGCGGGTCCCTTGGCGCATCGTCATCCAAGAGGCCCGCAAACAGTTCGCGTCAACCGATAGCCGCGCCGCCACGTTCGGCCAAAGCAAGAATCGGCATCATTTGGTGCGGGGTCTTTGCTGCAAGATCGGCATGTTCGAGCAGCTTACGATCGTTGGTCACCAAGTAATCGACCTGCGCGCGCTTGCATGCGGCGAGCACTAAGTTGTCCTCGTAATCGCGATGGAGCGTCAGATATTTGTCGGCTAGCCACAGATCGGATACATCATCGCCCACGGCCGTGGCGTTTTCGGTCATGTTCCGAACAAACGCCAACGCCGCATCGCCAATTGCACGGGCAGATGCCTCGTCGAGCGCTCCCCCGCTGGCAAGAACGCTGCGCTTCAGTTCGTGTTGGACAACGTACAGCACGTCCTTAGCGATATGCACCGGGAAGAACAGCAACGCCCCCGTCTCTGTCGCCTGCCCAATAAACGCACGCGCGGCAAGCGACTCGGCATGGTCGACGCAAAACGAATCAACCATACGTTGGCGTCCACCATGATCTTGAGAGGCGCCCCACTCACTGGATCATCCCCTTTTGGCGATAGCGCTCGTCCATGGCTTCGGAATAGATTGTGTCCCAATCGCGATTGTCGGATACGGCGACGTGGCGATGCCCAAATCTGCATAAAGCCGGTCTGCCGCTGCCCACGATGCGGCGAACGGAGTATCGGGCGCGACGGTCTGCTGCCGGTCGTCGACGGCCGCAAGCACTTCCTCGCACTGCCCGCCACCCTGTGCGACCTTGGCCACGACTTTTTTGATGAGCTCGGGCAGTGACCTGCCCGAAAGCTGCAGCGCCTCCTCGGCACGGTTCTTGACCTGGCGATCCACGCGAACGTTCACCTGCGCCATGCTGCTAACGGTAGCCATCTCAACCTCACCTTCAGCGTTTGCTAGCAGTGCTAGCACGAGCTATATCTAAGCTAACATCTCGTCAAACAAAAGAAGGCCTGCGCCCGGACGACACTGATGCCGTCTGCGCAGGCCAGATAACGTGGGCGAACACGTCAGCTAACGCAGGTAAGCCTTTGCGTTGCTCAGGCTATAGGCGATCGTCGAGCCGTTGTGCAGCAGCGACGACGCCTGCGGGGTAATCGCGCCGGTAATGCCCAGCGCCAGCAGAGCCGAGTTGGTGAGCATCACCTTAGAGTAGGAGCTCGTCAGACGGTCGATGAGACCCTGGCTCATACGGCGCAGGCGCACGATCGCGGCCAGATCAGTATCGGTCAGGATGATATCGGCGACCTCCTTGGCGATGTCGCTTCCACCGCCCATGGCCAGACCCACGTCGGCCAAACCGAGCGCCGGCGAATCGTTGACGCGTCGCCCACCATGGCAACGTGGCGCCCCTCGCCCTTAATGCGCTCCACATACGCGTACTTGTCCTCGGGCAGCAGCTCGGCCTTAAACTCGTCGACACCCGCCTCGCACGCAATGCGCTCGGCCGTGCGTTCAGAATCGCCCGTGAGCATAACGACATGTTTGACGCCCAGCGCATGCAGGTCGGCGATGGCTTCACGGACCCCGGGCTTAAGCGGATCCTCGATGCCGAGCACGCCCACGACCGTGCCGTCGACCGCCAGGTACAGCGGCGACAAGCCCTGCATCTGGGACTCGATGCGCTCCTTGATGTCGGATTCGAGCTGCGCGCCCTCGTCCTCAAACACAAAATGCGCCGAACCGATGATGGCGCGACGCCCTTCAATGGACGAAGCGATGCCGTGCGCCACGATGTACTCGACCGCAGCGTGACGCTCGCGGTGCTCGAGCCCACGCTCGCGGGCGGCGTTGACCACGGCACGCGCCACCGGATGCGGGAAATGCTCCTCCAAGCAAGCGGAAAGGCGCAGGATCTCGTCCTCGCTCCAGCCATCGGTGGTGAGCACGCAAGCTAGGCGCGGCTGGGCCTCGGTGAGCGTGCCAGTCTTATCAAACACAATGGTGTCGGCCTTGGCAAACGACTCAAAGTACTTGGCGCCCTTGACCATGACGCCCATCTTGGCAGCATCGCTCATGGCAGTCATGACGGCGACGGAACCCGTGAGCTTGAGTGCGCACGAGTAGTCGACCATCAGCGCCGCCGAGGTCTTGATGAGGCTACGCGTGGTGAGAGCGACAAGGCCCGCGAGCAGGAAGTTCCACGGGACGATCTTGTTGGCAAGGTCCTCCATATGCGACTGGCCCTCGGACTTGAGCGAGTCGGCCGTCTGCACGAGCGAGACAATTGAGCGCAGTTTGGTTTGCGCCGTATTGGCGCGCACACGCACCAAGATGCTGCCGTCTTCCACGACGTGCCTGCGAACACATCGTCGCCCACGCTGCGCTCGACAGCCAACGGCTCGCCGGTCAGGGTCGCCTGGTTGACCATAGCGCTCCCCTGCTCGACAACACCGTCGATGCAGATGGACATGCCAGTGCGCACGGCCACCAAGTCACCGGCTCAAGCTCAGTCGCGGCAACGCTTACCTCGGTGTCGCCGACGACCTTTTGCGCCTTGTCGGGCACATCGAGCAGCGAGTTGATGAGCTCGTTTTCGCTCATGGCGCGGGTGTAGTCCTCGAGCAGCTCGCCCACGTTGAGCAGGAACATCGTCTGGCCCGCGGTGTCGACATCACGTTTGACGAACGAAATGCCAATGGCCGAAGCGTCGAGCACAGGAACGGTCAGGCGCGGCTGTGCCAGCTCATGAAGGGCAGCGCGCAAAAATGCCATGTAACCGGCCACGACAAACACCGCACGCAGAGGCGTCGGCAAGAACCAGCGACGTGCGTAATGGGCACCGACGAGTGTCGCCAGGTCCATAACGAGTTTGTGCTTGCGCGGCTCGAGTTGCATCACGTAGCCCGACTTGGCATCGGCGATAGCTTGAGCATCAAGTGCGCCCAAGGCGTCGAGCACGCTCGCGCGGCGCGGCTCGTCGTACTCCAGCGCCATCTGGCCGATGCGGCCGTAGACGCGCACCTTGCGCACACCATCGATTTCGCCGCTGAGCTTTAGAAGCGCATCGAGATCGCTCTCTGGCACAGGACCGCCAACTGAGGCGGGTCCTGCCAGGGATCTCGCTGATAATCGAGAATCTCATAGTTTGTGCCTGGGAGCGTTACTCGGCTGCCTCGTCAGCAGCGGCCTCGCTCTGGGTGATGTAGGCAGCTCGGCAACCATGTCATCGACATTGGCCTTGGCCTGCTCGACCATGTCCTGGTAGCAGTTCTTGACACGCATACCGCACGCGATGCCCTGCACGCAGGCGTTCTTTACCGGAGCGCTGGTGAGCAGCTTGATGCCGGCCGTACCAAGCAGAAAACCGCCACCGACAAGCAGGGTATTGAACGTCGACTTCTTCATGTTGCCTCTCCCTTTTGCCGCATTGGACGCGGCACGGTGCCTCAGCACCCGAGTAAACAAGTTTGCTCGAGCACACTTTTGGAAAATAGTTTAGTTTATCTAACTATTAAGTTCAACAAAGGTTAACTTTTTGGAAATCTTGGGGCGCGATGCGACCAGGGGACCGCCCCGGCGCCACATCCACAAAAAATGAGGGCGCCAACGGCGACCTCATTCACTCTATTCCATTCAGCCTACCTGACCCGAACGGCCGAGTCGTCACAGAACCCGGGAGCCCCGGCAGCGGGTGCTTCCTCAAAATGAGTTCCGCACGCAAAGAAGGCCACTTAATGTGGCCTTCGTCTTGCGCAGGACTGTTCGAAATTTTTGAG
>ENA-OQHA01000879-OQHA01000879.1-human-gut-metagenome-genome-assembly--contig:-NODE-879-length-13403-cov-5.605152_pt1 | contig 13403 bp, 12 predicted proteins | sample MGYA00242558_ERZ504707 | MGnify/ENA primary metagenome ERZ504707 (study PRJEB26092, sample SAMD00036197) | human gut metagenome | host: Homo sapiens | study: EMG produced TPA metagenomics assembly of... | reverse complement strand
ATATACGGATATTGAGTTTTTGTTGTAGTTTTGCAGAACTGACAACCTTTTTAGGAATATAATGTTTAACCTGTCAACTTTGTCAGGAATTAATCTTCAAACTGACAACTATTTTCAGTACACTTCACACCGTAAAAGTATGCTGAAAAAACACAAGTGCGTTTGATGCAAAACGTACTTGCGTTTTATCTTAAATGCACTTGCGTTTCAAGTTAAACGCACTTGCGTTTTAGTTCAAACGCAAAGGCGTTTTCTCGGGGTAAAAATCCGGCTCTTAAAAAAGGATGAAATTCCCTAAATACCAGATAAATACTCTTTCAACACTTCCACATATTCAGCCATAGCCTCCCGCCCTGTTGAGGTCATCCGGCAAACGGTACGAGCTTCTTGCCCACAAAACTTTTTTCCACCTCGATATAACCGGCTTCGCTCAACTTGTCAAGCTGCACACTGAGGTTACCCGCCGTGGCATTGGTCTGCTCTTTCAAGTATACAAAATCAGCCTCGTCCACAGACAAGAGTATCGATATCACAGCTAAACGGAGCTGCGAATGAAGCAACGGATTCAGTTCTTTCAACATACGTTACGGGCCTTTCGGTTTAAATAATGGCCGGGCAACACCATCATGACCACAAACGACAATCCAAAGTACAGATACCAGTCAATGGTAACAGCCTGATGAAGGGTATAGGCCATCAGCATGTAAATGGCAAAACAAAAGCTACCAGCGGTGACCACATCACCAGCCGGCTACGGATAATGATTCCCGTAATGGAAACTCCGATGCCGCTATAAAGCAGAGAAAGGGGTAGCATCAAGGAAAAATTGACTCCTCCGTAGTGGAATGCCAGCAAAGACATGATGACTACGGTCAGCACAAACAGGCTGCCTATCACTTTCCAGACCTGCAGAATGGCACGGTCGGTATACGTAATTACCGAAGGAGTTTCCTTGCGCTGCATACGAAGCATAAAGCCCCAGAACAGAAACATACTGAACCAGCCGATACTCCAACGGGCATCTCCCGTATAGTACACCAATAAAAACAACAGTACTGAAAGCGCCGCAGTAAAATATCCCCAGTAAAGAAACTGGTTTCCACTGCCCACTTCCATATTCTTCCGGGTAGAACGGATCATTTGTGAAATCAGTTCCAGACTTTCTTGTTCTGATAATTTCTTTTCTTCCATAAGGCAATCAGTTTTAGGTTTTAAACTCAATATGGTTTATTTTATAAACCATAAAGCGAAAAATAAAGGCAAGGAGGCGCGCTTCTCTCTTGCTTTAATGCAAATAAAAATAAGTTTATTTTATAAACCAAATAAAACGGCAGGAAAATAACAGAAAAAAGCCGTTCCAATCTTTACGACTGAAACGGCTTATATAATATTAAGGTATATGTACTTACTTATTTCTGCAAGTCATTCTCGTTCACCAGTAACTTACCCTGATATTCTCCGGTCAATGTGCGCAGGAAGGATACCATCTGTGCGACTTCCTGTTTTGACAAATCGACGCCTACCTCGTACTTGGCCATAGCTATCACGGCATCTTCCAGCGTAGCCTGTGTTCCATCATGGAAATAAGGCGCAGTCAATGCCACATTACGCAATCCGGGCACTTTAAAGCGATGACGGTCTCTTTCGTCTTTTGTTTCCTTGAAACGGCCATTGTCTTCTATGGTCAGTTCCGTACCACGGTCGGCAAAGTAATCATGCTTGATGCCGAGCAATTCGTACGACTGTCCACCCATGTTCTCACCTACATGGCAAGTAGCACAGTTGTATTTCTTGAACAAATCATATCCAGCCAGCTCTTCAGCCGTCAGGGCTGCATTATCCCCTTTCAAGTACTTGTCGAAACGTGAGTTCGGTGTAAGCAAGGTTCTTTCAAATTCCTGAATGGCATCTGTAATGTTTGCCTGATTGAAACCGTCGGGATACACTTCCTTAAATGCCTTGCTGAAAGCTGCATCCGCATTCAATTTCTCGCAAATCTCATCAAACGACTTGCAAGCCATTTCTACCGGATTCAAAGGAGGACCGGCTGCCTGATCGGCCAGTGTAGCGGCACGTCCGTCCCAGAACTGCACAAAGTTATAATGTGCGTTATAGACAGAAGGAGCATTTACTCCACCAAACTGACCTCCTACTCCTTCTGAGAACTGTTTGTTGTCTACTCCACCGGTATTCAATCCGTGACAAGAGGAACAAGATACGGTATTATCGGCCGACAGACGTACGTCGTGGAACAGCAGATTTCCTAAAATCACTTTCCGCATATCTACCGGTACAGAGTCCTGAACCGGACGAATGGTCTCATTGCTCCACTGTGCATGAGCCAGCTGATTCGGATAGAAAGCTGCACGCTGTGACTTCACCCACGAAAGTGCCATCTGCTTTTCCGTATCGTTCAACGAAGCCCCCCAATGCACCAGATAATATTTGGCCATAGGCATGGTGCCGTCCAATATCACCTTCTCTACTTTTGCCAAATCTACCTCGCTGACTTTCTCTCCTTTTTTCAAGGCTTCTAACATCGGAGTCATGTCGAAAGAGCGGTAGGCCAGACGAGCATCTTCCTTGACCAGTTTTCCGGCAACCGGCAAACTGGCATAAAACGGCAATTCCGGATTTGCAGTATGACAGGCCATACATCCGCTGCTCGCAATGATTTCTTCCATCTGAGCACTGCTTTCCAAACTGGCTGAAGGAGGACGGTTCACCACCCGATAAGTTGCGGCCAATACCGCAGCTACCACCAGCACTGAAAAAATGATTTTTGTTCTTTTCTTCATAAGAAACTGATTAGATTTTAATAACTCAATAAATATCTCACACGTTAAAATGCTAAGAACGGTTGTATAAATGTACGCTTTGCTGTGCGGCAGGAAGGTAATTCACTCCATACCAGCACATCTGTAGCGAAAGGAAAGACACAATCAGTATCCAATATAGCGCACGCGGAGTATTCCTGCGGAACAAGCGCAGATGTACGTACAGCAAATAACCTGTCCACGTAACTGCTGCCCAGGTTTCTTTCGGGTCCCAGCTCCAATAATGTCCCCAGGCCGCTTTTGCCCAGATTGCTCCGGTCAGCATACCGACTGTCAGAAAAGCCAATCCTGCATAAACCAACTTGTCGGCAGCCTCAAGGTAATTCTCCCGATGCTTGTAAAGTCCCATACAGGCCAAGATGAACGCACAGCCTAACACCGAATAGGAAAACATATACACCGTGACATGAGGAACAAACCACGGACTTTGCAAGGCGGGCATGAGGGACTGGTCATGAATTTCCGGTTTCAGAATATTGATTATCGCAAATACCGCACCTACTACAGTGGAAAAAGACAATATCCAGGGATACTTCCAACGAAGATAGGTCAGCAAGCCGGATATACCCATAAAGAACGAATACCACAATCTGGTCTCGCCCATGGTACGCAAAGGAGGACGCTGAAGGCTCAGCCAAAATCCGGTAATAAAGGCAGCAAACACCAGTATACCTGACAAGGTCAGCCCAATAGCCCATCGGCTCCGCCCTTTAGAGAACAAGGCAAATACCGCTCCGGCTCCCCATAAGACGATGGCAGGCAGGGCAAACAAATAAAAATTATCCCACGTAATCATTCAAGAATAGTGTTAGTTATATATAAAGTCAGTCAACAAGTTCACTTACAGATTTACTCATCTGCTTGTCTGGTCCTGCTAAAAGAGCAGTAACCCTCCGCACAGCATCATCACAATGCCCAACAGCATGACGTATTTCAGCGGCTCACGCACAATCTGCACTACGCAGTATTCCGGTTCGGCTGAATGCACATCATAGGAAGTCAGGTAATAATCTTCTACCCAGCTTGCCGAATAGGGCTGGTTTACTTCCAGATGTATGGGTTTTCCGTCCATTGACACTTCGGCAAAAAAGCGGCGTGGTGTACCATTGGGATAATGCTCTACAGTAAAGTTTGTCAGCTGCAACGGTTTCTCCAGGTATACCACATTTCCCTCGGAGGTAAAAGCTTCATTGTTCGGATTAGCCCGAAATACCGGAATGCGTAAGGTCCGTTCCTCTGCACTTCCCATAAATCCGGCAAAGAGTGCCAGCCACAATCCGGCATGATTCAGCATAAAACGCCACCGATTACGTCCCGGCGTGAAAAAACGTCTTACAGTAATCATTCCCAAATGAGTCAGCAACCCGAACAATCCGGTAACAAAAATCCAGGAAGACATAAAATTATAGCAACCCAAACGAGAAAATAGACCCGACTTCTCTGCAGCCTCTTGCGCAGAAAGTTGGGGAAACAAGCCTATCACCAGACAACCGGCCAAAAACCAGCCTAATGTCCAGCAAGTACATTGCGGGGAAAGCCACAGACGGACAGCTTCCGAATGACGCTTCTCCTTATAGCCATATCCTATCAATGCAATCCACAGTAAAGCTAAAATAGCATCTAATGGAAAAGCAAAAAAGGCAAACGGAAAGTTGCCAAAAACACATTGGCTGCCACTGACAGCAGCAATAATAAAATGAATAGCAAGTTAGTCTTTAAGTTCATTCATCAGTCGTTGGTGAAATATGTGCAAAGATAGGGACTTTATTTAATACTGCAACAAAATTGTAAAGATAACAAATCTTTTTCCCAGCAAAATCCGGAAAAAAGATTTGTTATCCTCCCTTTTTTAATGCTCCCGACGCATTCTGTGGCCATATACAGTGATAACCACAAAACAAACGAGCGGAAGTACAAACGACAGATTTACTGCAGGCATCCCCCACAAGGTCTTGCAATCAATGATAGCGGCTTGCAAAGGAGGAAGTACCGACCCGCCCAAGAAATGGCCATAATCAATCCTGCGGCACCAAACTTGGCGTCATCGCCCATTCCTTTCAGAGCAATACCGTAAATAGTAGGGAACATCAGCGACATGCAGGCTGACACACCTACCAGACAATACATACCGTATATGTTCTGCAAGAAAATTACTCCCAGCACACACAAGGAAGCGGCAATGGCCAGCACTTTCAACAATTGTCCGGGATTGACATACTTCAGCATCAGGGTACAGACAAAACGGCTGATACAGAAAATGACCATGGCCACGATGTTATATTTCTGCGACAAAACTTCGGCAGCCTGTTCTTCCATTCCCTGTGCCATGAACAGACGGGTACCATACTGGATAACGAAAGTCCAGCACATAATCTGGGCACCGACATAGAAGAACTGCGCCACTACTCCATAACGATAACGCTTCACGGCATACAGACGTTTTAACGTAGGAATAAAGTCAATGGAATGAAACTTATCCGCATTCTTTGGCATCTTGGACATACGAATAACGAGAAGCATGACCAGAATGACGATGCCGATGGTCAGATAAGGAGTGATAAGGATGGTCAAGTCTGAATCACGGACCGCCTCAAATTCAGCCTGACTAAGCTGGGCACGCTCGGCCGTATCCATCGGATGAAGCTGGTTCTGAATGAAATTCATAGCGACAAACATCCCCATCAACGAACCGATGGGATTGAATGCCTGGGCTAAGTTCAAACGACGGGTAGCCGTTTCTTCCGTTCCCATTGACAAGATATAAGGGTTACAGCTGGTCTCCAGAAAAGACAATCCGCAAGTCATGACAAAATAAGCTAACAAGAACGGATAATAGCTTCCGGTCAGCTTGGCAGGAAAGAAAGCCAAAGCTCCCACGGCATACAAACCCAGTCCCATCATGACTCCAGCTTTATAAGTATATTTACGGATAAACATGGCTGCCGGAAAGGCCATGGCAAAATATCCGCCATAAAAAGCCACTTGAACCAAGGTCCCATCGGTTACGCTCATCCTGAATATCTTGGAAAAAGCCTTGACCATAGGGTTTGTAATGTCGTTTGCAAAGCCCCACAGGGCAAAACAGAAGGTAATCAGGATGAACGGAACCAGATAGCTCACTCCATCCTTCTTTAATATAGATTTGTTTTCTGATGTATTACTCATGGTGTTAGATTTTAAGTGACGGCTACAGCCCTCTTGGTGTTTTTACTTCATTTGCTGCCTGATGTTGCCGATAGCAGTCGCTTCAACCGGCCCTTCTACCACAGGAATGCCAATAGCTTCTTCTGTCAGCCGGTTCAAGTATTTGTTCTGACTTCCTCCGCCAATCACATAAAGTTTCGTTACAGGTTCAGGCAAGAGCCGGTTCAATGCTTCCATACCTGTTTTATAGCGCAACGCCAATGAACGGAGGACACATTTCACAAATTCTCCCTGCGTGGAAGGCGGTGTTTGCTGATGTGTGATACAATAATTCGTAATCGCCTCAGCCATACTTACCGGACACTGGAAAGTTGTATCGTCCACATCAATCAAGCATCGGTTTCCGCCACTTCCGCAGCCGGCAGCAAGGTGGAATAAGCTACATCCTTTCCTTCTTCCTTCCATTCCTGCATCAGTTTCTGAAGTATCCAAAGTCCGGTAATATTCTGCAGAAAACAGATTTTTCCATCCGTACCGCCTTCATTGGTAAACCCTGCCAGACGGGCTTCTTCCGTCAGAATCGGTTCGTCACTCATCACTCCCAATAGCGACCAGGTGCCCGAACTCAGGAAAGCAACTTTCTTCAGAAGAAAGAGGCACTACACTAGCCGCACTGGCCGTATCGTGCGAAACCACAGCAATCACTTCTACCTCGTAGTCTATTCCTATCTGTTCCTTGATTTCCGGTTTCAAAAAGCCGCGGGAAGTTCCCGGCATAACCACTTCGCCGAAAAGGTGCTCCGGAAGTCCCAGCTCCCGAATCAACTTGAAATTCCAGGTGCGTGCCTTGGCATCCAGCAGTTCCGACGTAGAAGCTATGCTATACTCATTATTAGCCACTCCCGTAAGGTAATAACTGAACAGATCGGGCATGAAAAGTAACTTGTCGGCTACCTTCAACTGCGCATTGTCTTCCTTCTTCATGGCATACAACTGAAACAAGGTATTGATAGCCATGACCTGCGTACCCGATTCTGCATAGTGCGCCTTTACGTCCACTTTCGAGAAAAACTCTTCGGGCATCCCTTCCGTACGGCTATCACGATAACACACCGGATTGCCCAACAAATTTCCCTGTTTGTCTATCAGTCCGAAATCCACACCCCACGTATCAATTCCGATACTCTTCAACGTATAGCCTTTTTCTACAGCCATACGGATACCGGTCTTCATATCCTCAAACAGAGAAAGGAAATCCCAGTACACATGTCCTCCCATCCGTACCTGACGGTTAGGGAAACGGTATATCGTATCCAGCACGAGTTCACCCTCGAAAAGGCATCCGGCAATCACCCTGCCGCTGCCTCCTCCGAAGTCAATCGCCACATATGCTTCTTTCATTTTGTCTTCTTGCCTAAAATGTACGTTTCAAGGTCGTCAATCTCTTCCTTTGTCAAGGTCTTGTATTTTCCGCCGGAAAGCACAATTATGCGACAAGCCATCTCAAAGAACATGGCCCGCTCAAAAGCCTGATTGAAGTCTTTTCCGCAAACCACCTGTCCGTGCTTCTGAAGCAATACGGAGTTATGGTCTTTCATGGCCGCAATCACGCTTCAGCCAACTCTTTAGAACCCGGACGGAAATAAGGAATAACCGGAATCTCTGCTCCTACATGACAGGGAACTTCGGCTGTTACATTAAAATCTTTCGGTGTATCTTCATACATGCCACTGCGGTAGCGTATGGAGACTGGAAATGAAGTACCACATTAACATCGGGACGTTCTCTCAAAACACCTAAATGGAATACACTTTCCATAGAAGGTTTTACCCCATTGAGTATTTCACCCGTTTCCAGACGGCAAACAGCCACTTTATCTTTTGTCAAAGAAGGCACCCATGAACCTGTACCGGAAACCAGTACCTCATCGCCTACACGCCATGAAAGGTTACCACTACTGCACACGGTTAATCCGGCATCACCTACCCGATGGGCTTGTCTCAAAAATTCTTCAATATGTTCGTTCTGAATCATAACTTCTTAATTTAATAGCAAATAAAAGCCGGAACAGACGGAAGATCCGCCAGTTCCGGCAGCGTAAAATTGATTATTTATAGATAGGTCCGTAATTTTGACATGCTCTGTAATCAGCACCTTCCTTATCCATACCAAAGGCATTCCATGCAGCAGGGCGGAAAATCTTATCATCTTCCACATTGTGCATACATACCGGTATGCGAAGGATAGAAGCGAGCGTAATCAAATCCTGACCTATATGTCCGTAACTGATGGCACCGTGATTGGCTCCCCAGTTGTTCATTACAGAATATACATCCTTGAAGGCAGGTTTATCGCACAAACGAGGTACAAACCAAGTAGTAGGCCATGTACGGTCAGTACGTTCATCAAGCAGCTTATGGATTTCCGGATCAATTTCTACCGTCCATCCTTCAGCAATCTGAAGCACCGGACCCAGTCCCTTAATCAGATTCAAGCGGCTCATGGTCACAGGCATACCGCCTTTTGACAGGAAGTTAGAAGAGAAACCACCGCCACGGAAATAATCCCGGTTAGCAGGATACCATGTAGTAGCTTCCAAGCATTTTTCAACCTCAGCTTCTGTAATCTCCCATGACGGTTTCATGGTCGGATTACCTTCTGCATCAGTCTGCTGGCCGGTACCATCCAGAGTAGTAGCTCCAGAGTTAATCAAATGGATAATACCATTCTTTGCCAGTCCGGTCAACTCCTTACCAGTCACACGTTTCACAGCTTCCGGGCTCCAATAAGTACGTACGTCAGAGAAAATCTGTGCACGGTTAGTCAGCAAATGACCGAAGAGCATAGCTACTCCGTTGCAGGCGTCATTTTCAGTAGCCAGCACATAAGCTTCACGAATACCGTTCCAGTCGAAAGAAGTATTCAGCAAGGCTTCAGAGAAGTCACCGTTCGGGTAGAAGTCCGTCCACTGACGCTGTCCCTGAAAACCAGCCGCAATGGCATTGTGACCAAGTGCTTCTTCTTTGAATCCCATTTCCTTCAACTTCGGGTTACCTTTCATCAAGTCGCGCATGATAATGGTCATCTTCACAATGAAATCCCAATCAGCATCTTTTTCCGCACGTGTCTTAGTCTTGGCTTCTACATTGAAATCCTTTCCTTCATTTTTCTTGCAGTATTTTTCAGTCCAAGCCATCGCTTTGGCGTATTCTTCCTTATCGTAAATTCCTTCCGTCATACGGCGAATGATTTCCGTCAAATCTACAGACTCACAGCGCATACCCAAATATTCCTGGAAGAAATCCGGATTTACAATTGAACCGGCAATACCCATAGACACGCTACCCATAGAAAGGTAAGATTTGCCTCTCATCGTAGCCACTGCCTGAGCCGCACGGGCAAAACGCAAAATTTTTTCTGCCACATCGGCCGGAATAGTATTATCTTCAATATCCTGTACATCACGTCCGTAAATACCAAATGCCGGCAAACCTTTTTGTGCATGCCCAGCCAGAACTGCAGCCAGGTATACGGCACCCGGTCTTTCCGTACCGTTAAATCCCCATACTGCTTTCGGGTAATACGGATTCATATCCATTGTTTCTGCTCCATAACACCAACAAGAAGTGACTGTAATGGTAGCTCCTACGCCTTCACGCTCAAATTTTTCGGCACAAGCTGCGCTTTCAGCCACACGACCGATGGTAGAATCTGCAATAGCACATTCCACCGGACTACCATCACCGTTTCTCAAATTAGAAGAAATAAGTTCTGCTACGCTTTGGCCAAATTCATCGTCTTTTCTTCAAGCTTTCACGCACGCCACCCTGACGTCCGTCTATAGTGGGACGAATCCCAATTTTCGGGTAATTTTCATGTTTCGATTATTTATAAAGTTAATGTTATCTATTTTCTTTTCAAACCAGGCAAGTTCATCCATGCTGAACTGTGCTGAAGCTACGGCATAATAATATTCATTCTTCCATTCTTATACCGAATTTCGAAGATGCACTTCTGTCGGCAAGAACTCTTGTACGCTTTCACCTGTAAGGATGAAACTTGCAGCCTTCCGTCCCATTTCCTCCCAATTAATACTGAGAGCGGTAATTCCTTCGTCTATCACCTCGTATGCCGGCGTATCGTTATAAGCTATCAGTCCGAAATCAACTCCACATTTCAAACCGTTCTGTCGGCTTCGCTTAATCACATTCACCACGTCCGTCTGACGAATAACGATGTACACAACACCTTTTTCTACCTCTTGTATATCTTCCTCATTCACCACTTCACCTACAAAATGGTGATCCTCGCAATAAGTCTCAAAACTTTGTACGGAGGTTTGTGGATGCTTGGATTCCTGAGGCAACTGGAATACGATTTTACGGTAACGCTCCAGACGAGCAGTCAGCTGAGTCAGGGCTTTATAAAAAGCATCGTCAAAATTCTGGCAAATATAGGAGTGATTTCCTTTCTCAAACTTACCGAAATCAAGCAGCAGAAGACGGGAAGAAGGAATCTTATCAAACAAAGGAGAAAACTTCTCATTGTCAAAGTTCATCACCACATAATAATTATACCGTCCTATGGCTTCGCATAGAATAGTATTAAAAATATGTTCATTATATTGATGAAACCAGAGATCTACCTTGTACGATACAGAAAGTTTCTTGACAAAACTATTATATAAGGTATTCTTGAAAGGAGAATATTCGTCCAGCAACAAAAAAATCTTTTCTTTCCGGTTGGTTACATAGTACCCCTTACCGGGAGTAGAATCTATCAGTTTTCGCTCACGCAAATCCGCAAAGGCTTTAAATACGGTATCCCGCGACACATGATAAGTCTTACTCAATGCATTGATGGAAGGCAGACTCGTATCGGTACGATACTTTCCTACCAAAATATCCTGCTCGATGAGATCCGACAGCTGCTTCACTTTGGTAGACTGTTGCCCGAATTTTATATTCTTTTCCATATCAAGACTTTATCTGTGCTGAACTATCCTGATGCAAAGGAAAAGATTTTATACAAGACCGCAAAAGTATTATCTATGTTTAAGAACAGATTTTAGAAAAAAGGCATAAAAAAAGAGATTACCACAATGGTAATCTCTTTTCGTACACCCTCAGGGATTCGAACCCTGGACCCACTGATTAAGAGTCAGTTGCTCTACCAACTGAGCTAAGAGTGCATTCAAACTTTCTGGAGGTTCCTGGCGGATTCGAACCGCCGTACACGGTTTTGCAGACCGCTGACTAAGCCACTCATCCAAGGAACCAGTCTCGCTTTGCTATTGTTTTCTCAATTGCGTTGCAAAGGTACAACTATTTTTGGAATCTGCAATACCTGGACGCTATTTTTTTGTTTTCTTTTCCGAACAGGTGTTTTGCTTTGAGGCCATACTGCACCCGGAACATCCGCAGCCACAGCCTGTTGTTGAAGAACTTTTTCTTCTGAAAAATTTTAGAAAATGTTTCCCTGCATACCAGATGCAGAGAAACAAAATAAGATATACAATGAGATCCTGTAAGTTCATCTTTTCCTGTTTAAATAATAAAACTTCCTATTTGGTACACGAGGAATGCCACGATCCAGGCCAGTACGGTTGTATAGCAGGCTGCAAAAAGTGGCCATTTCCAGCTTCCGGTTTCCTGCCTGATGGCAGCAAGGGTCGCAATACATGGGAAATAAAGCAGCGTAAAGAGCATGTAGGCAAAAGCAATGAGCGGAGTGATATCCGACTGCTGGGCGATACGTTCGGGAAGTGCATCGTCGTCCAGATTTCCGTCATTCGTATAGAGAACTCCCAGAGTACTTACAACAAGTTCTTTGGCTCCGACACCGGAAAGAAGTCCGACTCCCATTTTCCAGTCGAAACCTAAAGGCTTGATGATCGGTTCGATGGATTTTCCTATCTGGCCGATATAAGAGTTTTCCTGTTGTTCTGCCGTTGTCTGATAGCTGGAATGGTTGGGATAATATCCCAGGAACCATATAATGATGGAAGCAATCATGATTATGCCTCCCATCTTTTTCAGGTATTGTGCACCTTTTTCCCATGTGTGGCGCAATACGGACTTGCTGGTAGGCATGCGGTAGGGAGGGAGCTCCATTACAAAAGGAGTATCATCTCCTTTCACCAGGAATTTGCTGAAGATTCGTGCCATTAATACCGCCAGCAGGATGCCGACAGAATAAATAAGCAGCAGCATCAGGCTTTCCTTACCGGGGAAAAAGGCTCCGACCAGAACCAGATAAATGGGAAGACGGGCACTGCATGAAATCAGGGGATTGATCAGAATGGTTACCAGTCGTGACTTGCGGCTTTCAATGATGCGTGAAGACATGATGGCAGGGACGTTGCAACCGAATCCCATGATTAGCGGGATAAAGGATTTTCCGTGCAGTCCATCTTATGCATGATCTTGTCCATAATGAAGGCTGCTCTTGCCATGTAACCGGAATCTTCCATGAAAGAAATGAAAAGATACAGTAACAGGATGTTGGGCAGGAATACAATGACTCCTCCGACACCGCCGATCACCGCGTCAATCAGCAGATCCTTGAATGATCCGTCCGGCATGTATGTGTTGACTGCGTTGCCTAACTGTTCTACCAGCCATTCGATGCCTTCTTTCGGGTATTCACCGAAAATAAAGGTACATTCAAACATTAAATACAGGAAGATAAAGAAAATAGGGTAGCCCCAGACTTTATGCGTAACAATACTGTCTACAATCCGGGTGAACATTTCTGTATTCTGGTAGTTGTCGGTATAGGTTTCTTTCAGTGCTCCTGTTATAAAGCCATATTTCGCATCTGTAATAGCCTGTTCGCTGTCTTCGTTGATCGTTTCGCGCAGACGTTTGACTTCCTGTTCCTTGATCCGTAGAATTTCAGATGCATTCGGCAGGCTGGCAATGACATTTTTCTCGATGTCTTTGTCATTTTCCAGTAGCTTGATGGCCAGGAAACGCGTAGAATATTTGTGGCGGATGGTTTCTGTCTTTCCGATTTCTTTCTTGACAGCATCTATGCTTCGTTCCAGTTCCGGTCCGTGATTGATATGGATATGGCGGATGAAGTTACGCGGAGTAAAGCTGTTCTCGTCATCTTCGTGGCTTTCGAATTTATGGTCTGGGACGTATGCATCATGCCATTCACGGAACTCACGCAGAGCTTCGTTCTGTATTTCTTCCTTTTGTCCCATGAAGTCTGCACCTTCATACAGGCCGATAATGACATGGAAAAGATCATCAACCCTTCTCCTGTCCGGCTGATCGTGGGAACCATTGGAACCCCGAGGAGCTGACTCAGTTTTTTTATGTTTAAAGTATTGCCGCTATGTTGTAGGGCATCGTACATGTTGAGTGCAACGACCATGCGGACGTTCATGTCGATGAGCTGGGTAGTCAGATACAG
>ENA-OQHA01000878-OQHA01000878.1-human-gut-metagenome-genome-assembly--contig:-NODE-878-length-13427-cov-2.854586_pt1 | contig 13427 bp, 20 predicted proteins | sample MGYA00242558_ERZ504707 | MGnify/ENA primary metagenome ERZ504707 (study PRJEB26092, sample SAMD00036197) | human gut metagenome | host: Homo sapiens | study: EMG produced TPA metagenomics assembly of... | reverse complement strand
AAATATAGTCTCATTACAATAGAAATGAGAAGAAAATCATAGGATTATAAAAGGGGAAACTGCTTATCCTTTAAATTATAAATAGTATTTATTATTTTGAGAATGTTGATTAGAATGCTTTTTGAATACCCATAATCAACAGGTGACGATTTAAGAGATGAATCCGAAGCAAAAACACTCAGGATATAGACTATCTGTCTATGACTGATAGGAAATGATCTCTGTAGGTATTCCTTGATTTTATCCATGACAGTCTTTCTTATCTTTCTATGGTTAAATGTATACTCCTGTTCATTCAGGAATAACGGCATCTCTCTTTTGGTTATTCCATGATATATCCCAGCGATATTATTCTTAATATTACCGATTATTATGTTTAACCGGAGTAGTCTATGATTCTTTTATTTATAGCTAATCTTCTCATTCTTTACCTGTATTTCTTCATTTGGTGTATTAAAGCCTTTCTCACCATCAGTATTAAGTAATGTATCATGTGAGAATACACAGCACTTTTCGATGTTTTTCTTAAGTGACAGACCAGTATAATCATTGATGAGTCTTAACTTAATAAACCGGGGGATAGTTATTCTCTTTATATGTAGATAGAATACCCAAAACAGGTTGCTGCTCACTTGCACGACCTGCATCCCAGAACATATGAAGTCTTGGTCTTTCCTACAAGTTTGACTAGGTAATACTTATGGCATCCGCAACGATCACATGAGAACCCATTAGGCCATTTCATGGATTTGAAGAATTCAATACAGTTATTGATTTTATTAGAATAGTTCTGAGTGAACTCATATAGAGAAGCTTTCCTTAGCTTTAATACTTTGTTTGACATGTGATTATGCTTCCATCTGACTTCTAATCTAATTCTAGAACAGATGGAAAATCTATGTGTCTGGTTCAGCTTCATGAACGCCGTTTAAGCGGTGCTTATGATATTTATTTTTCACTAACCTGTGGTTTGTGGGTATTCAAAAACAATTTTTCTATTTGATTTTATGTTTTGATAGATAGTTATAATTACTTTAAGATTGTAGAACTTTTAACTAGCACTTGTGCATTATTCATATAAATAAAGAGTTGTAAGAAAAGATATTATTACATTGTAATCAGATATATAAAAGTATTATAATATATTGATAATCTAGTAGTTTAGGCCTACTATAAAGATATAGAACAAAGTAGCCAAGCTACAGGAGGAATGGTTATGTTGAACAAAAAGTTTTTATTCACTACACTGGCAGCTGTGAGCATGGCATCTTCAATGATGTTAGCTACGCCAGTAATGGCAGCGACGAATGATGCAGGCGACAAGGACGCACAAAATGGAATTGTAAAAACAACTTACGAGGACAAAAATGGCACATGGACTGAAGGTATGATTGGTGGTAATTCAGAAGGAGTTGAAACTTGTTGGTTGGCAAGTGGACCAAAGCGCCAATATCCAAGTGAAGGTGGAACATGGGAATATGGTTTCTGGAATGCTAAAGTTCGTTCTTACTACACAGTTAAAAGATGTTATGGTTCAACAGTTAAGTTGGATAGTAAGATATCACGTTCAGTAAATACTGCATCAGGTAAGAAATCTATCGCTGAATTATGGGCTATTCAATCTAATTCTAAAGACCGCTATTTCTATCGTGTTTGTAGGTAAGCATCACATTTATTGTTTGATAGCTAAAAGACAAATTAGATTTTCGGTTTCGATGCTTGTCATCGAAGCCTATTTTATTTAATAAATAGGATTATGGAGTTGATATTTTTATGAATAAACATGGCATTAGATTGATTAGTTTTATTTTAGCTTTATTTTCATTCATTATGATCTTTCAGAATTTAATGAATGACCAACAGCAATTACCTTTAGGTACAACAGAACAACTTGTTTTAAATATTGCTGAAACTGGTACTACGAAAGAACAACTTATTTCAGAGTTAGATAATATCACGAATAAGCACAATGCTACTCTAGTAAAAGATGTTACTCCTAGTGATGAATATAAAAATAAGAAAGACATCATTTACTTTGGAAATGAGAAACCAAAAAGTTCCGATATTATTATTGATAATAATAAAATTAAATGGTTAGATTCAAGTTTAGAGGGAAGGTTAATTTCATCTAAAGATATTGGTAATAGACCTTTATATGGAAATTATGCAGTAAAGGGAAATCAAAATTTTAAACAAGATATAGAAAACTGGGCTAATGATAACGGAATTACTATTCAATGGTTGAGAAAAGTACCGTTTATAAAAAGTTTGTACTACAATTTAGTTCATAATGGTGTTGGAAATGTTATTTTAACAGCGTTATTATTATTCATTTCAGTATTATTGACATGGTTTATTTCACACTCAAAAGGAAGAAGTATAAGATTATTGGGTGGAGTAGACATTAAAAAAATTCATATTGAAGATACATTAACACTATCAAAAATGTTTATATCCAGTTATTTAATTTCACTCATAGCATTTTGGTTATATATTGGAATTACTAATGATTTTAAACAAATTACATTGTTGTTATCTAAGGATATTATAACACTATTGGTATTGGTTGTTATTTCAGCATTGATTAGTTTCGGTATTTCAATGATTGTCAAACCAAAAACAGAACATCTTGCGAAAAGAGAAATTCCTTTCAAAAAATTCAGAATGCTCAGTATTGGCGCTAGAATTATGTCAATAATATTAGCTCTTTTGATAGTACCAAGCACCGTAACATCTGCTTACATTTTACAGCAGTTATCCAATGATTATTCTTTATGGGAAAATATGCAAAGCAATGTTAGTATATCTTTCAGCGATATTGATTCATTAAGTACAGATAAAATGTTGCCATATGTTGATGATTTTTTTGCAAATATGGCAGATAATGATAATTTATCCTTATCTTTATCTATTGATAAATCTATACAATTAAGTGATGAAGAATACGGTGGTTACGACCACATAATAGTTACTGATAGATCATGGGTTGATTCTTTTGATATTGGAATAGAAGAAAATAAAAGTGGTGGAGAATTGAATAAAATTGAATTGAACAAATTAGATAAACCACTACAGGAATTTATAAGGGCTCAAATGCTTTATGGACTAAGACAGAAGAAATCCAGCCTAGCGGAATTAACTTCTATGAATTTAGCGGAGATAATTTTAGCTTTACCGCCAAATGTTGGCTATAGTGGAAGCACTATACAAGCTAAAAATCCATTAGTTATATTAGTGGATAATCCGGTACAATCATTGAGCACACTAGGTTTTATGTTACCTGCTTGTTCAAGTGGTAATGTTGTTTTACCAGATGAAAATTTATTGAGAGCTGAATTAGCAAAAACACCTGTAAAAGATTACGTTGTTTCGATAGATACTATTGCTGATGTTGCTTTTTCACAAGCTCAAAAATTTGCAAAAGAAGCTGTGTTCTATGTGATAGCTTGTGTTCTAATTCTTGTATCTATGATCTTTGCAGGTATTCTTACCGCACAGTTATGGGTAAGCGAAAACAGAAAACGAATATTTACGTTACATACATTCGGAAAATCATACAGAGAGATAATAATGCAAACCTTTGTGCACGAATCATTTATTGCAATAATCACGGTAATTATTGGAGCAGTAATTTCTTTTGTTATAAGACGACCAGAAATTATAACAGTTTTATCAGTAAGCGTTATTATTTTGATTTTATATTGCTTGAGTAATTTTGTTGCTTATCATATATGTACTAGACAAGCATTTTACAAAGTAGCAACAAGAAATGAGTAAAAAATGGGGTGTAAAAATGGAAATTAAAATAAATAGTATAAGCGTTGTAATCAAAGGGAAACGTATTTTCTCGAATATTACAGACACAATGAATAGTGGAGATATGGTAGCTCTCACAGGTTCTTCTGGGTGTGGAAAAACGACGTTATTAAATTGTTTAGGTTTAATACAGCCAATAGAAAGTGGTTCTATTTTGATAAATGGTAATGATACTTCAAAGTGGAACGATAAGGATAAAACAAAATTTTGGCATAAATATGCGACATTTATTTATCAAGATTATGGAATTATTGAAGATGAAACTGTGGCATATAACATTACCTTAGATAAGTCAAAAGCTAAAAGTAAAGCTGTGAAAATATATTAGCTAAAGTTGGTTTAAATGGTAGAGATTCTGAACTAGCAATCGTACTCTCGGGTGGAGAAAAGCAACGCATAGGTATAGCAAGGGCGATATTAAAAAATGCTTCTATTATCTATGCTGATGAGCCTACTGCTTCTCTTGATTCTGAAAATAGACAAATCGTGATTAACTTATTAAAAGAATGTGCTTCAAATGGGCAATCGTTATTTAGCTACACATGATGATAGGCTTGTTAGTGAATGTAATAAAGTCATAAATTTAAATAAACATAGAAATTAGGAGTAATGCTCATGAAAAAAATATTTTCAGTTTTATTGATTACAACTATCGTTACTACATTAGGTAGTCCTGTTTATGCAAGTAGTGAAAATCCAAATGATTTACAAGAATGTATAGAGAACTCTATGTTCTATAATAATGAATATAGATTATTCAATGAATTTACATATCAAGGAATGGAAATCAATTTGTTACCTGAAACAACAATCACTAAAGAAGAAGCTCTTATTAAGTATAAAGAAGCATATGACTACATAGCAGGAAAAGCTTGTGTATTAGGTATTGTACCAGATTTAGATAACTATGAGTTTCAACAATATATTAAAGGCTATACCAACTTCTACTAATAAGGAACTTAATGATAAACTAGCGGAATTTGCAGAATTTATAGATATTTATGAAAATGCAGAGTCTAATAAAATAATCATTTCTTGTTTAAAAGAAAAAGAATTTAATTCTGAAGAACTTGAATTGTTATTACCAATAAGTAAGAGTTCAACTGAATTATCTAACAAAATAACTCCTAGTGATATAAAAAATCAAATGGGTACGATTCTAATAAAGCTATTAAATATGCAAAGCAATGGTGGAATAGAACAAATAATACAGATTTTCCATATTATGCTAATTATTATAAGCAAGACCTTAATTCTAATGATTACAATGATTTAGATGAAAATGCAAAGGGACAGTCTGCAATAAGAAGAGGTTGGAGCGATTGTACGAATTTTGTTTCACAATGTTTAAGTTATGGTGGTTTTAAATATAGAAAATCAGGATTGTTTTTACCACATAGACAATCTAAAAACTGGTATTATGATAATGGAAAGCCATCACATACATGGGGTGGAGCTAATAATTTTTATCAGCATTGGAAATCCAGAGCTGGTATAGCAAAAACATCGGATTTACTTACAGCAGGAGATGTGATTTCAGTAGATTTTACCAAAGATGGAGATATAGACCATACTGCAATTATAACTTCCAATATTAACAATACAAATGAATCTAAATTGTTGACACAACACAGTATTGATAGAAGTGAATTTTTACCTACAGGAGATTATTTTTCTTTAGCATATCTATATAGTCAAGATTATAAAATATATGGATATGAAATGGATAAAGCACCAGTAAAATAAAAAATGAAAGGAGCTTTTAAACTGGTTCAAAAGTCAAGGACAGAATGTTGACAGTCCCCGCTAAGGGGCTGTAACGAATAGATAGTATTTACTACTACCTTGAGCGTTACAGCTCTTTTTTTCATCTTACAATACGATTTCTACAACTTAATAGGATAAGATGTTTAAATATAATCTATTATGTTATTATTTTTTTGACGGAGGAAGACTATGAAGACAAAAATTGAATTGATACTAGAAGAAAATGTTGAAGAAACAATAATCAGATGTCATAATATGACAGATGAAATACAAAATATAGTCTCTTACATAGAAAATGAGAAGAAAATCATAGGATATAAAAGGGGAACTGCTTATCCTTTAAATATAAATAGTATCTATTATTTTGAAATTGTAGATCAAAATGCATTTGTGTACTGTGAGAAAGAAATATATGAATCTAAAATGAAACTTTATGAATTTGAACAAGAAACAGAAGGTACATCATTCTTTCGTGCTTCTAAGTCACTTATTATTAATGCAGATAAGATTGATTCTATCAAACCTTCCTTATCAGGAAGATTTGAAGTTGTACTAAAAAACAAAGAAAAACTCATAGTATCTAGACAATATGTACGTGTACTTAAACACATGATTGGATTATAAGGAGGATGAAAAATGGATAAAAATGAAATGATACATACAATAACTATTCAATATTTTGTGATTTATACCTTATCAATGTTTGCAACAATCTTGTTTTGTCATATAGATCAGCCTCAAATAAAAATGCTATCTGTATCTTATTTAGGAGAGGTGGCAGTCTTTTCTTTTCTTGCCTGCTTCCTACGACTATCTATTATTCTAAGTCTCAAAATGTATTAGTGAAGACTATTCTTCATACAATACTCTTAGAAATCATTCTTTTAATTGCTGGATATCAAATTGGTATGTATGAGGATGTCTTAGGAGGATTACTTTTCTTTTTCACAATACTTGTAGTAGATATTTTAGTCAGACTATTTAATTATTTGAATGATTGCCATCTTGCAAATGAAATCAATAAAGCTCTTAAGAGTAGAAAAGGGTGAACGTATGCACAGTATTGAAATTAAACATCTTACTAAAAGCTTTGGTGATACTAAAGCAGTAGATGACTTAAGCTTTAGTGTAGAAAGGGGACTTTCTTCTCTTTTTTAGGTATTAATGGTGCTGGTAAGAGTACTACTATTTCTATGATATGTGGTGAACTTACAAGTGATGCAGGAGAAATATACATTGAAGGCAAAGATATTAAAACACATATGGATGAAGTAAGAACTACTATAGGTGTAGTTTATCAAACTTCTGCATTAGATGATGTACTCACAGTTTATGATAATCTAAAGTATCGTGCTGCTTTATATGGTATTACGGGGAATTCTTTTAAGAAGAAACTAGAAGAACTCTCTATATTATTAGATTTCAAAGACTTTTTAAAGAAACCTTTAAATAAGCTATCAGGAGGACAAAGAAGACGTATAGATATAGCTCGTGCTCTTATTCATGAACCAGAACTTCTTATCTTGGATGAACCAACAACTGGTTTAGATCCTCAAACAAGAAAAATATTATGGGAAGTTATTGATAATTTAAGAAAAGAAAAACATATGACTGTATTTCTTACGACTCATTATATGGAAGAAGCCGCTGAAGCAGATCAAGTTGTTATTATTGATCATGGCCGTCAAATAGCTTATGGAACACCACATGAATTAAAACAGAAATATGCTTATGATTATTTAAATATCTATCATGTAAAAGAAGAGGATATTAAGTCTTTAGGACATCCATATACATATAATAAGGATCATTACACAATCCGTGTCAATCATCCGGGTGTTGTGAAAGAAATGATTCTTCAAAAACCGGAATTATTTAATGACTTTGAACTTGTAAAAGGAAGAATGGATGATGTCTTCTTAAATGTAACAGGAAATAAACTCCCAGGAAGGTGAACAATCATGAAACAACTTTATCATCTCACATTAAGACATACAGTATTATTTTTAAGGATAAAGGACGCTTCTTAACAGCTTTGATTACACCAATAGTCTTAATTGTCTTATATATGACATTTCTAGGGACTGTTTATCATGATTCGCTAGATAGTATAGTTAAGTATTATTCTGTATCACAAAAGACTATTGATGCTTTTGTGAATGGTTATCTCTTTTCCTCATTACTTGCAGTGAGTTGTGTCACAGTATCATTCTGTTCAAATATGATTATGGTACAAGATAAAGCAGATCATAAAATAAAGGACTTACTCATAGCACCTGTCAGTAAAACTACATTAGCTCTAAGTTATTTTATTTCTACTTTACTTATCACTATGATTATTAATATCACTGCTTTACTTGCATGTTTTATTGTATTAGGTACAAGTCACTTTGTTTTACCAGTAAAAGATATATTATATTGTTTGCTAGATATCTTTTTGCTTACTTTGTTTGGTGCTTCTTTATCATCTATTATTAATTATTTCCTTACAACACAAGGCCAGATTTCAGCTGTCAGCAGTATTGTGAGTGCAGGGTATGGTTTCTTATGTGGTGCTTATATGCCTATTTCTCAATTTACACCTGCAGTACGTGCTATTATTAAGTTCTTACCAGGGACCTATGGAACAGCACTTATTCGTAAGCATTTATTAAATAGTCTATTTATTAAACTAAATACAAAGGTTCCTTCTACGATCATGAATGAAATTCATCAAAGTTTTGATACATCATTTACACTTATGGGACATACAATTACAACGAGTATGATGTATCTCATTATGATTGGAACATGTTTTATTTTGTTGTTTGTATACATTTTATTGAATCAATTCAAAAAAAGATATGTAAAATTGATGTAATTTGATACATAGGATTGAAAAATATGAGAAATAGTTTAAGATGTTTTTTGTGGAGGAATTATTAAGTATTACCATGAAACTCTTAAAGAAATTAATTATACTTATTGCATTAGTTATTGTTTATGTATTTTCTAATGCAGTAAGTATTTATATATATAGTTTTAAAGATGAAACAAGAACTGCAGATGTTGCAATTGTCTTAGGTGCATCTACATACAATGGTCATGCTTCACCTGTTTATCAAGAAAGAATTAATCATGCAGTTGTTTTATACAACAAACATTTAGTTAAGAAAATCATTACAACAGGAGGATATGGAAAAGGAAATCCTGTTAGTGATGCTTATAATGCAAAGCTTTATGCAATCAGTCAAGGTGTACCAGAAGATGACATTCTTACAGAAGACCAGTCAACAGTCACTTTAGAGAATCTCATTAATGCGAAAAAGATTATGGATGTTGAACATTATAAGACTGCATTAATAGTCAGTGATCCATTACATATGAAAAGGGCCATGCTTCAGGCAAAGGATGCAGGCATTACTGCCTATACATCACCAACACAATCTTCTAGATATCGCACAAGAGATACCAAGTTTCAATTCTTAAAACGTGAAGTAACTAATTATATTGGTTATAAATGGTATCGTCTCTTTAAATCTCTTATCAAGGTATGATAGAATAGTATTAAGGGTTGAAGGGAGCTGTTTGTTGTGTTTATGATTAATACAGGATGTATATGCTGTGCAATTCTCGCATTAACATTCTTGTTTTATTATATAATTTGTACATGTCTTAAAGGATTAGGTGTTTATCGTATTAGTGCATTTAAGAATGTACCTCGTGAAGAAAGCCATTATTATGATAAGAAAAGAATCAGCCGTGCTCAAAGAAGTGCATTCAAGAAATGGTTTATCATATTAAGTATAGGTACAATACTATCATATTATATTAGTCAGTACTTTGCTTATATTGCGATTGGACTATGGGCACTTATATTCTTTAAAGACATCTTTGTAAAAAAAGAGAACTTATTTCGTAACTATCGTATCTAATGGCCTTATAGGTCATTATTTTTTAGGTGACATTATGGAAAAACTATTACTTGTACTTATATGTGTTTTAGGTGTTGTCATCATGGTCAAAGATTTTGTGAGTCGTTTTCAATATCGACTTAAAGCGACCCGTTGTTCTTTATAGACATCAGGAAAAATCATAGATATAAAACAAGAAGAATTAAATTTATACAGGATGACTATTCAATACTATGCAGAAGGGAAGTTTATTGAAAGAAAGCCTTCTATCACATACTTCCAGATGAAATATTTTAAAAACAATAAGAACGTCACAATAGACAATGATCCTACATCTTGTGATACATTTATTATAGAAGAAGACTTATTTCCTATACGTTTTACTAATTGTCTCATATTCAGTGGTTTTGTATTAGTATGCTGTGCTGCTTTATTTATTATCTGAGAGGTTGATTATGAAGAAAATAATATTACTGCTTCTAAGTGTACTTTTAACAGCTTGTACACCATCTTCAACTACAAATAAAAACTTTATCAATACTAAAGGTACAACCTTAGAAACACGTATTCCCACACCCAAAGGATATACACGAGAACAAAGTGATTTTACACATTTCTTACAGACTTATCCATTAAAGGAAAACGGTAGTCCTATTCTTTTGTATAACGGTAAAAAGAAGTGGAATCAAAGTGCACAAATTGCGGTATTTAAGTTACCGATAGAAAATGAAAACCTCCAACAATGTGCCGACTCAGTGATGAGAGTCTATGCAGAATATTATTGGAACACCAAACAATACGATAAGATTCAATTTCATTTAAGTGATGGATTCTTATTATCTTATATGAAATGGAGAGAAGGGTATCGTGTCGTCATTAAGAATGATCATGCATCTTATATAAAGAGTGCTTCCTATGATGATTCTTATGAATGTTTTAAAAAATACTTGCGTATTGTCTTTGCTTATTCAGGAAGTGCAAGCATGGTAAGTGAATCAACACCTATCAAACTAAATGAAATAAGAGTAGGAGATGTTTTCTTAAAAGGTGGTTCACCAGGACATGTCGTGATGATTGTAGATGTTTGTACAAATAGAGAAGGAAAGAAGGCTTTCTTAATTGCACAAGGCTATATGCCTGCTCAGGAATTTCATTTACTAAAGAATCCATCACATGATGACCTCTGGTATTATGAAGATGAAATCAAATACCCCTTCGAAACACCTGATTATACATTTGAGGAAGGCAGTTTAAGAAGATTATGTTATTGATGAATGTGTTTAGTGGTCACAGAATAGATCCACTTCATATCAGAGAAGAAGATATATATCTAGAAGATATTGCTCATGCATTAAGTCTATTATGTCGCGGGAATGGTCATATTAAATATTTCTACTCTGTGGCTCAGCATTCTCTCAACTGCGCAAAAGAAGCGCAAAGCAGAGGATATAGTAAGCATGTTGTTTTATCATGTCTATTTCATGATGCAAGTGAAACTTATATGAGTGATCTCATCACTCCTATAAAAAACAGATGAAAGAATATCAAGTAATAGAAGACCAGCTTCTAGAAACCATATTTCAAGCTTTTCACATTCGATTGAAGAATGAAGAAAAAAATATCTGGAAAGAGATGGATCACTTACTACTTGAAGCAGAATTAAAGGAGATGATGCCTTTAGAAGAAGATAGACCAACTGTCACACTGATAAGTGTTCCTGATTTAAATGAACACTATTATCGTGAGATAGAAGAAGAGTTTAAGGCTTATGCGCTACAATTATTGGAGGATTTATAGTGAAGATTTATGTTACATATAAGTTTTTAACTAAAGAAGACAGAGATGCTTTTTATTCAGCAATCAAAGAGAATCGTATTCAGGAATTATCTTTATCTGATGAAGGATGTCTCAAATATTCTTATACACCTAAAGATGATACTGTTCTTTATTTGCGAGAAGAATGGACGTCTCAAGACTTACAGTTAAAATATTTGAATCAGTCACATATGGCTGTTTTGAAGGAGTTAAAGAACCAATATTCGTGTCAAACAACAGTGCGTCATGGCACTGCTTGTTTAGAAACTGAACGTTTAATATTAAGAGAATTTAAAATAGAAGACGCAGATGATATGTATCATCATTGGGCTAATGATGAAAAGGTCACTCGTTATTTGACTTGGCCACCTCATCAAAGTATAGAAGACACAAAGCAGTTACTTTCTTCCTGGATTCAGTCTTATGAAAAGGGTGATTCTTATAACTGGGGCATTGTCGTAAAGGATAAGAGTACACTCATTGGAAATATTTCTGTTACAAATATTGATTATAAAACAAATACAGTAGAAATTGGCTATTGTATTGGGCAGGCTTATTGGGGTCATGGATATGTTGCAGAAGCACTTAAAGAAGTCATTTCTTACTTATTTAAGGAAGGTTATGATTTAGTACGTGCAAGACATGATAAAAATAATCCTCATTCAGGTCGAGTGATGCAAAAAGCAGGTATGAAATATGAGGGAATCCTTAGAAAATCTGCAAAAAATAATCAGGGAGTTGTAGATGATGCTGTATACTCAATTCTTCCTGAAGAATTAGAATAGGAGACTATATGGAAGTTAGAGAAATATGTTTGGCGCATGTCAAAGAGATATCGCAATTATTTAATGAAATATTCTCCAGGGAACCATGGATGATGAATGGAATGAAGAGGACCTATCTATTTATATGCATGATCTAGTAGGTAATCGCTTATCTTTATCTATTGGTTTATATGATGGAGATCAGCTTATTGGAATTGCGTTAGGTCGTATTAAACATTGGTATAATGGCAGAGAATTCTGGATTGATGAATTTGGCATAATGACTAATGAACAGTCTAAAGGACTCGGAACTCAATTTATGGACTTAGTTGTTGATTATACGAAAAAAAGAGGAATAGACCGTATTATGTTGATTACGGAAAGAGAGTTTCCTGCTTATTACTTCTATCAGAAAAATGGATTTAAAGAACAATCATCACAGGTTGTCTTCATGAAACAATATTAAAGAGTTAAGTACGTATTTTTTTGTACGTACTTTTTTGTCTTAAAAAACATATAATTTATTCTTTTGATGACAAAATGTGACTTATAAATTGCGTATAATTACTATCATTTGTAAAATGAAAGCGCTATAATGGTAGTGGTTAAAAATGTATTGTAAGGAGAGAAATAATATGAAACTATTAGAACCAATTAAAGTAGGTCCAATCACATTGAAAAATCGTGTCATGTTCCCACCAATGACAACTGGCTATGAAGAACGTGACGGTTCAATTTCTAAACAGAGCTTCAACTTCTATAAACGTATTGCAGAAGGTGGTGTATCTTATATCGTACTTGGAGACGTCGCACCAGTAAATACTGTTTCTCCAACACCAAAATTATTCAAGGATGAACAGATTCCAGCTTATAAAGAATTAGCTGATGCATTACATGAATTTGATTGTAAATTAGGTATTCAGATTTTCCATCCTGAATATGATGTTCAGGCTTTAGCTGAAATGTTTAAGAAGGGTGATATGCAGGCAGCTCGTGCTAAATTACATCATGATATGCTTCATTTCACTGATGAAGTAACTCCAGAAGCATTAAATACAATTCTTAAACAGATGGGTGAATGCGTAAGACGTGCGTATGAAGCAGGTGTAGATGTAGTAGAAGTTCATGGAGACCGTTTAGTAGGTGCTTTATGTTCTACAGTATTAAATCATCGTACAGATGAATATGGAGGAAGCTTCGAAAATAGAACACGTTTTGCGTTACAAGTAGTAGAAAGCATTAAAGAACATGCCCCTCATATCTGTATTGACTATAAACTTCCATCATACTGATAACCCATTAAGAGGTAAAGGTGGATTAAAGATTGATGAAGCTGTTGAATTTGCGAAGAAGCTTGAAGAAGCAGCGTTAA
>ENA-OQHA01000877-OQHA01000877.1-human-gut-metagenome-genome-assembly--contig:-NODE-877-length-13471-cov-2.691247_pt1 | contig 13471 bp, 21 predicted proteins | sample MGYA00242558_ERZ504707 | MGnify/ENA primary metagenome ERZ504707 (study PRJEB26092, sample SAMD00036197) | human gut metagenome | host: Homo sapiens | study: EMG produced TPA metagenomics assembly of... | reverse complement strand
TTGGGATTCATTTTGACTTGGGTGTTTCTGGATCCGATCCTTGCGAGTTTCTCCAAAGGGGATGTGGCCTTTGCAGAGCTGATTGCACAGATCTTTACTCTCGAAATGATCTCAAACGTATTTTTGGCGATCCATTCGGCAGTTATGGCACTATTGTATGCCTTTGGATATACCAAATTGTCCTTCTATGTAAATTTCGCAAGACTCTTTGTTTTCCGGATTCCGATTCTCCTGTTCTTCCAGCATTGTACAACGCTTGCGGGCGGTCAGGCGATGGGTTTGGTGATGATGATCAGCAACGGCATGACTGGTCTGCTTGCTTTGGTGGTCGCTGCGGCGGTGCTGCACAAAGAATATGGAGCAGGCTGGATGAAGCAACTACTCAGTACTTGAATGAGTCTGATGCCAAAGTTGAATGCAGTACAGAAGAAAGGCGGTGACACTGTAAGATAGCGGGATCCCAGCAAAAATTTGCCCGAAATGCCTGGCGCAAACGGATTGCAAGCGGTATTTCTGGGCGCACGACAAGGAGGACGACACAAAGAATGGATCAACTTGAAATTAAGATGCGACAGCCGCACGGCAAAAAGCTCTTGCAGTCTTTGGCCAGTGATTGGCAGATTTATGTGCTGCTGTTGCCGGTGGTGATCTGGTTTGCACTGTGGCCTATAAGCCGATGGGCGGTTTGCTCATCGCCTTTAAACGATTTGACTCCAGCCTGGGCGTATGGAACAGCGACTTTAAAGGCATTGCAAACTTTATGACCCTGGTATCGGGTGTCTACCAGACACAGTTTTGGCAGGCGTTCCGGAATACCTTTGTAATTAACGCATACAGCTTGGTATTTGGTTTCCCTGTGCCGATTATCCTGGCTATCCTGTTTGCGGAGATTGGCAACAGTTTTGTCCGGAAATTGACCCAGACGGCGACCTATCTGCCCACTTTTTGTCTGAGGTTACCATCACCAGCATTACCATCATGCTGGTGTACAGCGGCGTAAACTCTACAGGCGTTCTGGCGGCATTGTTCCAGAGGCTGGACCTCATTGAACCGGGCGTTTCGCTGCTTTCCAACGCGAACTATTTCCGTCCACTGTACATTGCTGTTGGAATCTGGAAAGAGAGCGGCTACAGCTCGATTGTGTATTTTGCCGCCATCATGGGTATTTCGCCCACCTTGTATGAAGCTATGAAGGTGGACGGCGCAAATAAGCTCCAGGAGCTGCGGTATGTCACGATCCCAGGCATGGCACCGACCTTGATTATCATGGTGATTATGCGAATCGGCAACATGCTGTCTATCGGTTATGAGCGCGTCCTGCTGATGTACAACTCCAACATCTATGTGACCGCAGACGTTCTGTCTACCTTTGAACAACGCATCGGTATCCTTTCGGCCAACTATGGCGTTGGTGCGTCGGTTAGCTTGTTTAACTCTCTCATCGCCTTTGCGCTGGTGATTGGGGCAAACACAATTAGCCGGAATATTTCGGATACATCTTTGTGGTAAAGGAGGAAAAGAAAGATGGACCTTCTCAACCGAAGCGAAAAAATATTTAAAGTATGTGCGTATCTGCTGGTAATCGCCTTTGCAGCCGTGACGCTCTACCGATCGTGTATGCGTTCAGCGTCTCCATCAGCGGCCGGGTGGCCTACGAGAGCGGGAGCATCGTGCTCCTGCCCAAGGATGTGACCCTGCAGGCTTACGACATGGTGCTCCACAGCAAGGGTTTCTGGATTGCCTATGCAAACACCCTGTTCTATACGGTGGTTGGCACGGCGTGGAGTATGTTTATCTCTCTGACCGGTGCCTACGCCCTGCAAAAGAAAAAGCTCAAGTTCCGCCGTCAATGGAACTTTTTGCTGGTGTTCACCATGTGGTTCAGCGCAGGCATGATTCCGCTTTATCTGAACTATAAGAGCATGAACGTGGACAACCGCTGGGGCATGATCATTGCCTTTGGCGTGCAGGCCTACAATATCATCCTTCTGCGGAACTATTTTGACAGCATCCCCAAGGAGATTGAAGAGGCTGCCTGGTGGACGGCGCTACCGAATTCCAGCTGTTCTCCCGGATCTATGTGCCCATGTCCACGGCCAGTATTGCAACGGTGACCCTGTTCTATGCCATCAGCCGCTGGAACGGTTACTATTGGTCGAGAATGCTCCTGGCCGATCCGAACCAGCAGCCCCTCCAGGTTTATCTGCGGCAGTTGATCGAAAACTACCAGAAACTGTACGACGAATCCCCGGTAGTTCTTTCCTATTCAGCAGACAGCCTGGCCTATGCAATCATCGTCTGCTCTATCATCCCGGTTTTGGTCATTTATCCTATATCCAGAAATATTTTGCCAAGGGCGTCAACGTCGGCGGCGTAAAAGGATAACTTTTTAAAGAATAACACTTTTGTAGAAGAAAAGGAGAAAAACATGAAAATCAAACGGAGTGATTTTTTAAAGCTCATGTCTGTGACCGCTGCTTCGGCAGTTCTGGCGGGCTGCGGCTCGTCTGTCGTAGAAAAGGCGGCCCAGAGCACGGCCAATTCCCAGGCCAGCAGCGGGTCCGCCCCGGCGGCTGAGCTGGATCTCAGCGAGAACATCGCCTGAAAATCAACTATGCTGCGGGCAACAAATCCCGGACCATCACCTATAACCAGGAGTCTCCCTTGAATCTGCCCGACGGCACCAATGTCACCGCCGGTATGCTCAAGCCGGTGTGGAGCCACCTGCAGCAGGTGCTGAATGTGACCGTCACCGATGTCACCACCCAGGACCAGAAGGCTACCGAGATGATCGATACCGCCTCCACCACCAACTTTGCAGAGGCAAATATTTTTGGCGGTAACTCCATCGCAGATGATCTGATGTACTATGCACCGAGGGCAAATTTGTCAATCTGAGCCAGATGATGGATCAGGGTTACCTGCCCAATTTCCAGAATTATTTGGACGAGAATCCTGACGTTCGACGTGCAATCACCGCATATGACGGCAACATTTATCACATCCCCTACATTGCAGAACTGAATAACTTTGCTCGCTCGTTCTGCGCCCGCCAGAGCTGGGTCGTGATGCTGCTGGATGTGGATGATGCCGCTTACGACACCGACACAGAGTTGACCTGCTATTATAAGGGGTTCTATGCCGGGGCCAATGCCCGCTATGGTGCTAACGGCGGCAGCGTGTCTCCCATGGAAGGCGTCACCATTACCAAAAAGACCGATCAGAACATTGTGGAGTTGCAGAACGCCCTCTCGGTGAAAAACGGCGAAACTCTGACCAGGACCTTCGTCCAGTACATCAAGGACAACTACGACTACGCTTCTCCCTCCGAGCTGTTCCTGGGCGAGAAGGCCGCCTACGACATCGACGAGCTGGTGGCCCTGATGCGCTGCATCAAGGCAAACCCCGGCTACCTGACCGACGGAAGAGCGGATACGGTCTGGCCCATGTTCACCCGTCAGTCCAGCTATCGGGAGGATCTGCTGCGCCTTAGCACCTATTTTGACGGCGTGAAAGCACACAGTGCGGACTCCTACACCGCTCGCTGGTACATTGATGCAGATAATAATGTGCAATACACCTACTCCACCGAGGGCATGTACAATGTGCTGTGCTATCTGTCTGATATGGAGGCCGAGGGTCTGATCTACTCCGATTGCTATGACCTGACCAACAAGACCAACTTCCGCAGCACTCTGTGGGGAACGGATTCCAGTGACGCGCCTTCCTTTGGCTTTATCACCTTCGACTGGCAGGCATCCTCCACTGCGGACTCGCTGAACAGCGATGTTGTGGTGATTCTGCCGCCGGTCGCCAAGGTGAACGGCGTGTGGCAGTACTTCATCGACAACGGCCGCGCCATCAAACCCGACGGCTGGGCAATTTCGGCAGCGGGCTGCACGGACGAAAAGACTCTGCGCCGCGCCTGCGCTCTGTTTGACTACTTCTTCACCGAAGAGGGTTCCACGCTCCAGAACTACGGCCTGCCGATGAACTTGGAGGAGAACGGCAGCTACCAGGGTCCGGATGGGACCTCCTATCCCAAGTTTAACCAGTGGATGGTGGACACCTGCAATGCGGTGGCCAAGGGTGACTTGTCCACTTTTTTGCGAGACTGGATGGGCAGCCTGATCCCCATTGGATACCAGAAAGACATCGGCTTTGAGTACCAGTATACTTCCGAGCGCGGCTTTGAGGCTGGGTGCTGCTCCAGGGTTCCACCACGACCTTTGCAACCTACGCCGGCGAGGCCCCAAGGGCGACAACCCCAATTATTACAAGATGATTCCGCCGGTCTTCTCCCTGACGCTCCGGCAGAAAGAGACGATCTCTGAAACCACTGCCATGGATGAAGATGACGTCGTGGAAAAGATGTTTAACATCGTACGGTACAAGACCCGCAACAATCCCCCGCAGGGAATTACGATTCCGGCCAATTATGAGGAGTATCTGGCACAGTTCGAGGCGCGCAATCTCGCGGACTATGTTGTGGCCTACCAGCAGGCCTATGCAGCGATGCAGGCCGCAAACTGAACTCTGCAAACTGTATTCGGGGCAGGGCCTTTGGAATACAGAATTAGGAGGAACTTATGAGAAAACTTTCAAAGGGCAGCGGATCCTTTCTGTGCTGTATATTCTGGCTTCCATCGGAATGTTTCTGTTTGCCCTGGCCTTTATGACGGAATATAGTGATTTGTTTGGACTGAAACTGCCGCAGAACCAAGAAATCGCAATGTTCCACGACGTGATCCTTCAGACGTTTAACCGCCAGATTTTTGCCTGGTCGCTGGTGGGTGTGATCGGGATTGCTTTGATCGTTTTTCTGGAGATTCTGTCTTGTGTTCCGGATCGTTTTGCATTGGTTGTAATGTTGCTGCTGATGGTTGCCTGCTGTTATGGCGCAGCCAACTCGATCATGAATTTACAAGCAATTTCTGTTTACTATCAGGGATTGGATTTTCAGTACCTGTCTCTGGAGGGGCTTGAAAACTATCAGCTGCAGTTTACAACATTCCGGCTTGGAGTGGTGTTTAACGCACTTTACATCTTGGTGTGCGGCGCATTGGCGATCGATTTGACTGCGAGCCATTTGACATTTGTCCGCTTGAAAAAGGAGGGTGTTTGAGTATGCTGAAATCCATTCCTCCCGAAGAAAAGAAAACCTATGTGACGCTTTATAAAACGAACGGCTATTCTTACACCATGACGCTCCTGGCGATCATTGCCGAGTTTGTATATGTCACCACGATTTTGGATTCGATGCCCGTTAATTTCTGGATGGGTTTAACAGTTATCGTGAATATCTTCGTGCTGTTTCTGGTATTTACCTGTGCAGTGAAGATCAATGTGTACAGTTCGCGATGGGCCGTGATCACACTGGCCGTTGGGGTGTACTTCCTTGTGAGGCAGTTCTTGATCGTGCCGGTATTTCTCCAGCCCTATGCACACGAGACGATTCTGCTTGTTTCCAACCTGATCGGATCCGTTCTCTTAATCATCGCAGGAGTGACCGGCACAGCCAAGGCGAAAAAACGCCAGGCTCTCCGGCAGAAGCTCGAGCGTATTGGTTCATAAAATCGGAGGCGTGTAGAGCAAATGGGAAAAATTCAATTCAAAAACGTTAATAAGATTTACCCAAATGGCTTCCATGCCATTCACGACTTTAACCTTACCATTGATGAAGGGGAATTTATCGTGTTTGTCGGCCCCTCCGGGTGCGGCAAATCCACGGTTCTCCGAATGCTGGGCGGTCTGGAGCAAATCAGTTCGGGAGAAGTGATCCTGGATGGAAAAGTCGTTAACAAATGCCCCCCGGTAGAGCGTGATATTGCGATTGTCTTTCAGGATTACGCCCTGTATAGCAACATGTCGGTCTACGAGAATGTGGGCATCAGCATGAAAGTCCAGCACGAAAAGGACACGGTTATCCTGGATAAAGTGCTGGAAGCTGCGGATACGGTTGAAATTACCGAATACCTGAACCGTCTGCCCAAGCAGCTGTCCGGCGGCCAAAAGCAGCGGGTGGCGCTGGCCCGTGCCATTGTCCGCAAGCCGAAAGCGTTTCTGATGGACGAACCCTTGTCGAACCTGGATGCCAAGCTGCGAAATTCCACCCGAATCGAGATTGTACGGCTGCAGCAGCGCCTTGGAGTGACAACCATCTATGTTACCCATGATCAGACCGAAGCCATGACCATGGCGGACCGGATCGTTGTCATGAAAGAGGGTGTGATCCAACAGGTGGGTACCCCGCAGGAGATTTACGCCGCTCCGGTCAACCTCTTTGTGGCCAGCTTTATCGGCACACCACAGATGAACTTATTCCTGGCAAGCTGAGTGAAACCGGCTTTGAAAATGAAAGCTTCCGGCTTTCGCTGCCGGACGCGCTGAAAGCCAAGCTCCGCTCTTCGATCGGGAAAGAGGTTATCCTGGCTTGCGCCGGAGCACTGGCAGTCTCGGAGGGTATCCAGGAGAATACCATCCCGGTGCGTCTGGAGGAAGTGGAGTATATGGGCCGGTACCAGATTGTTCATGCCATGGTTGGAGGCAGTTCACTGGTCCTGAGCGTCCCCTCCGACGTAAAGATCAATCCGGAGTTTTACGTCAGTCTCTCCATGGACAAGGCACATTTCTTTGATGGAGAGACAACCAGGAGTCTGTTGTGCAGAGAGGTGGAGGAAAATCATGCGTAAAGAAACCTCTAAGATCCAGATCACCGCAAAATTGCTGGTGGCTGCAGCGGCAATTGTGCATCTGATTTTCACCTATGTCCACACCAATGCCCTGCTGCTTCTGGAGGATCAAATTTGCGGGTTCATCATGTTCCTGTTTGTATTGCTGGGTCTTGTAACTCTGTTTGAAGCTACCCAGATCCACGGAGAAAGAATTCGAGAAGAGGTATTGACTGCGCTGCTCTGTATGGCACTATCGCTCTGGGGATGCAGCTGGTTGGTATCTACCAGCAGGCGATCCAAATTCAGAGCAGCTTGGATGTCGCGGTGGTACAAAAAGCAATTCTGTTCAGTGCGGGCTGATGACCGCTTTTGGAGCAGCAGGGATTTTGCTGATGGTCGATGCAGTCAAACGTTATTTTGGGAGCGAAAAGGTATGAAGAAGTTCCTGAAGAATTGGTTCACGGACAACCGGAAAGCCGGGCTGATGCGTTGGTGGCTGGCGGGAATGTGCTACTTCATGATCGGCTTTGGAACACAAGTAGGCGGATATTCCAGTCCGATTGATTTCATCTTCTTTTTAGGAGTCGGGATCGGCCTGGTGACAATCGTGGTCTATAACCCGATTGCCTACAATGTATTCCGGCTGACCCGGAATGGAGAGATTTTAAACCACACCTATCGCAACATTTCTGGTGCAAAAAAAGCAGCTCGGAATTTGGTGGAAATAGCCGCCAGCATGATTACAGTAATTTTGGTTTACCTGACCTATCAGAATCTGAATTTGCTGCTCAATCAGATGCTGGAACTCCCGGTTGAAACGGTTCTGATTCCAGGAGAACCGTTTGGCTTTGCAACACTGTATCTGCTGTTCTATACGGTCCTTTCAGAACTGGCTGCAAAGCTGCGGGACCGCAAAGAAAAAAGAGGCAAAAGAGTGAAATGAGGCGAGCCATTTGATTTTTATCGGAGACTTGGAACCCTACCGCAAAGAAATTTCGGGAAAGCGAAAAAAACAGTATCAAAGGCTTCTTGCACAGGCCGATCGCTATAAAACGATGGTCCTGCCTGAGGAACATCCCAAAGAAAGCACAACTTATATGGGCATTGCAATCCCCAATTTGGCGCTGGCCTATTGCCTCAGCGGTGACGAGGAATATCTGCACCAGGCAAAGCGATTTATTCGCACCGTGCTTTCCTATGAAAATGGGGCAACGCCCATTTGGTAAATGTAGACCTGTCTGCTTCCTGGATTCTGTTTGGATTGTCTTTGGGATATGACTGGCTCAAGCCCTGGCTTTCCAGCGAGGAGCAGAAAAAAGTGTCGGACAAAATCCGGCATCACGCACAGATCATGCTGGATTACCGGCGCGAGACCTACGGCAAGGTTGGTCCACCAACTTCTACCAGAACCATAACTGGATCAATATGACAGGTCTCGCCGCTGCGGGTTACGCCCTGCAAGGGGAAGATGAAGCCGCTGCACAGTACATTCAGGAAGCCAAAGAGGACTTTGCGCGGGTGTTCGCGCTGATGCCGGAGGACGGGTCGAACTATGAGGGTGCGACCTACTGGCGCTATGGCGGGATGTGGCTGTTTGTCTATGCCCATCTGCTGAAAGTACAGGAGGGCGAAGACTGGTTCCAGAAGAGCGAATATCTCAAAATACCTTCTACTACCGGCTGTATCAGTCCTGTGCGGACCTGAAACGCCAACTGAACTATGGGGACTGCCATGACCGGTACAGTTCTCATACAGCCTGTGTGTATTATAAGGCTGCCGCAGAATATGGCGATGGCTACGCACAAAAGTTGGGAAATCTGGTGGTCGATGAGTTTTTGATGGAGGAAGCCCAGAACAGCAAGGTGAAACCCGGGATTCTGCCGGAAGCGGTGTTCGAGTTCTTGTGGTATGCACCCGATGTGCCGGAAAAGAGCTTTCAGACCTGCCGCTGGTGCGCTACTTCGATGATCTGGGTCTACTGACGGTTCGCAGCAGTTGGAAACGAGATGCCAAAGTCCTGACTATCAAGTGCAGTCCGCCGGGCGGTATCAAGCAGTGGAGAGAAGGCTGGAAGATTCGGAACGAAGAGGGGATCGAATTGTTCTCCCTGTCCCATCATCATCCGGATAACCTCTCCTACATCTTTACCCGCGGGAGCGATTATTTCACCTGTGAGGATGGATATAACCGCAACCTGATGCCGGACAACCACAATGTTCTGTTGGTGGATGGGCTTTACACCGATGCCGTAGATGTAAACGATGCGTATATGAGCAGCGTCCGGCAGCGTCTGGTGGCGGGCGAGCCTTCTGCCCCGAACAGTATGCAGGCGGGTGACCAAATTCCAGACGGAGGGCAGCCTGGTGCTCTATCGCGGCGAGACGGCCGGCGTGTACCCCGCCAAACAGGAAATGCAGGAAGTCAGCCGGGCGCTAATCACCGACGGTCTGCGGTTCTGGGTGTTTGTAGATCTGCTACGCAGCACACAGTCCCACACCTATTCTCTGATCTGCAATACGGACCGAAGGGCGCAGTTGGATGGACAAACGGCCGTATACCCGCTGATGGGCGGAGAACTGTCTTACCATGTCTATTCGGACCGGCCTGTCTGCCAAAAGCAGTATCAGCAGCAGGTGGAGAGCGTCATGACCACCCAGGAGCAGGATAAAAAATGCCGGACAGAGATCCAGACCCTGGCAACCTGCTCTTCTGCGCCGGAAAAAGAGCAAGTCTTTTTTGAGTGCTTTACCTTCTCGGATGATCCGGTGAAGTTCAGCACAAGGGGCGGTCTCTTTTCCTGGAGTGCGGTGGTTGTTCCTATGAGGTAAAGGTTGGATACTGTGATTCCGCATCCAACACTACACCGATCCAAGTGGTATGTCAATCCAAGATGAAACAGGAATATTCCTTGTAAAAAAGGGGTATCCATCGCCAATAGGAGGGCTTTTGTGAATTATGTAAACGATCGGTTTCAAGAGCTGATGGGGCTGGAGATGAACCAGAAGGCGCTTGAAGTCATGAAGAAAGACGTCGATGCATTTATGCCCGGCTTTTCCGATTCCCCGGAGAAGCTGAGCCGATGGGGTCACCATTACTTCTGCGACGACGATGGCGGCCGCCTGATCTTTGACCTGAACTCGCCGAAGGAACACCGCTGTGTTGTCTGTGGGAAAGTCTATCGGGACGAGACGCAGAACGGCGTTTGGATTACCTTCTATCGCAACCGGGCTGTTGTGATGACTCTGGTTTCTGCCCTGATCTACAAGGCCACCGGCGAGACCAAGTACCGGATTATGCGGTCCGGGTCATGGAGTTCTACGCAGAGCATTATCAGGAGTTCCAGCTGCACAACAAAGAAAATGTCCTCTGCGAAAGTTACGACAACATGGTGTGGGGCTGCGGTAAGATGATGCCCCAGGGTCTCAATGAGGCAATCGTAGCCATCCGGTTTATCCAGACCATCGAGATTCTGCGAGATGAGCTGGATTCGGCCTGGTTGGAGCGTATCCACCAGAAACTGTTCCGCGAGATGTTCCGCTTGATGGCTCCGCAGGCGGTTGCCATCCACAACATCAGCTGCTGGTCGCTCTCTGCAATCGGTGTTATGGGCTTGGCCATGCACGATCAGGAAATGATCGACTACGCCTTCAAGAGCCAGTTCAATATGCACGAGCAGCTGAAAAAGGGCGTCACCAAGGACGGCTTCTGGTACGAAGGGTCAATTCACTACAACTTCTTCCTCTTGGAGGGCGTTTCCTATCTGTTCCTGTTCAGCAAATTTACGATTACGATTTTGGTCAGGAAAGCACCGCTATTTTGGAGCGGATGTTTGTGCAGGCGTACCAGTACGCTTTTGACAACCTTTATCTGCCCAATCCCAACGATGGCTGGCCGGATCTGAATCTGAAGACCTTCAGCTATGTTTATCATACGGCAGCCCGGGCCTTTGGCGAGTACAGCCCGGTAGGAAATATCCTCAAAATCATTGAGCAGATCCCGCGCCGAGAACCACTTTGCCGCTGTCGGAGCCCTATTACTGCTGCGGAACCATCTGCCTGGAGCGGCTGCTGTTCAACATCGATTTCAATTATGCGGACTACAAGCCCGTTCCCCACAGCTCGACGACTTTCCCCACTTCCAACTTTGCTATGCTACGGAACGATTCCTGGAATGTGTTCTTGAAGTACGGCCTGAATGGGCGTTCTCATGCCCACCCGGACATCATGAACGTTGAGGTAATGTACAAAAAGCTTCGCCTGTCTCGGGATCTGTCCAATGCGGGCTATCAGTCGCGGCTGTGCAACGAGTGGCACCGTAAAACCCTGGCACACAACACAGTGTGCTGGAACGGAACCGACATTACCTCGGTCGAACCGGGCAAATGCCTGCTGTTTGAGAACGACCGGGTGCGCTGCAAGGCCGAGAATGTTTATGAGGGCATCGACTACACAAGAGAGCTGAAGATCACCGAGAATTCCGTTCTGGATTACTTCCAGGCAGAGGGCAAAACCGGCGTTTACGATTATACCTTCCACTTTGAGCCGGGGATTGAGCTGTCCTGCGACCTGCCGACGGAAGCGGCGGACCTGGGCTTCTCGGAGAACGGCTATCAGCACGTTCTGGAAACCAAGAAAGTTAAAACAGATCAGAACGCTGTGGTTCTGCGGGCTCAGCTGGGGGCAGAGTCGATGCAGGTTTGGGTCGATCTCCAGGAAGGACAGGAACTGTTCCTGCTGAAAACCAAGGATAACCCGGTGAATCGGATCCGGAACACGGTTTTGATCCGGAGCGTGGGGGACAAAGCTACCTATCAAATGCAGTTAACCGTTTAAGGTTACAATATTTTTTACTTTTATTATATTTAGGAGGTTTTATTATGAGAGCAGTTATTACTGGTGCAACCGGCGGTATTGGCGGCGCAACCGCAGAGGCTCTGGGCCGGGCAGGCTATGAGGTGATCATTACCGGCATCGACATTGAGGCTGGCAAAAGGTGATCGATAAGCTGGAGAGCCAGGGCATCAAGGTCCACTTCTATGCCTGCGATGCTACCAACGAGGAGCAGGTGAACGAGACCTTCGCCAAGATCGGCGAGGAGTTTGGTTCTCTGGATCTGCTGGTCAACAACGTAGGCGGCCTGGGCGGCCGGCAGCGTGTGTCCGAGATGGAGACCGGCTTTATGCGCAAGGTCATGGCTCTGAACTTTGACAGTGTGTTCTTCAACACTCGGGCCGCCCTGCCCCTGCTGAAGAAGGGCAAGGACGCCTCGATCATCAACTTCAGCACCATCGCCGTGACCAGTGGTGCCGGCATCGGCGCTTCCATCTATGCAGCTTCCAAGGGCGCTGTCCAGAGCTACACTCGTGCTCTGGCAAAGGATCTGCCGAGTTCGGCATCCGCGCCAACATGGTCTCTCCCGGTACCATCGACACTGCCTTCCACGCTGCGACTGACCGCGCCCTGGTGGAGAGCTGGAAGGACAGCATCCTGATGAAGCGGCTGGGCGACCCCCGCGAAGTGGCGGACGTGATCGTCTTCCTGGCATCGGAGAAGGCTTCCTTTATCACTGGCGAAGTGATCCAGATCAACGGCGGCCAGGCATTCATCTAAGGCTTCAGGCTGAAAAACTAGAAACAGGGGGTTCCCTATGGTATTGAAATATGAGGACATTCAGCCCACCTGCGGCTCCGGGGATCACCCGCCGGATCCTTGCCCATGGCGGCGGGATGATGGGGTGGAAGCGAGCTTTCAGAAAGGTGCTGTGGGCGAAGCACATCGTCATCCCCATGAGCAGGTGAGTTATATTCTGTCCGGCTGCTTTGAATACGAAGTAGAAGGTCAGAAGTACATCCTGCACAAAGGCGACAGTTATTATGTTGCTCCCGATCTGCTTCACGGTGCAGTAGCCCTGGAAGAGGGCGTAATTCTGGACATCTTTACTCCGCAACGGACGGATTTTCTCTGAATCGCAGACACTGACAGCAGGGGGCTGGAGCGTGACGTTTACTCCATTGTGCAGTATGAAATCTTTTCCAGCGCTGGTGCGACTTGAGTTGAACTTGAAATAGCACCTGGCTTCCTGGATTTCTTCTCAACACGCAGACACAAAACTCTAATTCTCTTCCTAACAAAATACGAGTATCATCATAAACACTTCTCCTTACATTTGCTCCTTCTCCCTGAAAAAGCCGGTACAGAAGCCCGTCGCCATCGACGCGGGTCTGTACCGGCTTTGTTTGGTGGAACTTTAGGTAAATTTTCTGAACCTTATAAATTGTCCGCCTGTTGTGCTTTGTGCCATCAATCGCCGATTCTTCAATGTTTGTATTATCTCTGAAATCGTGGATCAACATAGCATTTACTACAAACACAAAGAAACCCGCTTTCTTCAGAGTCAGGGCAATTGGTTTCCAGTACATACTGGTATGTTCCATGACGATTCGAGTATTCACTCCAACTCCTTGAGCGTAGAGACCAGCTTTTTCAAATCACTGTTTGCATGGCGCACATCGAAAGGTCGCATCACGATTTCGCCACCCGATCGGCGTACTGCAGTAGACAATTAAGCAAAGTCAATAGCACAGGTAGCCAATAAGAACGAAATCGAACGGTTTGAGTTCAGTATTCATCGCTTATAGCCCTGCCATCGCTTACACCAAGTAAAGAATAAGGGCAGTGAAAGATGCCAAATTCAAATTTTTCGCATACCCAATAAGGCCCTGTGTTTGTTTCAGGGCTTGAATCCCTCAAAACTTCAGGCTGCTTTTACAAATCCCTGTTCAACAGCATGCTGCTCTG
>ENA-OQHA01000876-OQHA01000876.1-human-gut-metagenome-genome-assembly--contig:-NODE-876-length-13476-cov-8.155068_pt1 | contig 13476 bp, 16 predicted proteins | sample MGYA00242558_ERZ504707 | MGnify/ENA primary metagenome ERZ504707 (study PRJEB26092, sample SAMD00036197) | human gut metagenome | host: Homo sapiens | study: EMG produced TPA metagenomics assembly of... | reverse complement strand
AAACCGTAAAAAAATAATTCCGGCAATCTGATTTCTAAGACAAAATGCGGAAAAACCTTGATATAATTCCGAAACTGCAAGTCAGATAGTCCCATAATTGCTGTAAGTATGGCGGAATGGAATAGTGCCAATAACAACTTGAGCTTAAACAACATATAAAGAAAAATAGTGTTAATCACAAAAAAACTGATGGTATTAAGCCCTGTTTGTCCTAGCAGGGAAATAAGAAACAATATAGCATAAAAAGCACTCAATAGTGCCAGTTTTATTTTATTGCTATAAGAAGAGGTAAAAAGGCTGGAGGCGTATTGCCATAATATAACCGCTTCTGTAAAAAAGCTAAAAAAAAAGTAAAATGATATGTTCCATCTATTTTTACCTCATACTTTCCAGATATAGTAGATAAGCATTTTTAAATGAACTGTATTTCCTGCGTGTCAGGTAGGCGGTAATCTGCTGATTCGATAAATGTATGGTGGAATGATCGAAATCCACAATATGTTCAAAATTAACAATAAAGCTCCTGTGTGTTTGGAAAAAGCTGTTTTTTGGGAGCTGTTCCAGCCAGTAGTCCATATTATGAATGGAGTCAAAATCCTGCCGGGCAGTATGTACAATTACTTTTCGTCCCTGTGCTTCTATGGCAATGATTTGAGAAGCGGGAAACGAATACACCCCCTGTTTAGTTTCAACAGGAATTTTGGTAGTAATGGAATTGTAATATGTTAAGGCATCTTTCATATTTCGGAAAAAACGCTGTTTGTCCAAAGGCTTGGAAAGATAGCGGAATACATGAAAACGCATTGCTTCATCCAGATATTCGGAATATGAGGTCACCACAAAAATAAGGACATTTTTGTTTGCTTTTTTTAATTCATTTCCTACATAAATTCCATTCATACCGGGCATTTCAATATCCAGAAAAACAATATCTTTTTCGTTTTTATCAGCCAATAAAGATTCGCCACTGGTAAAGGAAACTAATTCGGGACATTTTAAATGGTTTGATTCAAAGTAGGATTCAATATATTTCTGTAATTGTTCTATTATCAGAGTATCGTCATCACAAATTAAAATACGCATTTTTGCACCTGGCTTTCTAATGAATGTATATTTACATACATCTTATCATATAGAATTTCCAAATGCAAAAAATGCGTATGAAAAGACATTTTAATTACAATTTTGGTTCATTATGTGTTTTGTTATTTCGTTTTACAAGCACCTTACATCGTAAAGAAAATGCGTAAATCGACCAAAAATGGACTGTAAATGTCGTTTGGTGCAATAGGGGTTGAAATCATGGCAAAAATAAAGATAATGAGAGTTGTCATTGATTTCACAAAAAAGAAAAGCAGTATAATTGCATAAACAGGGGGTAAACTAAATTTTTAAATTGGTTTTCCCCTTTAATTGAAAGGAGAAGATGATTAGTGAAAAAGAAAATAAGAAAAATTGGGATGTTAAGTAGTATAGCATTGATGATATGTTTGGGGGTGACCGGATGTTATCCGGACGGAAAAGTATCATTGGAAGAAAAAAAAGAAACAGATAGTAACCAGATTAATATTGATGAAAATGCTTCGCATATTGAAGGCAAATTGGATGAGGGATTATTTGTGAATGCCCAAACAGACATAAAATCTGATGCGGATTGGCATGATAATAATGTGATTTTAAAAAGCTGGGATGTAGACAAAGTGAGTAATGTTTTTGGAAATGGAAGAAATATTTCTGAAAATAAAACCATGCCTAATATGCATAATGATAATTTGAATGATAATTATATATATTGGGATGACGGAAGTTCGATTGTTATACAGAACGGCAATTTACAATATAATACGAAAACAGAATTAGAGTACTCATATTTAGGATATTTATATGGAACCATGCCATATCTTACAGATGAAACTACAGAAAAATTTCCTGAAACAGAGATTTCAGGTATTGATAAAGAAGCGGCTATTGAACAGGTGAAAAGTATTCTGGATGAAATTGGTGTAGAAGTTTCTAAACCCAGAGTGTATTCTCTGACATATGAGAAGTTGGAAGAAAATACTGATTATTCACAAACTGATCCAAATGGAAATGCACCTCATCAGTGGACAAAGGAAGATGCGGCGTATGCATAGTCTTTAAAGGCACAATAGATACGCTGCCGATAACGGAAGTTGGATATAGAAGTGGACCGGCTGCAGGAGAAAGGATTGTGGGAATTGTGGGAAAACAAGGACTCATAGCTTTTCATGCACTTAATATATATGAACTCGAAACAGAAAATGAACTTTCAGATGAAATATTGACCACACAAACAGTTTTGGAAAATATCCAACAAAAGTTCAGAAATATTATGATTACGGATAAAGTTGAAATCGAAAAAATTAATTTAGAGTATGTTCCGGTATTAAAAAATGTTGAAAAAGGGGAGTATGAGTTAAAACCTATGTTTGTATGTATGGCAAGGCAAAATATTGAACATACGACAGATAAGGAAGACAGCGGTATGATAGGAGACAGCAGTATTTTTCCAATAATTTTTGACGCTCAAACCGGAATGGAAATTCAGATAGGAGGTACATATTGATTCTACAACAATTGAAAGCAGATTACAAAAGAATATTCAGTTCACCTAAAATGTATTTATCAATATTAGGAGTTGTGCTTTTGTGTTATATAAGTACAGAAAAATATATACATGGCAGTGTAGATATATATTACATATTAGATATTTTAATTGGGTTGAGCGTTTTCAAAAAATTGATAATTATTTTTTCGGCGCTGCCTTGTGTGACAGGTTTTTATGACGATTGGAAACATCAATATATAAAAAATATAGTCATTCGAACGGGAAGAAGAAATTATATTATATCCAAAATCGTGGTGTGCGTATCAATTTCTTTTCTGGTAGTTTTCTTGGGAATTTTGATTTTCATAGGTCTATTAATTGGTATGGGATTCGATTATAGCGGAATAAACGGAATGGGTTTAGATGAGAATATGCCATATGGCATTTTTCTATATCAAAAGCCATTTTTATATGTATGTTGTATCGTCAGTATTTATGCAGCATCAATGGCAGTTTGGGTAATGAGTGGATTAATGATTTCATCATATATTCCTAATAGTTTTGTTGCAATATGTTCACCGCTCATTTTTAGTTATTTATTAGAAGAGATAACGGGTCTTTTACCGCCATATTTTAATATGTATCTGTTGGCGAAAGCAAGTAATGTATTGGGGAAAAATGCAACGTATAGCTATTTGTATACGATATTCATATTTACAGTACTTATATTAGGCCAGGGTTTGATTTTCGCAAAACGGGTAAAAAGGAGGTTAGGGAATGAAATCAGTTAAAATTTCTTTGATTGTTGCAATACAAAATATTAGAAAATGGAGAACAAATTATCGGATTTGGATATTAGTGATATCAACTATAATATTTGTTCAATGTTATACAAAGGAGATTTCAACAAATGCATTGGCTATGGGGATGAAAAGCTCACCTTGGCTATATCCATTTTTGTATACAGATCGCTATATACGAATCCTTTTTATGTTGCCGTTGATATTTATATATTGTGACGCTCCTTTTATAGATAAGAATCAGATATATATATTAATGAGATGTAAGAGAAAATTATGGAGCATTGGTCAAATTATTTATATTTTTATGACATCAGCAATGTATTTTTCTTTAATAGCAGCTATGACGATTGTGCTAAATATAAGAAACATAGAGTACATGAATGACTGGGGAAAGGTATTAGGTACATTGGCTTTTTCAAATGTTCCGTTGGTAAAAGGGACTGCAGTAACAATAAGTACTTATATTTTAACATATTTTACACCTACTCAAGCGATGTTCTTCACTTGGTTATTATCTGTTTTGTGCGGAGGAATTTTAGGCTTAATTATATATGGGTGCAATGTTATTTCAAAGTCAAAAGTTGTTGGAATAGTAGCTTCAGGATTTTTGGTTATCTTGAGTGCGGCAGTTTCAGGAAATGAAATGGCACAGTGGTTTTCGCCAGTCTCGTGGACAACATTAAATAAATTAGATGTGGGAAAATTGACACAATATCCTACATTTACTTATGTGATGGTTGTTTATATGACAGCGATTATTATTTTAAGTGTATGGATTATAAAAGTAATCGAAAAAAAGGATGTCGGAGTAATGATACGGGAGGTATAAACATGGAGAAGCTGATACAGATAAAGAATCTGACAAAATGTTTTGGAGAGACGAAGGTATTAGATAAGATAAATGTGAATTTCGATAGAGGACATATTTACGGAATCATTGGTAGAAATGGTTCAGGAAAATCTATGTTAATGAAATGTATATGTGGATTGGTTGTACCTACTTCAGGTGAAATAATAATAGATAATAAAAAATTAGGTACAGATATTGATTTGCCGGAAAATTTAGCAGGAATTATAGAAGAACCGGGATTTTTGGAAAACTATAGTGCATATAAGAATTTACAGTTTTTATCTATGATTAAAAATAAAATAGGGAAAGAAGAAATTATACAAACGTTAAAGAGCGTAAGACTTGATCCATACAGTAAATTACATGTTGGTAAATATTCTATGGGAATGAAACAAAGACTGGGAATAGCACAGGCAATTATGGAAAAACCAGAAATTTTAATTTTGGATGAACCAATGAACGGTTTGGATAACGATGGAGTTATGGAAATGAGAAAACTCTTTATTAACTTACGAGAAGAAGGAACAATGATTATAATTGCAAGCCATAATAAAGAAGATATAGAAGTGTTATGTGATGAAGTTTTTGAAATGGAGAAAGGTAAGCTTACACCTGTACAACACTAAACTGTCAAAATAACAGTGGAACCATTATTTAAGTAAGTGGTTCCACTGTTGTTTTTGTATATATAACATCATCTACAATCCGTATTCCATATTTATCAAGGTCAACCCTGCCGTCTATGACCTCAATGCCATCTGCTCTTAGACGCTTAGCCTGTTCACCGGCTCCGCCGAAGGCAAATGCCCCTGACAGCTCACCCTTTGCATTTACCACTCTGTAGCATGGAATTTCATCAGGATTGGGATTCTTGTGCAGGGCATTGCCGACAGCCCGGCACATTTTTTTATTGCCTGCAAGCTCAGCAACCTGTGCATATGTGGCAACACAACCCTTTGGAATCTTTTTTACAGCCTCATATATGAGCCGGGTCGGATTATAGGTGACAAGGTCATAGCTGTCTGCAATCATGTTTTTTATAGCATCATCCGGTATGCTGCCATCGAGAATGATGGTATTCCAGTTGTCCTTGTTCTGGTGCCAGCCGGGGATGACCGATGGGAAGGCATCCCTCCAGAAGTCTCGCCAGGCAGGAGATACCTTGACATTTAAGTTGATAAAACCATTGCGCTCATAGGTCCACAGGAAAACCTTTTTGCTGTCCTTTACGCGGATGAGCTGCCAGTTTGGGTCGTGGAATGGGGCTTCCTGATATGTATTTGGAATGATAAGCCGTAGTCTAATGCTTCTTGTCGTGTTTTCATAGATTTTGCCTGCCTTCTTTTTAATTATACGGTTACAGTATAACATAGAAAGAACAAATGTTTAATCGTGAAATGACAATTTATTGACTTAACTCAACGTATAATTTCTCTATCTCCCCATCTTCCTTAGAATTAACAAACACCAGTGTATCATCCGATTTTATCATGAGAATAGGAGAGTATCCGTCGAATACATACAGGCTGCATTTTCCAAGGGTACGTCCTTCATACCTGCCGATATCGTAGCTGTCGGTAGAGGCTCCGTTTGTACGCAGGAAACTGTCATCCGGCAGCTCGTCCATAAGCTTAAGCTCTGTGATGTCATTTACATCAATCTCGTTTGTATAGCCACCGACAGAAATAGTAAGGTTATTGTTTGTCAGAGTGATTTTTTCCTGTATATTAATCAAAGGAAGCATGCAGACAAACACCAGGATGATACAGCCGGCTGTTATTGCACAGGTGATTCCTGTGAAAATCCACGCGCCTTTTTTAGCATAATTAAACGTGTAGTTGCCGGACTGCATGCGGTTTTCAATGAGAATATGTTTGTCGTCGGGATTATAGTAGTAGCCGGTTTTCCAGTATTCATCATCGTCCACATCTATTGGTGAGGTGTTGGCAGACAGCAGTTCCTTCTTTCTGTTTAAGCCCATATAAATTGGAACAATAAATCCCAAAACGGCTATTAACTGAATGAAAATATACACATAATAGGATGATGCCGGAAATATTCCGGTGATACCTGTGTATAATGCTACATAAATCCATGCGACAGCGTTTAGCCCGCTTAGGAGAAGCATTGCGATGCTTTTATATTTCTTCATAGTATTGTTGACAATAAGGTTGAGCTTTGAATCCATGCTGTATACGTGGCGCTCGCTTTTGTTTATAAAAGCATGAAATACCAGCGAAAGTGTGGATATTAAAACAGAGCACAAAAACAGCGAAATCATAAGGATATTGTAATGGGTGTCACCAAGCATAAAGTATGATATATATGCTGCAAGCTCAGTAATTAAAAAGAGTGCGTGCCATTTATAGCTGACTGTCGTGGCACCGGCTTCTGCTGAAACGCAGGTGTCGATATAAACCTTTTTACGTTGGGTTTCTATTATCCATCCGTTTTGTATTTTCAGAGCATACATTTTCCGGTGGGAGCTGTTTGGAATATGAATAATTCCAAAGATATATGCGAACATCCAGATAATATATACCAAAACAAAAACAGCAATGTTAATAAAAACAATAAAGCATATCGCAATGGAGATAATCACATTGGCAATCTGAAAGTGTTTCATTTTGCATTTTCCAGTGGTGACGATTTCGGTTACTTCGGCATCTTCTTTGTGAGATGATGGAATATGTACATTGAGATACATGCCGTTTTCATATTTATAGGCGTGTGTGTACGCAAATTGCATACATAGTATGATAAAAAGGTTTGTAACTATAAAGATAATAAACATGATAATTTCCATAGTCTGCCTCCTCTGCTAAGCGGTACATGGTTTCATTTGTGAATACATTTTATCACACATTGATAAAAATTCCTCACGGCTCATTCCGGTGAGACAGGCCTCAGCACTTAAAAGCTCAAGCTCTGATTCCAGCTTTTCAGTGAAATCGGTATCATCTGCGATGGATTCGGACACAAAAGCGCCGAGCCGTCTGTCTGTACGGATAAATCCCTCATTTTTCAAAATCTGATAGGCTTTATTGACCGTCATTGTGTTTACACCGGCATCGCTTGCAAGCTGACGCACGGTTGGAAGCTTTTCGCCGGTCTTTAGCTCACCTTTGCCTATTCCCTTTACAATCTGGTTTCTAAGCTGTACGTATATCGGGGTGCTGCTTGACATGTCGAGTTCTATTATCATGTGAACCTCCTGTATCTTACTGTTTATATGTAATAGCCTGTTTGAAATGCATCAATATTTATGAGCAGGCTGTAATCTGACAAAACTTGTCAGTGATATAAATGTATTATTTGTATTATATACAGTAATACAGAAAAGACATTCTGTCAACGGATGTTTTAGCATCAATTATATTGACATTTTGAATATTACAATTATGATTAAAGAGTTATAAGGTATCACAACGTAAAAGAATATATATGAGGTTATAAAATGAGCAGATTAATAGAGCAGATAAAACAAAAGGATGCCTGTGCCTTCACACATGGTGGCAAATTTCATGCAGATGATGTGTTCTCATCAGCCTTGCTTTTGTATATAAACCCTGAGATCAGCATAACAAGGGGCAATAGTGTGCCTGATGATTTTACAGGAATAGTTTTTGATATAGGGCGTGGTGAGTTTGACCATCATCAGAAGGACAGCAGAATCAGGGAAAACGGTGTGCCGTATGCGGCATTTGGCCTGCTGTGGGAGGCTGTTGGAGCGGATATTCTAGGTGAGGAGCTTGCGGTAAAATTCGATGAGTCATTTGTCCAGCCTCTCGACAACAATGACAATACAGGTGAGAAAAATGAGCTTGCAACGCTTATAGGCAATTTCAACCCGTCATGGGATTATGAGGGTGGCAGCGATGAGGCTTTCTTTCAGGCGGTAAGCGTAGCAGGCATGATACTGGAAAACAAATTTGAGAGATACCGTGGCAATGAGAGAGCCGATAAGAGAGTGGAGGAGGTGCTTGCAAAGCACGATCCGGCAAGCAGAATACTGGTGCTTCCTGAGTTTATACCGTGTCAGAAGGCCCTGAGTGAGACGGATATCGCGTTTGTTATTTTTCCGTCAAACAGAGGTGGCTTTTGCATACAGCCGCAGAAAAGAGAATACTCGATGAATTACAAGTGTTCTTTTCCGGCAGAGTGGCTGGGGCTTGAAGGTGAGGAGCTGGTAAATGCTACAGGAATTTCCGGTGCGATATTCTGTCATAAGGGAGGCTTTATCATGACTGTAAAGGAGCAGGATGAAGCTGTAAAGGCATGCGAAAAGGCGCTTTCTCTTCATAAGGACAGCTCTGTGATAGTATGGTATGGCAGTAAAGGAGATACTGCAGCCATGGCATGTGACAGTCAGACAGATGAGCTGCTTATGAATGTTGCAAAAGCACGAGGAATAAAGGGTGTGCATATCTGTCATGTTGATGCAATGCCTGTTCCACAGCTTGAATTAACAGAGCTTGACAGCGAGACAGCATATGCAGAGGTACTGATGGAGAAGCCACAGTGGAAGGCATATGTAAAGGAGCAGGTGAAACGAATTTTGAAGTACAGACCGGAGGCTGTGTATGTGGAAGGAAACGCATTTGAGACATATCCTGTTATACGTGCACTCAGAAAGAAGCACATTCCTGTGCTTACGATGATTGAAAATAAAGAAAAAAAATAATGGTAAGAATACCATGATTTATGTGCATTTTTGAAAAAATTTGGTATAATATTATGATTAAAGGGGGCAAAATACCTTTTGACCATCATATCATATTATTTAAAAGAAATATAACTATTCTACAAGTAATAATACGAGGATGTAGCAGGTATGAAGACAATCATAAAATACGAGCTTGTCATTAATAAGGCACTCAGATCTGCACTCAACTATGATACGCCGGATGAGCAGATTAATGAGTTTATCAGATTTTTCGGAAAATATATCGGTTCTGACCGCATATATATATTTGAGGATTGTGATGAGAAGCATGTCACAAACAATACATATGAGTGGTGTGCGGATGGAATAGTGCCGGAGATACATGAATTGCAGAATGTCGATATGGACATAATAGGCTGGTGGTATCAGGCCTTTGGCAGTGAGAAGAATATAATTATCACAGATATAGAGCAGATAAAGGATGAGCACAGGGAATCCTATAATATGTTAAAGGCACAAAATGTAAAAAACCTGGTGGTATGTCCAATCCGCTACAAGGATGAGATAAAGGGCTTTTTCGGTTTGGATAATCCACCGGAAAGTGATACTCTCGGACTGACCACGTTCTTGGATATGATAGGAACCTTGCTTATATCATTGCTTAAGCTGCGCAATTCCTTCACAAAGTCGAATAAGGAAGCGAAGCTTAGCAGCTATTCATCGCTTTCAAGCATCTATATATCCATGGCAGTGGTAAATGTGCAGACACACAGATACCATATAGTAAAGACTTTGGATGAGGTTACACACTTTTTGGGCGTGAAGCCACAGAAAGAGGGAGAGTATAAGATAGATGAGGATTTCCCGGGGCACATAAACAGTGTGATGAATGAGTTCTGTACTAAGGCACATCGCAAGGAGGCACTTGAATTTGTGGATATCACTACAGTAGAGGACAGACTTCGTGGAAAAAATACCATAGTACATGAGCTTATCGGGAAGGTATCGGGCTGGTGCCGTGAAAGGTTTATTCCTGTAGACTATGACGATGATGGCAGGCTTTGGCATGTGCTTTACTGCGTGGAGAATATTGACGAGGAAAAACGGCGTGAAAACAGACTCATGTATCTGGCTCAGACAGATCTCATGACAGGTATACGCAACCGCGGAAGCGGAGAGAATAAGATAACAGAGTATCTCGTCCGCAAACAGTGCGGTCTGTTATGCCTTTTAGACTGTGACAAGTTTAAGTCAATAAACGATACCTATGGACATGTGGTAGGTGACAAGGTGATAATAGCAATTGCTGATACTCTGCGCAAATCATGTCGTGATGATGATGTCGTGCTTCGCCTGGGCGGGGATGAGTTTGCGGAATTTATACCGGGGATGCTTGATAAAGAGCGGGCAGAAGCTTTTTTTGACAGGCTTTTTTCAAACATAGAGCATATTGATATAGCAGAGATGAATGGAAAGCATATACTGCTCAGTCTTGGTGCATGCTTTTATGACGGAATGGATTGTATCACGTTTGACCAGCTCTACAGAAGGGCAGACACCGCCATGTATGACAGCAAGAAAAAACAGGGCTACAGTGCGACAATTTTTGATGCAAAGCATGATAGTCCGGCATATTAAATAAAAAGAGGAGAATGAAAATGCAGACAGGAAAAGCAATATCCATCCCATCAATCCTCAAGGTGGGAAATGGAACATTAAACAAAATCGGAGAGTATTTAAAGAGTGAGGAGCTGACGAGCGTAGTCATTTTTATGGGAAACGGTCTCATAGATATGTTTGGAGATGCTATAATGAAGTCACTTTCGGATGCAGATATCACCGTGCTTGAGTACAGTGAGCTTGATACAGTTGAGATAGACGATATCATAACCCTTGCTTTTGATATACCAAACAAGGCAAAGGCAGTCGTGTCAGTGGGCGGCGGAAAAGTAATAGATGCAGGAAAATATGCAGCTTTTCTAAGAAATCTGCCATTTATCAGTGTGCCGACCTCAAGCTCAAGTGATGGTTTTCCAGCGCCAGTGCATCACTTTTGGTGCACGGCAAGCGTACATCGGTTCCTGCAAAGCTTGCACATGGTATTATAGTTGATACACAGGTCATCCGCACAGCCCCTGAGAAGTTTATATATTCAGGCATCGGTGATATGGTGTCAAAGATTACAGCGCTATATGATTGGATTTTTGAGGAAAAGCACGGTGCAGGTGTGGTCAATGACTTCGCCGTGATGGTCGCTAAAAAGGCGGTCAACAGCTTTGTGCGTACACCTTATGAGAGCATAAAGGATGAGCTTTTCCTAAAGGAGCTTGTGGATTCGCTTGCCATGAGCGGCATAGCAAACGAGATAGCGGGAAGCAGTGCGCCGACCAGCGGCAGTGAGCATCTCATTTCACATGCGCTTGACAAAATTCTTGAGCATCCACAGCTTCATGGCATACAGGTCGGCATAGCAACCTATATCATGAGTGTGGTGCAGAACCATAGATATGTAAGGGTGTGCACTGTGCTCAAAAGGACAGGCTTTTTCGACTATGCGGCCACTCTTGGCATGAGAAAGCAGGATTTTCTGGATGCGATAGATATGGCGCCATCCATGAAGCCGTTCAGGCACACATATCTGCATGAGAAGGAGTACCGCGACGCGGCAAAGAAGCTTGTGCTCGAGGATGATATACTGAATAAAATACTGGTATAGAGATATGTATGAGAAGACTATAGAGCCGGTTGCGATTATGCACACCGGATTTGGAGAGAAATTTGGCATTCCGAGGCAGAGTGGCCTCGTACCTGAGGCGGCAGGGCGGATAATATTTGAACCCAAATACAGAAATCCCGATGCACTTCGCGGAATAGAGGAGTTCACACATTTGTGGATTATATGGGGCTTTTCTGAAAACAGAGTGGAGAAATTCACACCGCTCGTCACACCACCCAGGCTTGGAGGCCGGGAAAAGAGAGGCGTTTTTGCCACACGTTCGCCGTTTCGCCCAAACGGCATGGGACTATCCTCTGTAAGGCTTGATAAGGTTGAGTACAAAAGCAGCAAGGGACCCATAATTCATGTGTCAGGTGTAGATATGCTTGACGGCACACCAATATATGATATAAAGCCGTATCTGGCATATGCAGACTCACATCCTAAGGCATCAGATGCTTTGCCGCAGAGCATAGATGGGATACGGTGCATGTTATCTGGCGCGATGAGGCACTCAAAAGCTGTATGGATGAAGATACCCGCATTACTGTGGAGCATATTCTGGCACAGGATCCAAGAGCTGCATACAACAAGGCCAAGGATTATATCTATGGCATGCGATACGGCAGATTTGATATACGCTTTGTGGCCGACTCTTACGCCGGCACGATAGAGATAGTGGATGTCGTGGAGTGTATAGACGGGTATCATAAGGTGAAGTGATTTTGATTTGCATAAGGCGCCACAAGAGAGTAAAATGGTAATACATACAAAATGACAAATGAGTCATGAATATATTTGTAAATACATATTAAATACATATAAGGAAGGTACATACAATGAAAACAGTAAAGGACTATATCAGAACTATCCCGGATTTCCCGGAGAAGGGCATCATGTTCCGCGATGTGACAAGTGTTATCCAGGATGCAGATGGATTAAAGCTTGCAATTGACGAGATGATAAAGAGGCTTGACGGACTTGATTTTGATGTGATAGCAGGAGCAGAATCAAGGGGCTTTGTTTTTGGCATGCCGATAGCATATGCGCTTCATAAACCGTTTGTCATGGTGAGAAAAGCAGGCAAGCTGCCATGTGAGACTGTATCAAAGACATATGACCTTGAGTATGGCACAGCAACAATTGAGATGCACAAGGACTCTATAAAGCCCGGTCAGAAGGTGGTTCTCGTGGATGATCTTATCGCTACAGGAGGCACAATGCAGGCAGCAGCAGAGCTTGTTGAGGAGCTTGGAGGAGAGGTTGTGAAGATGCTTTTCCTTATTGAGCTTGCAGGTCTTAATGGCAGAAAGCTTCTTAGCAAGTATGATGTGGACGCAGTTGTGTCATATGATGGCAAATAGAGCTGTTATATCTGAATGAATATATTTTATATGTTTGTGCATACTGACATTAATTAAATCTATGATTTGATGAGATTAAGAGTAAGGAGAGTCGGTATGCAGCAAAAATTGGGAAAGTGGAGTCTCCGTTTTACGGAGGCTCCTTTTATATTGGAAAGCAGTTCGGTTGTAGGCACAAAGGAGGCAGACGGACCGCTTGGAGGTCTGTTTGATATTGTAGGAAAAGATGACAGGTTTGGGCAGAACACGTGGGAAAAGGCAGAGAGCTCCATGCAGCGCGATGCACTCACAATGGCCCTTGGAAAAGCACATCTGGATGCATCGACATGGACTATGTATTTGCAGGAGATCTGCTCGGACAGTCTATGGCCACAACCTTTGGTGTGGAAAACTTCCGTATTCCGTGGTTTGGAGTGTATGGAGCATGCTCCACATGCGGGGAGTCGCTCTCGCTTGCCGCGGCATTTGTGGCAGCAGGGTATGCAAAGCATGCGGTGGCAGTGACATC
>ENA-OQHA01000875-OQHA01000875.1-human-gut-metagenome-genome-assembly--contig:-NODE-875-length-13515-cov-2.708545_pt1 | contig 13515 bp, 14 predicted proteins | sample MGYA00242558_ERZ504707 | MGnify/ENA primary metagenome ERZ504707 (study PRJEB26092, sample SAMD00036197) | human gut metagenome | host: Homo sapiens | study: EMG produced TPA metagenomics assembly of... | reverse complement strand
CAGTACAGTTATTCCAAAACCACCCCATTTACTCCGATTATTGTATATTTGTCCAAATGTCAATAAACAAATACATGCACCAAACCAGATACACCATACGTCTTATCTGCTTAATCGGCCTATTGGGCACCCTCCTTTTCTCCTCATGCGGAACACGTGCCCCACGTTACGATTACCGCGAGCTGGCACAAGCCGCTATCCGACTTGACATGGACATAGCCATGGAAGACAATCACCGTCTGTATATAGAATCTTCCCGCTGGATAGGAGTTCCCTACCGTACCGGAGGAAATACCATGAGAGGAGTGGACTGTTCGGGGCTGACATACAACATTTACAAGAAAGTCTACCACAAGCATCTGAAACGCAACTCCGACGACCAGCGAAAAGAGAACTGCCGGAAGGTAAGCAAAGGCAAGCTTCAGGAAGGCGACCTTGTATTCTTTCATAACGGAAAGAACAAACGTACAGCCACCCATGTAGGCATCTATCTGAAAGATAACCGTTTCATCCATGCCAGTACCAGCCGGGGTGTCATCGTCAGCCGTCTGGACGAGCCTATTACCGCAGAGTATGGATGCAAGGCGGACGAGTAAAAGGTTTATAAAGCAATAGTTATGCCATCTGCCAGACACATAGCAACATATTTGGGATTACTGTTTCTCACGGTCGAAGCTGTTCCTCTCGCTGCACAGACAGAAAAAGAGGAAGAAGAAATCAAACTGAACGAAGACGTTATCAAAATGATACAGTTCGACTTCGCCCCCAAAGAAAATCCATACAAACCTTTAAACTCTTCGTTAGACAAGAAATGGATGCAGTTTAAAGAAGATCTTTCCATGCCACGCAGCATGATAGACTCTACCCGAGTAAAAAAAATAAAAGGATACATCCGTGCCGAACCTTACACCATCTGGACTAAGTTCGGGGAAAATCCCGTATACGATGTTATGCCCACCATCGAAAAAAATGGACCATACAGTGGAAACTGAATCCTTTCCGCCAATACCGTGGAGAATATGGCAGAGAAATAAAACCAGTTCCGGGAGAAACCTACCTGTACGTAACTTCTCCCGCAGGTCCCGGTGCCAGCATATCTCTCGACTTCGACAAGTTACTGTTCGAGAGCCTGACCAAACGTGGACGTGCCATTAAGCATAACCGCACCCATGCTACGGCATGGAAAAAATATGCCAGTTACATTCCCACCAAGCAAGACCATGCCGGCCTTGAAAAATATATCACAAGACAAACAGAGAAAACGTCAACTGACAGCATACAGTCTGGCAATGACGAACCCATTCTTTGTACGACGATATATCTATCCAGACAATGATTCTCTGAAACTGGAAGCTCCCGAACTGACTCCAGCCTTTCAGCCAGTACCGCTGTTACCCATCTACTCGGCTCAGCCCGATTCCGTAAAACAGCAAACAGCAGAGAAAAGAAAGAAAAGCAGGAGAAAAAACAAAAGCCAAGGCTTCACAACCCGAAGCTATCCCCGACTACCAGCGTTACATCAGGCAACGTGCAGCCGAAGACTCCATCCGCCGGCATGAATTTCTAAGAAGAGACAAGAGTAACCGCAATGCATACGATGTAGAGATTCAAACGCGGCGTCTGCGTGAGCAACAGAATTAAAACCCCAAGCAGTAAAAAACAAAAAGGTGCGCCATAAACTCAGTCATGACGCACCTTGACAATCAAAGGAAAATATTATTTCTTAAATACAAAATACACAGCCAGTATCAGACATACAAAAGCTGCCAGATGATTCCATTTCAGCTCCATTTTAAAGGCAATCATAGAAAAAATGGTAAATACAGCAAGCGTTATTACCTCCTGAATCACCTTCAGCTGCATGATATCAAACGGACCGCCACTGTCTTTAAATCCCAAACGATTGGCAGGAACCTGCAAACAATATTCAAAAAAAGCAATCGCCCAGCTGAAAGCGATTACTCCAATCAGCGGCAATGCAGCAAACCAGCTAAACTCTTCACGCATTTTCAAGTGTCCATACCATGCAAATGTCATAAAGACATTCGAAAACACCAGCAATACAATCGAATATATTCCTTGTGAAACCATTTTTTAAAGCATTTTTAAAATCGGCTGCAAAGATAATCTTTCCCAATGAAAAATAATGAAATTTCAGCAGGATATTTATCCCCTGAAAAACAAATGATAACCAGCCTCATCCCTTCTAAAGCTTTTTATATAATCAGAAGGGAGATTCGCCTGTAATCTGTTTAAATACTCTGCCAAAACTATTCGGAGAATTAAACCCAACTTCGTAAGCAGTCTGTTCAATATTCATAGCATTATCAGTCAATATCTCTATTGCCCTGACAATGCGTAAGTAGTTAAGATAATGTACAAAACGTATTCCGGAATTGGTGAACAAGCGTGTCAGGTTTCTGACAGAAAAGCCAAAACAAAATGCAACATGCTCAATACTTAAATCCTGATTTAAGTTAGCTTTTATATAATCCAGTACAGGAAGCAAACGGATATCCTTAGGAATAATAAACGGCTGAGCAGGAAACGACGCTTCTTTACAGATATACGGCAGGACACCGAAAAATCCCATAGCAAAAGCAAAAATTTCAGGTGTACGGCTCTTGTCGACATACTCATGCGTACTGATAAAATTCAAATTACGGACCACCAGTTCATCAGTCTTATAAATAGCAAAACAATCCTCCCTGATATCCTTCAGGCAGAAGTAACTGGTAAGCAATGAAATCTGAGTGTTGTTACTCGACAAACGATGTTCCACTCCGTTCGGAATCCATATCAGATGACGTCCCGTCACAAAATAGCTACTACCGGCTACCTCTACATGAAGTGTCCCCGACAAAATATATATCACCTGATGACGATTATGAACATGAGAATGCAAACTTACCTCCTCACGCCCAGTTACCTTTGTAAAAATCACATTTGCAGGTATCTCCTCAATCAAAGATAGACGTTCTTCCGTAACCGAATTTTCTGGCGTAATTTGCATGGTTTATTTCTTAATCTGTAGATTAGGAACAAATTTAATTAAAGAAATTTGCGCAGTCAAATTAAATAGTGAAATTCATGGAAGAAAACCACACAAAAAGTAAAGCAGAACTACTGCGCCGGTACCTTATTTTTGGGCTATCTCTGCTCATTATAGCATTCGGTATAAGCATTATCACCCGCTCCGATTTAGGAACTTCACCGATAACAAGTGTTCCTTATGTAGCAAGTCTCAACACCCCCCTGTCTTTAGGAAGTTACTTTTTCCTGTTTACCATCATCCTGATATGCCTGCAAATGCTCCTACTAGGCAAAAAAGGCATCATGGAACGAAAAATGGAACTACTCATGCAATTTCCTGTAGCCTTCGTTCTGTCTGTTTTCACCGACCTGACGATGTGGATAACCGCCTGCTACATACCTCAGCTTTACTACGCAAAAATTATCTCACTGGTCATCGGTTGTCTGATACTCGCCTTCGGCATCTGTCTGGAGGTAATAGCCGACGTAACAATGATCAGTGCCGAATACACCATCCAGTTTGCCACATTGCGCTTCAAAAAAGAGTTTGGCAATATAAAAATCGGATTCGATGTATCGCTGGTAATTATTGCAGCCCTCTGTTCATGGCTGTTAAGCGGGCGCATCGAAGGAGTAAGAGAAGGAACCATCATCGCGGCACTCATTACAGGACCATTTGTTCGTCTGATCATGCCTCGCCTGATATTCGTCCGTCATTGGCTGGCAAAATCTGGCGTCCCACAAGCCACAGTTCCTTCAGCAACAGAAAGCAGCCTACCACTTGTCATCACCATCTCCCGCGAATACGGAAGCGGCGGACATCAGGCTGGGGAACTGATAGCCAAACAACTAGGAATTGCCTTTTACGATAAAGAACTAATTACACTGGTAGCCAAGGAAAGCAATTTCAGTGAAGACTTCATTTCAAAAACGAACAAAAACTTCCCAGTTCATTACTTTATCAGATGATTATGCAGGATTACGAAGCTCCACTAAGCCGTAGCCTTTCGTACGACGATGCCCTGTTTGTCGTCCAAAGCCGAGTAATCCGTCGCATAGCTTCCGAAAAGCCTTGTGTAATCGTCGGCCGTTGTGCCAACTACATACTGAAGGACCGTCCCAACACCATCAATTTATTTCTTTATGCCGACATGGCTCATAAAATAAAACGTGCCACTGCCGAATATGGCATACCCTCCACACAAGCGCCCGAGACCATTGCCAATATCGACAAAGCACGACAAGAGCACTTCTTCCATTATACCGGACAGCACTGGGGAGATGCACGCAACTATCACGCCACTTTCAACACAGGTATGATTTCTGTCGATCAGGTTGCACAAATTACTGAAGAGCTATATAAATCCTATTCTAAAGTATAACGTATATACCTAGAATTGCACCATAACTGTTTTCATTTCCTGGTCACGCTTAGCGAATATCCATCCGTATAAGCGTGACCTTCATTATCTGTAATTATTATTTCTTATATCGAGCGTAACATCCATATATGTCCGCTTCCCCTCAATATAATCGGCATACAAAGTTTCAGCATCCTTTCCCTTCAAGACACGACACTTGCCACACGATTCACAATCGTGCAAACACTTCCATGCATCAATCACAAACGCCCGTCGTTCTTCTTTGGTAGATTCTTCAATTTTGGGAGGTATCATAACTTATATCTTTTATTTTTAACGGCTGCCATAAAGCATAGGTGCAAATATATCATTTTTATCCAAACAAAGCCGACAGGTCAATGCTGAAATCCAATCCTCTGCCGGATTGAAGTACCAATACGCTCATTGCGACAAAGCTCAGCAAGCAACAGGAGATCGATCGTATCCTGTCCCGACAAAATAGCATTTACCATATATTTACGACTAATATTTTCTATTTCACCACCCGACAAATCAAACTGAGAAGCAAGCGTACAAGCATCCCTTTCTGTCAGAGCAGGAAACATGGCCTGCCAGATCTGAGCACGAGCTTCCACCGTCGGACGATTAAACTCTACCTTATATAAGAAGCGCCGTTCGAAAGCCTTGTCAAGATTTGTTGTAAGGTTAGTCGTAGCAATCATTATACCCTCCAATGCTTCCATTTCCTGAAGAATAATATTCTGTATAGAGTTCTCCATCTTATCTACCGCCCGGGTAGCCCCTTCCATCCGGACACCAAGAATAGCATCCGCCTCGTTGAAAAGCAAAATCGGAGCTAAAGACGTACTCTTACAGATATTACGATATTTTGTCAAAAACTTTTTCATATTCTGTTCACTCTCACCTACCCAGCAGCTCTTGATTTTATCAACATCCACCCGCAGAATATCACGCCCCGTTGCACGCGCCACCTGATACACTGTTTCCGTCTTTCCCGTACCAGGCGAACCATAAAAAAGACAACAGAACCCGGCCCTCATCCCTACATTCCGCAAACGGGACTGCACTTCACTGAAACGTCTGCCGAAAGTATGGATGAAAGCTCCATAACCTGCTTTTTCTCAGAAACATTATAAACCAGCTTCTTTTCAGGAAACGAATCCCATTTTATCAGATCGCAATCAGACTTAGCATTAACAGTCAGGTTCAACTCCGAAAGCAGGTCCGTCTTGGCATATTCTGTCAATCTAAAACAATCCGAACGTGCCATTCCGTCCTCATTTACGTTTTCAATCAACTTACAGCAAAAGAGTTCCGATGTCCGGCTTCGTAACTCATTTTTACACCAATTAGGAATTTTGTCATTATCATACAAGTTATCTATATCAGAAAAGTTAATGCGGTCATCATTGTTTTCTACAAACAAATGGGCCATATAAATAAACAGTAACCTATTTTCATTAACCAGCCCAAACCTTTTCAATGCCCTAGCAAAATGAGAATCCCGGATATCCCCAAGATACTCCTCTGTTTCTTCAAGGAGCGCTTCATGCGTCAGTTCATCATTATTCATATATTCCATAAGCTCATTGAAGCGGTCGAAAAAACTCTGAAGACCAGTTATTGGTTCTACAACATGTACATAAGGCTGGTTCTTTTTCAAAGCTTTCAATACGTCAACCGGCACACGATAGGTAAGTCTATTATAAGAGTGTGAAGCCCGCAAATAATACTTATCTACCAGCACATCAATCTCCGACGAAAGTCGCAGTATCTTAGTAGTACGGCATCCCGTATAAGCTGCTATGTCTGACATACGAATGGAGCTATCCTCACTCTGATCGACGAAGAGTGCCAGCAGCACAGTCTGCATCGACGACAATTTCAGCTTGCGTGCAGCATATTTTATATGGACCGATGCATTTTCAAAAAATCTGCATCCAGACTGGAATCTTTTGCCAGCTCAACAATATATTCGAATGCTTCCAATATACTTCTGGCACGAGTCTTCGGAATATTCGGCAACACTTCCTTCTGCTGTATCTCATCCAGCAAAATATCTTCATTATCGAAAAGCTGTCTCATCTTTTATACCTGTTTAAGTTTACACCACAAAAGTATGGAAAGGATGTACCATTTATCGGTACAAGTTTCCAAGAATTTGCTAACTTTACGGCAACTAACAAAAAAGGATATGACACAACTGCAAAAATACATCTGGCTTATTGATACCATCCGCCGAGCCGGAAAAATCTCTCTCGAAGAAATCTCCAGCCGCTGGGAACGCAACAAAGATCTGAGCGACTACAAACCTTTGAGCCGCACCACCTTCAACCGCTGGAAAGATGCCATATTCTCACAGTTCGGAATAATCATCTCCTGTCAACGGTCGGGAGGCTACTTCTATTACATCGAAAATCCGGAAGATATAGACGAGGACGAACTGAAAAAATGGATGCTCGACTCCTTTGCCATAAGCAACCTTATCGGCGAAAACCTTTCACTGAAAGACAGAATTATTGTGAACCAGATTCCGTCGGCCCAGAGTCATCTTGCCACATTGCTTGAAGCCATGCAAGGGAATCGTGTTGTACTAATAACTTATTGCGGATTCAACAAGAAAAGAAGCTATACATTCCCAATCGAACCATATTGTGTAAAACTTTTCGAAAACCGCTGGTATCTGCTGGCCCATAACGTTTCATACAACAAAATCAGAATCTACGGACTCGACCGGATAGAAAGTCTGGAACTGACAGACAACACATTCAAGCTTCCGAAAGATTTTTCCGCATCCGGATTCTTCTCAACTTACTATGGCATTGTTACCGGCAATGACATAAAACCAGAACGTATCATCATCAGAGCATACCACGACCATATTCCTTATATGAAATCACTCCCCCTGCATGCCAGTCAACGACTGCTGGAAGAGCACGATGAGTATGCCGATTTTGAAGTCTATCTAGCTCCTACCTACGATTTCATCATGCGATTGCTTCATACAGGTGCAATGATTGAAGTTATATCCCCGGCTTCTCTCCGACAGACAATGAAAGAATGGATATCAGATATGTATGAACTGTATAAAAATGATTAGTAACCAATTAAATCACCAATCTACAATTTTATTTATATGACATTTGAGCAAAACTACAAATACAAATTTTCATAAAGACAACACTAAATCAGCCAATAAAACAGCTATTTCAGGTTCTTCCTTAGGAGCATCTTTAGGCTTCCACGCCACTACAAACCGCACAGAAGCAGCCTTCACCTCATATCCACGTTCCTTCCATTCAGCCAACTTCTTTTGCATACTCAGTGACAACCGTGCCACAGGCCTCTGAGCTACGTCATACAATGTATAGTCTTTATAAGACAACATGTCTCCTCCTTTCAGTGCCAACACCTCCCGCTTAATCTCCTTGAAAAATCCCAAATACACATCTTTATGTGAAAGCTGCAATACAATCTCTTCGGGCATTGCATACTCTCGCTGGTCAATACAATTCTGATCGGCACTTATATTCGCAAAGCAATCACCGTTTGTATGTATAAATAATCGTTTTTTAGCTCGGGTAATTCCTACATAATACCGACGCATCAAATGATCATCCCTCAAATAACCATCCGAAATCAACATATAAACATCATCAAATTCTCTTCCCTTCGCTTTATGAATAGTCGAAACTACTACATCCGATCCCGATACATCACAAAAATCTTCCATCGAAGACTCAAAGACAAATTCCTTAAAATCAGTGAAGTATTTCATTTTATTAATCTGCTCGAAAAGTTCGATGCAACGCTTTACATACGCTAAGCTTAAACTACCATTATAAGCAGCAAACGTAGCACTCTTAGCCTCCTCCCATAAATCTTCAGGAATCAGAGGTGTGCTAACCCGTTTTCCCACGTACTTCAGGAAATACCTCATTTCAGCCATGTTCCAAAACAACAGCCCTTCCATCGACTGAATCAGCTTACTACGGATACCCCGTTTCTGTAAAAGAGCCACGACAATAACTGCTTCTTCATTTGTCTGAGTGAGTACACATGTAGTACCTTCTCCCCTATGCTGAAGCAATTCTTCCACGAGCGGTTGATACATACAGGCAGACCGATGATGAGTTACTCCAACCCATCCCTCCTCCTTCCGCATAGAAATAATAGGCATCGTTTTCATTCTGCGGCCAATTGTCTTTACAAACTCGTTAGCAAAAGCCACTACATGACGTGCACTGCGGTAATTTTCGGTCATTTCCACAAACCGGCTTCCAGGTTCCTGTGTCAACCGAAACATATATCCGGCATCCGAGCCACGGAATTCATAAATATTCTGATCATCATCCCCCACTGCTATTACACGCATTTCTTCGTTATGATGCATCAAGGCCCGCACCAGTGCATGTTCTTCGGCTCCCATATCCTGTGCCTCGTCAATCACCAGCACCGTCTTACCAATCCGATTAGGTTCAACCTCGCCCTGTTCAATCATTTCCGCAGCCTTCCCCACTACATTCTTCACCTCATCCAGATTGCCTATCAATCCCAGCAAATCAAAGCAATAGGCATGAAATGTCTTAATCTCCACATAATGCGCGGCATTGCCTATCAACTCCATCAACCGCTGTTTGAACTCCGTAGCAGCTGCCCGAGAGAAAGTCAGCATCAACAACTGTTCATGCTTTACATCCTCAAGCAGTAACAGTGAGGCAAGTTTGTGCACCAGCACACGAGTCTTTCCACTACCCGGCCCTGCCGCCACAACAATACAACGCGAATCCTTGTCCGAGATAATCTCCATCTGCCGCTTAGACAACTGTCCAAACAACTGCTTATACTTCTCCGGGGTCAGGTTACGCTGAATCTCGTTTACTCTTTCTCCCTTAAAATATTTGGCAATGAACTTCTTATAATCCATCTGAAAGTAATCCTGCACATACTGCAAAGCTGCCTGATAATCCTTTACCATCAGATTAGCATACTCACCCACAATGTGTACCTGCTGAATTTTCTGCTTGTAGAATTCGTTCAGCATCCGGTAGTCATCCTGTTTGTAACGCGACTTATTATCCTTGATACGTCTGATATTCATCGCATTGTAAAGAACCAGAAAGCCTCCTTCCAGTTTGAGAGCTCCAATCTTTGACAGATACAGAAGTGCTTCCTCTACATCCTCCAGCTGTAAATCATCCAGTTCGCCCAAAAGAGACTGAGCATTAGCTTTCACCTGATTCAGCAATTCCACGACTGAAAACTGTACAGCCGTCTTTTCTGTATCACTGTCTTCAATTACTTTATCCTTCACCAGCTTATACAGCCACTCCACCGCAAACCGGCTAATCACCAACCGTTTTTCAAAACGCCTGATAATCGATTCCATATCAGCACGACGGACAAGCTCCATATTATGAACTGCGTCCTCCTTTTTATAAGTATATCCTTTAATCGTCAGGAAATAAAGCAATGTCCGGATATCCTTCTCTTTCGATGTCGTAATACCATCATGCACAGCATTATCATTCAATTGCTTACAAGATATCCGCAAAGCATCATCCGGGATATGACTGAGAATATATCGTTCCAATTTCGCAAACCTATCCAGAAACATCCTTGCTCTTCGCTCCGAATCACCAGCATCCAGTAAATAAGCCGATATATCCTTACTGTCGGCCAATATACCTTCCTGTCGCATCCGCTCTACTACAGATACCACCTCTTTCTTTGTCAATCCTAATATATCAGCCAGATAATCAACCCTCGATTCAGCCCCACTATCCTGCGCCTTGGCGATGTATTTCTGCGAGATCAATGAAGTAATAATCCGAACAGCCTTTCTATTTCATCGCTATGAAACAAGAACTGATGCCGTAATACGCTTTCGGGCCTCATCCATATTCTTCACCGTAATACCGGTAGCATACACATGCGGCACATTGGTTCCCCTTTCCAGATAACCACTTTGCTCCAATGCAGCCAAAGCTGTCCGCACGCGCGTTTCAATATCCGAAACCGAATCATCATCCAGCATTCCGGGCAATCTCCAGAGCAGAACAACACACCCGCATACGCTTTTCGTCATGTCCTTTACCGCCTTCCAGACCTGTTGAATTTCACTAATACTCAATTTCGTCTGATTCAACAAAATGAAATGCTTATCCAGATCATTATCACTGTAAAGCACATAACATCGCGCATTAAGATGTGGATCACGTCCGGCCCGACCAGCTTCCTGTACATAATTTTCCAACGAATCGGAAATATCGTAATGCACCACCAGTCCCACATCCTTCTTATCGACTCCCATACCGAAAGCCGACGTAGCACGATAATACGTACCTGGTCACTCATAAATGCATCCTGATTGGCAATCTTCTCGTCCGAATCCATCTTTCCATTAAAAGGCAACGCTTATATCCATCACGAGTCAGTTTCAAAGCCAGCTCCTTGGTACGCCGTGTCCGCGACACATATACAATAGTCGGACAAGTAGACTCCGCCACCAATTCTCTCAGTTTAGCATACTTATCCTCATCCGTCTCTGCATGAATAACCGAATAGCGCAAGTTGGTTCTCGAAGCCGTAGAAGCAAACAGCTCTAAGTCCAAGTTTAAAGTCCGTTTAAAATAATCACAAATATCCTGAACCACTTTTTGTTTAGCCGTAGCTGTAAAGCAGGAAACCGGTATAGGATTTTTGCAACCTTTCTTTTCCTGATATTCCTTTATGAATTTTCCAAGATAAAGATAATCTACCCGGAAATCCTGTCCCCAGGAAGAAAAACAATGAGCCTCGTCTATAACAAATCTTACTACATGACGCATCATCAAAATCCGCTCAATGGTCTTCGAACGTAACATTTCCGGAGCAATATACAACAACGAAGCATCTCCCTCCTGTACTCTTTGAATGGAAAGTGCCCGTGTAATAGGGTCCAGCAAACCATTAATGGTTACAGCATCTGTAATTCCCTTGTCGGCCAGATTATCCACCTGATCTTTCATAAGTGACTGCAACGGAGAAATCACGACTGTAAGCCCATGAACAGCACGTGCCTCCATGAGCGCCGGCAGCTGAAAGGTCAGCGATTTTCCACCTCCAGTCGGGAAGATAGCCAGTAAAGGCTTTCCTTCTATAGCAGCCCGGGCCGCCCGTTCCTGCAAGGGTTCTCCACCATACGTACGGAACTGGTCATATCCAAAAACACCTTCAAACTATGAAGTACATCCAGCTGACTGTTACAATACGTACACCCTTCCGAACAAGGAGTATGTCGCAAAAGTTTCATCACATATTCCACAGCCGGATAATTGCGGAGCACCCATCCCGGTGTTACAGAACGATAATCGGTAGTATCAATCAGTGCCAGCGCATAGGCCATTTCACAAGGATACTGCCGGACCAACATATCTACGTCGGCATGCTCGCAGATTTTTCCTTCATACAGACGGCGTATCAGTCCAGACAATCCCCAGCTCACCCGTTCAGCCTTCACCATACTAAAGAAGCCGTCGAATTCTTCCTTACCTTTCAACAACGAAGCAAAAATTTTCCGTATTTCATCAGGTAACGAATTCCAGCGGGCAATTTCATCCAGCAGCAAATCACGTGCCTTCTCACAATCGTTCACCGGATTATTCATCTGGTCGCATACTAACTTATCATCTTCACCAGCCGATGGTAAGGACGTTCCGGAAATAATAAAGGTGAGACATACAACGTATCGACCAGCGTCCAGCGACACGCTTTATCGGAAAACAGATACTGAGCATCGTGATGAATAATATTGTGTCCGCAAAGGTAATCCGTATCCCTCAGGAAATCGAACAGCTCTTCTTTTGATGCCTTATGAAAAGTCGCACCGTCTTGCCGAAGAGCTCCTATATCATGAATTTTATGATCCTTCAGTCCTACCTCCACGTCTACAATGGCATAGCGTGATGTTTTATTTTTTGTGAATATGTCCCAAATTGCCATAGATTGTGTTTCTCAAAATAATCGCAAAAATAATGAAATCCGACAAGAATGGAAGGGAATAAGGGAGAATATTAATTTCATTGTTATTCTGATTCCCGTTTTTCTCTGTATCAAAACATCGTGATATCTTCCAATCAATACTTTAGGCTCAGATAAGGTATGCAATATCCTAAATTAGTGCCTAATTTACATCATAAGTAATATTCTTATAAGTCCTGATGCCCCACCCTTCTCTATCAACTCAACAATTCTATTACTTCTGACAAACCTTCAAGCACATTGTCCGTAAGCATTCTATTTCCGCCATGACAATTTATCGGCTGTTTTTCAGCCGATAAAATAAAAATGTCCGCAAGAAAATATTTTTGTTTTAACATTCCGATTGATAAAACATGGCAGAAGGCTTTTTGTCGCAGTCCTTACCATGAAGAATACATTCAAACAAGTGCTTCAGGTAATCCTGAGGATCTATGTCATTAAGTTTGCAGCTTTCTATCAGAGAAAAGATGAATGCCGAGTTTCCTGCTGCATCCTCACTGCCGATGTTCATACAGTTCTTGAGCAGCAGCTTTACAGGTTTCATCCTTTGCTCACAGAGGTTGTTCGATATTTCCGCAGAACCGTCCTTGAGGATATTTTTCAAGGATTTCCACTGGTTTATCGTATAGTTCACAGCCTTTCTCATCAGTTCGTTTGCCATGAGTTTAGTATCCTGCATCATCATGACCACCTTATGATGGATACGTTCAAGAATAGGTCTCGTAAGCTTAAGTCTTTTTTCCTTAATCTGCTCACCACTGAGTTTCATTGTGCGGAACAAGTCTTCATTTCTGAACATATCACCGATAGGGTCTATTATATCCATCGCAGTTCTGTCTGATGGCAAGGCATCGACCACAGCCTCCTGCAGTGTGTCCAGCAGCCTATATGAAGCACCTTTGAGTCTTCTCCGTCGAACATCCTGTAAACCGTATATCCGTCTGTAGATAAAGATCCCATAAAATGTTCAAGGAAGGTCTTTGCTACATCAGAGGCTCTGCTGCCGTTATTGTAATGATAGTAAACCAACTTGACATGCTTTGCAAAAAAAGCCCATAAATACTTTCTCCTGTAAGCC
>ENA-OQHA01000873-OQHA01000873.1-human-gut-metagenome-genome-assembly--contig:-NODE-873-length-13558-cov-2.440474_pt1 | contig 13558 bp, 17 predicted proteins | sample MGYA00242558_ERZ504707 | MGnify/ENA primary metagenome ERZ504707 (study PRJEB26092, sample SAMD00036197) | human gut metagenome | host: Homo sapiens | study: EMG produced TPA metagenomics assembly of... | reverse complement strand
AATGAGCAAAGCTGTTAGACAAATAGTTCGTTTATCAAAGAATTAGAAATCGCATCAGTTCCTATTATAATCTGATGTGACTCAAAATGTATGGAGTGCAATGTGGACGTCATTGTGTAGTACATGGAAAACTTTATGTACATCTTTTCCATCAGCCAAGTAAAAATTGGAAATAGTCTGTATTTTTCATCCGGATGGGGGGTGAATGCGCTGTGTGCAAATCGGAGAGGAATGATTTACGCTACTCATGATGCATGTATTACAATTGGCAATAATGTGGGAATGAGTAGTACGGTGCTTTGGGCACATAAAAAAATTACTATTGGGAATCATGTCAAAATTGGTGGAAATTGTATTATTATCGATACTGATGCACACAATATGGATTTTAAATTGCGTAGAAGCCCTTCTACCGATTGGGGAGTTTCAGCTCCAGTGGTAATTGAAGATGATGCATTTATCGGTATGAATTGCCTTATTCTAAAAGGGGTTACTATCGGTGCACGGAGTATTATTGCTGCTGGCTCTGTTGTAACCAAAAGTATTCCTGCTGATTGTATTGCTGGTGGAAATCCCGCTAAGGTCATAAAACGAATTTCCGAATGAACACCTCCCACAAATTTAGATAGCCATTTAAAATCTATGAAACTCATCTATTGCACCCACTCCACATACAACCCCGGAGGTATGGAGCGCGTCCTCCTGAACAAGGTTACTTATCTTTCCCGGATTCCGGGCTGGGAGGTTTCCATTGTTACTACCGACCAGCATCAGAGACCTCCCTTCTATCCGTTTCCTCCAAATGTACGAATGACAGATCTGGGCATAAACTATTCAGACGATAATGAAAAAGGTGCATGGAAAAAGATCACCGGATATCTTCGTAAAAGAAAGGTACATAAACAGAAACTGACGGCATTACTTCAACAAGAAAAAGCAGATATCGTCATATCCCTCTACCCTTCTGAATCATCTTTCATCCCTTCCATCAAGGATGGCAGCAAGAAGGTTCTGGAATTACATTACTGCAAGTTTTCCGCTTGCAATACAACCGAAAAGGAATATTAGGATGGATTGATAAATGGCGTACCCGGCAGGACGAACGAATCGTCCGCCGATTCGACAAATTTGTTGTACTGACTAATGAAGACCGGGAATACTGGGGAAAATTACCTAATATGGAAGTCATTCCCAATGCTGCAATGCATGTAAGTGAACATTATTCAGACGTAACGGAAAAGAGGGTAATTGCCGTAGGAAGACTGGATTATCAGAAAGGATTTGACCGTCTGATTGAAGCCTGGCAGCTGATACAGCATTCTAAAAAGTTTGCAGACTGGAACCTGGATATTTTCGGTCAGGGAGAATGGCAGGAAATGCTTCAACAAATGATTGAAGAAAAGGATTGCAAAAGTCTGTACGGATAAACAAACCTACTAAACAAATCGGGAATGAATACATCCAGAGTTCCATGCTGGTGATGAGTTCCAATTATGAAGGATTTCCTATGGTAATGATCGAAGCGATGGCTTGTGGACTGCCGGTCGTTTCATTTGATTTTAAATGTGGTCCGAAAGATATTATCCGACAGGGAGAGAATGGATTACTCGTTCCCAATGGAGACATAGAAAAGCTAGCTCACGCAATGATGGAAGTAATGGATGATACGGAATATCGGAAAATGCTTTCTCAAAACGCCCGAAAAGTCGTTGCAACTTATTCTGAACAGGCCGTTATGGACAAATGGATGCGCTTGTTCACTGCTTTAACCCATTAATGAAAACGCTTTTACAGATTAATCCGGTTCTGAGAGTCAATACGTCAACCGGACGTATTATGCAGGAAATCGGAGAACTGGCTATGCAACACGGATGGAGAAGCTGCATAGCATACAGCAAAGGACGTGACGGAATCAAGTCATGCCAGTCGGAAGTGATTCCGGTCGGAAATAAATGGAGTACAATCTGGCATGGCTTGGAGACCCGACTGTTTGACCGGCACGGACTGGCTTCGAACGAGGCTACCCGACTATTTGTGAAACAGATTCAGGAATTGAAACCGGATGTGATTCATATTCACAATATTCACGGCTATTTCCTCAACTATCAGATCTTGTTTGATTTCCTGGCAAAAGTAATATCCCGGTGATCTGGACTGTTCACGACTGCTGGCTGTATACCGGACACTGTTATTACTACTCGTATGCCGGATGTAATAAATGGCAAACAGGATGTGGACATTGCCCACAAAAGAAGGAGTTTCCTGCAAGCTGGCTAATTGACCGGTCACATCAAAATTATGAAGACAAGAAACAGGCTTTTACTTCCCTACCCCTGGATCAGCTGACCATTGTTCCGGTCTCTGAATGGATCCGGGAAGAAATGCAGCATTCTTTCTTCCGAAACAATCAGTTTCATGTGATTCATAACGGAATCAATACCAATATATTCAATATTTATAATCCGGAACAGGTTAAGCAGAAATATGGATTGAACGGAAAACACATTCTGCTTGGTGTGGCCAGTATCTGGAGCCGGGAAAAAGGATTTGATGATTGTATTCAAATGACCGACCTTTTACATCCTGATGAAATGCTTGTTTTAGTAGGAGTCCGGCCGGAACAACAGAAAAAACTTAAAAAAAACATGCTGGGCATTCCACGTACGGAAAATATTCACCAGCTGGCAGAACTATATGCTGCAGCTGATGCATTCATCAACCCGACGTGGCAGGACAATTACCCGACCGTCAATCTGGAAGCAATTGCCTGTGGCACACCGGTCGTAACATATCGCACAGGTGGAAGTATTGAAGCCATCACGGATCAGACTGGTTTCATCGTGCCTCAGGGAAACGTGAAAGAAATGCTGGAGGCAGCCCGCCTGATCAGTCAACGGGGAAAGGCTTACTATCAGCAGCCTTGCAGAACATATGCTTTGGAAAACTTCCGGAAAGAAGACCGCTATCAGGATTATCTGGACTTATACGACAAGCTGACAGAAAGGAATCCGTCAGCCAATATTTAAACCATGGAAAACAAACTGAATTTGGACGAGATTGAAAAACTCCCGGCCAAGGAAAGAGCATTGCTGAAAAAACGGCATGCGCTTCACTGTAAATACGAAAAGGCTGTAACATTGTATGCTGACACCACATTGTCAACAAGAATTATAGCCCTGCGTTGTGGAGTTACTCCCGGTGCTTTGGGAAATTACTTACGCCGTTACTGGCGGGAACTGGTTCTGCAACGGCATCAGATACCAGTGGAAAGTGAAGACTTGCAGTCGATTAAAATCTATTCAACCGGGAAACAAAACCGTGTGTCTCACGAAAGATACAAAGCAGCAGTAGAGGCTTGCGACATGATGAAATACATCGACTTGAATATTTCACAGGTGGCCCGCAAATTCGGCCTGAATGGTACTGCACTGGCCAATTTCATGAGAATACATTATGAGGAAATTCTTTCCCGGCGACAAAAGATACGTGAACGGCTGGGTATCAATGACAATATTCCCCGGGGGCACGCCCTTCCTGCGTCCAGCAATACACGGATGCGGTTGAACTTTACCGTACAACGGAAATGACGATACCGGAAATTGCCGATAAATTCAAAGTCTCCGAAAGTGGCCTGATGCAACATTTACGTTTTATCACAAAGACGTGCTTCAGCAAAAAAGAGCCATGCGTAAACGGGCGAAAGAAGAAAAGTATAAAAAAAGAGGAGGACTCCTGGGAAACGGACGGAAATATGAACCTTCCGCCCAAACAATCAATAAATACGCAGAAGCACTTACCCTGTACAAAAATACAGTACTGACTCTGAAAGAAATTGCAGATCAGACAGGAGTAACTACGGAAGGATTCCGGTTTTATCTGCATAAATGGCACAAAAATCTGGTACTGGATCATCTGGGAATAACCGATGAAAGCCAAAGTCCGAAAGACTTGAGAAAAGCCAGAAACCGTACCAAACGTACCTCACTCAAATATCAGGATGCAATTAACAGCATCAAACAGAATCCACGTTCCATTGCTCAGGTAGCCAATGAGTTCAACCTGCAACCGGAAAGTTTCCGCCAATACCTGCATAAATACGAACCGGAACTGATCAGTATCGTAGGAATGGGACAGAATGAACAGGGAAAACGTACGATGTGCCGAAGTGAAAAGAAATACAAGAAAGCAATAGAACTGTATCAGACAACGACGGAAGATTTGAAATCCATCGCAACTCGTCTCGGACTGGTATATAACAGCATTGGCGGATATATCCGCAGAAATTATCCGGATGCCATCATTCTGCACAAGAAACTGATACAGGAACAGAAGACGACGTATAAACAGTAAGTATTCCAGGCAAATGATCCTCAAGCTATGAAACAAGAAGATCTGAAAATCCTGCAATTGGGAAAATTCTACCCGATCAGAGGCGGTGTAGAAAAAGTAATGTACGACCTGATGCTCGGTCTATCCGCGCGGAAGGTTGATTGTGATATGTTGTGTGCACTGGACAAAGGGGATAGCCAGATTATCCCCCTCAACGAACATGCCAGACTGATTGGAAGTCCTTCATGGGCTAAAATCGCCGCAACAATGATCTCACCGGCTATGATTCTGACCTTAAGAAAAATAAGCCGGAACTATTCGGTAATCCATGTACACCATCCAGACCCCATGGCCTGTCTGGCGTTATATTGCTCGGGTTACAAGGGGAAAGTTATCCTTCACTGGCACAGCGACATCCAGAAACAGAAAATGCTGCTCCGATTTTACAAGCCGTTACAGAACTGGTTGCTGAAAAGAGCAGACAAGATTGTAGGAACAACACCGGTATATCTCCAGGAATCACCGTATCTGAAAGAGGTACAGGAGAAAACGGTCTGCCTGCCTATTGGTGTAGAAGCCATGAGGCCTTCACCTGAAGCCGTAGAAAGCATTCTTCAGCGTTATCAGGGAAAAAACATTGTTTTCTCACTGGGAAGACTCGTCACCTACAAAGGATACCGGTACCTGATAGAAGCAGCCCGCTATCTGGACGACAGGTATGTGATACTGATCGGAGGAACCGGTGAACTGAAAGATGAACTGGAAAACGAAATAGCAACTCTGGGAGTGCAGGACAAAGTGAAACTTTTGGGACGGATCAGCGACGAAGACCTCCCGGCTTATTATGGTGCCTGCAAAGTTTTTTGCCTGAGCAGTATCCAGAAAACCGAAGCGTTCGGCATCGTACAAATAGAAGCCATGTCATGCAGCAAACCTTTGATAGCCACCCGCATTCCTCAGTCTGGGGTTTCCTGGGTCAATGCACATGGAGAGTCCGGCCTGAACGTAGCTCCTGAAAATGCCCGTGAACTGGCAGAAGCGATTCAGACTCTGACTCACGATGAAAACACTTATCGGAAATATGCAGAGAATGCCGGAAACGTTTCAAATCTATTTACTCAGAAAAAATGATTGATCAATGTCTCAAAATCTATGAAAGCCTATGAATAATACCAAACTAAAACTTATGTCTATGTCAGAAGCCGAAATGATCAAAGACAACAAAAAATGCCGGGATATGATGTCGCCAGCCATCAACCGCATCAAACGGGGACTGGATATTTTGGGAAGTATTACAGGAATGATTGTTTTTCACCGCTTTTCCTTCTCATTTATCTGGTCATAAAAATAGAAAACGGCGGTAAGGTTATTTTCAGCCAGGAACGGATCGGATATCAGGGTAAACCCTTCATCCTCTATAAATTTCGTTCGATGAAAGAATCGGCTGAAGCTGACGGAAAACCAGCTCTCTGCTGCCAGGGAGACAAACGCCTGACACGGGTCGGACGTTTCCTGCGTGAACACCATCTGGACGAATTGCCCCAACTCTGGAATGTCCTCAAAGGGGATATGAGTTTTGTCGGTCCCCGTCCGGAACGGAAATATTTTGTAGAACAGATCAAGCGATCAATCCTGATTACGAATTGCTTTATCAATTACGTCCGGGACTGTTTTCGCCTGCAACCCTCTACAACGGATATACCGACAACATGGAAAAGATGTTACGACGGCTAAGAATGGATCTTGACTACCTGGCCCATCATACCTTATGGCTGGATACGAAGATCATTTTTCTGACCGTTCTGTCCATCCTCTCCGGAAAAAAGTTTTGAACCTGTCCCGAAAGAACCTACTAACAAAAACCAGACAAAGATGAAACCTAAATCCAACCTGCGACTTCGCAAAATCGGACGGCAATACATGATCGTAAACACCCGTCAGGAAAATGTTGACTTGTCCGATGTTTTCACACTGAACGAAACAGCTGCCGGGTTATGGCAGCAGATGATTCAAGGAACAACTGTTCCGGAAGAACTGGCTGACTGGCTGTGCGAAATATATGAAATCGACCGTGAAACAGCACTTCAAGATGTAAAAAACAATTGGCTCAATGGAAAGCGTACGGACTGATCGATTAGAAGACACCGAGATCCTGTTCATACTGGTGCGTGCCGGACTTTGGGAGAAAGTTCCTGAAAATCTTTCCCTGTTTCCCAGATCATCAGAAAGCTGGGAAAGGATTTTAACCTGGCTCAGCGTCAGACAGTCACCGGCCTCGTCTATCAGGGATTGTGCCAGCTTCCGGACGAACTGCTTCCACCCGAACAGCAACTGCTTCATTGGGTGGCAACCATTGACCGGATCGAAAGAGCCAATCTCCGGATGAACCGGGTACTGACCGAACTTTACGAGCTGTTTCACACCAACGGCCTGCACCCCATTCTGCAGAAAGGACAAGGAATCGCCCGTTTTTACGAAAAACCGCTGCTGCGGGAATGTGGGGATATTGACTTTTACTTTTCCGACAAGGAAGAAAGCCGTCAGGCTGCTTCACTGGTCAGCCAGACGGGATGCCGTGTTTCTCCCAAAGCCGATGACAGTCTCTGCTATTATTGGAAAGGAGTCAACGTAGAACATCATACGCGTCTGACCGACCTGCACAGTCCGTTCATTCGAAAATACTTGTATAAACAGGAACAGGATCCCGCCAATCTGACAAGCTTCAAACTACCGGGAAACCCAACCGAGATAACCATTCCCTCTCCTTTGCTGAATCTGGTTCTGCTCAATACGCACATCATGAAGCATGCTTTCGGATGGGGAATCGGTCTGCGTCAGCTATGCGACCTGGCACGTGCTATCACTGCCTGCAAACGGAAACTGACGGCAAGGCCCTGTATGACCTCTGCCGTAAAGCAGGAATCATCCGGTGGAACAGTCTGCTTCATACCTTTCTGGTGAAACAGCTGGGTCTGCCTGCTTCCAGTCTCCCCTATCCGGAAAAGACTGTTTCTCCGGAACCGCTGCTGGAAATTATTCTGCGGGGAGGAAACTTCGGTTTATACCACGCACAACGCAGGAATACAGCCGAAAACAAATGGAGCAGCAAGTTTCACACTTTCCGGTCTTTCCTTGGCAACATCCGTTTCTCCTGCCGCTACGCACCGCAGGAAGCATTTTGGACTTTTACGAACCTTTTAACCGGACAATTCAAATCATGACAGAATCTCAATATTGTGTAGCCGGATTCTTTTTCAGTCTTTCGCTCCCGGACGGACAGGATGCTGACAGGCTGCTGCCCTCGTTCCGTCCCTTTCTGTGCGAAAAGAAACCGCAGGAAGAATCCATTTTCCAACTGACAGTCTTATCCGAAGCCGGACCGGAAACAGCATCTGCATCCACCCTCCTGGACCGGACCCTTAATGATATTGGTTATACCAGTCTGTATGCCTTTTCCGGAGGATATCAGGTTAGCATCAGCCCCTGGCCGGAAGGTCCCCAGCATATCCTTCAGACTGACAGAGAATTTACTCAGGCTACAGCGACAATACTTTGGACGGATCCCTATGCAGGACATGTACTCAGCTCCATGCTGCGCATTGTCTTTTCACAGGCCATTCTCAACCGGGAAGCCGTTTCCATCCATGCTTCTGCTGTATATACAGACGGAATGGGCTACCTCTTCCTGGGAAAAAGCGGTACCGGGAAAAGTACACATGCAGCCCTGTGGACTTCCGTCTTACCCAATTGCGAACTGCTGAACGACGATAACCCCACCCTCCGCCTTCAAGACGGTCAGGTGCTGGTTTACGGCACTCCGTGGAGCGGGAAAACCCCGTGTTATAAAAACCGGCATTTTCCCGTGGGTGGAATCGTGCGTCTGAAACAGGCACCGGCCAACCGATTCCACAGCCATCAGGATACGGAAGCCTTTATCGACCTGCTTCCCGGGTGCTCGGCTATCCGGCAGGATTCACACCTTTACGGGCAGCTGTGTGACATCCTGATACAAATCGCAACCCGCGTTCCGGTAGGCATGCTGGAATGTCGGCCTGACCGTGAGGCTGCTCAATTATGCCACCATGAAATCAACCGAATTAATCAATCTTATTAAACATAACTCATGAACAAAACATTCGTTTTTTTAAGCCTGATGATTGCCTTGCTGTTCTCGTCGTGTGCGTCACGCAAGGATTTCGTCTACCTGTCTGACATGCAGATGGGTGAAAAATATCCTTTCGATCCAAACCATGAAGTAGTCGTGCAAAGCGGTGACCGCCTGGGCATCACGGTAAGCTGTAAGAATCCGGAACTTGCCATCCCGTTCAATATTCAGGGAGAAATTTCCAGATAGACCGCAACGGCAATGTCTCGGCATCCGATGCCTCAGGAAGCAAGGAAAAAGGTTATTTTGTCGATGTGGAAGGCAACATTGACTTCCCGATTCTCGGCAAGCTTCATGTAGACGGAATGTCTGTCAGTCAGGTAAAATCGCTGATTGAGAATCAGATCAAGGCAAGCAACTACATCAAGGATCCCCTTGTCACCATTGATGTCCTGAACTTCAAATACACCGTACTGGGAGCCGTAGGACACAACGGAACCTTTACCTGCGACGGTGACCGTATCACGCTGCTGGAAGCGATTGCCAATGCCGGAGACCTGACTGCCAAAGCCCGGATCAACCGCGTGACCGTGATCCGTGAAAAAGGCAACGAACGCCAGATGTTCGTTCATGATCTGCGCAGCAGGATATCTTCGACTCTCCCTGCTTCTACCTGCAGCAAAATGATATCGTCTATGTAGAACCGAAGTATCGCAAGAAAGACAACGAAGACCGCGGCTTCCAGGTCGTAACCGTCTTGCTCTCTCTTGTAACAACCGTCTGCTCGCTGATGTGGGCTTTTAAATAACAATAACCAGACTTTCAAACGACATGCAGACAAATCCATCCTCTGTAAACAAGAATGAGCAGAACCTCAACGTACTGGACCTGCTCATGTACCTGACTTCCAAATGGAAGTGGTTTCTTTTTCCGTACTGATATGCGGCGGCATCGCCTGGTATCAATACGCCAGTTCACCCAAGTTTATTTCGGAAAAACAACCGTGATCATCAAAGATCCTTCGAACAAGACTTCTACCGCCGGACTGGACCGTTACGACAATTTCATCAACAAAGTGAACGTGGCTAACGAAATCCTGCAGTTCCGTTCCAAGAAACTGATGCGGGAAGTGGTACAGCGTGTTCATGCCGACATCAGCTACCAGAAGAAAAGCGGCCTTCACTACGACGAACTGTATACACAGTCTCCGGTAAATGTCAGCTTCCCCGATGCGCTTCCGGAACAATACCTTGGCTTTACCGTAACCATACAGGACAGTACCACTGTACTGTTGTCTGATTTTATCCGGGAAGAGGAAAGTCTGAATACCAGGTCCGGCTGAACGACACCCTGTCACTTCGCAGCGGAAACCTGGTGATTACCCCAACCAACTTCTTCAGCAAGGCCTGGACCAATGTTCCCATCAAGGTACGGAAACAGCCTCTTGACGGTGTAGCTGCCCGCTATCAGGGAAATCTGGCATCCGTCAGGAAGAAGACGAATCGTCTATCCTCACGCTCTCGCTGAAAGACAACTCCCCCAAACGGGCCGAAGACATCCTCAATACCCTGATCAACGTCTACAACGAAGAAGCCATTAAGGATAAGAATCAGGTAGCCATCAACACCGCCAACTTCATCAATGACCGTCTGATCATTATCAGTCAGGAACTGGGCGATGTTGAATCAGACCTGGAATCCTTCAAGCGCGACAATCAGGTGGTAGACATTGCTTCCTCGGCCAGCATGTACATGAGTGAATCGCAGAAATACAATGCTGACGCTCTGGAACTGGAAACCCAGTTGCGCCTGGCCAGGTATATCAAGGAATATCTCACCGACCCCAAGAAAGAAACCGACCTGATCCCGGCCAATACAGGCATCAGCGACATGAACATTGAGACCCAGATCACGGCCTACAATGCCACCAAGCTGAAACGCGACCGGCTGATCAGCGACAGCAGCGACAAGAACCCTGTAGTGGAAGAACTGAACAACACACTGCACGCCATGAAGCAAAGCATCATCCGTGCCGTCGACAATATGATTGTCAGCATCAACGTGAAGCGCAACGACGCACAAAGCCGCGAACAGCGTGCCCAGAGCCGGGTGGCTGCCATTCCGACCAAGCAGCGCCAGATGCTTTCCATCGAGCGCCAGCAAAAGATCAAGGAAGCTCTTTACCTCTTCCTGCTTAACCGCCGCGAAGAGAATGCCCTGTCACAAGCCATGGCCGACAACAATGCCCGGGTCATTGACAGTGCTGAAAGTACCAGTTTCCCGATTTCTCCGAACCGGAACCGCATTCTTCTGCTCGGTGTCCTTATCGGTATCGCCCTGCCGGGAGCCGCCTTCCTCCTCATTCTGTTCATGGATACCCGCGTTCACAGCCGCAAGGATCTGGAGAAAGCAGTCAGTGTACCCTACCTGGGTGAAATACCGCTCGACAAGTCCATCCAGAAACATCACGACAAGAACGCACCCACTGTCCGGGAACAGGGTGACGACATCGTATCCGAAGCTTTCCGCATTCTGCGTACCAATATGGCCTTCCTCTCCCGAAAAGACAACCCTGTGCAGGTCATCACCTTCACCTCATTCAACGTAGGTGCCGGAAAGACCTTCATTGCCCGCAATCTTTCCATGAGTCTGGCTTACACCAAAAAGCGCGTGATCATGATCGACCTGGACATCCGCAAGGGAACCCTGAGCCGCCACTATGGGCATCACCATGTGGGTATCACCAACTATTTGTCCGATTCCACCATCCGAGTAGACGACATCATCCAGCGCCGGGAAGACTTCGACCTGATCGCCTCAGGAACCGTCGCTCCCAATCCGGCCGAACTGCTGATGGATGAACGTCTGGACGAGCTGATCCGGGAACTTCGCACCCGCTACGATTACATCATCGCCGATAATGTACCAGTAGCATCATTGCCGATGCCACCATTGCCAACCGTATTGCTGACCTGACCATCTTTGTGGTGCGTGCAGGCAAACTCGACCGCCGTCAGCTGCCTGACATTGAGCAGCTTTATCAGGAAAAGAAACTGAAGAACATGGCTCTGGTACTGAACGGTGCTGATCCGGAACGTCACGGATATGGATATGGCTACGGATATGGTTATGGTTACGGCTATGGCTATAAATACAGATATAAAAATCATTCAAAATAACAACTAAAAAACGGAGGTAAAACTAGAAAGAGAAAAAGTAGAAAAGACAAAACAGTTTCATGTGAACTAAGAAAAAAGAGAAGTGAGAGTATTAACTAAAAACTAAAAAAGAAAACAATAGTATGAAAACTCAAAAAAAGTATGAAGCTCCACAAACCCAACATGCGGAAGTGGAGTTGGAACAAGGATTTATGAAAGCTTCGGTGTTTGACCCAGCAGATCACCATGATAAAGGTGTATCTATTGAAGGACATGGATATGGTAATTATGGTAATTATTTTGACAATCCAACGGAAGAACCGGGTTGGAACGATTGGGATAATTAATAAACTTAAAAACTAAAAATATGAAGTTAAAAATATTCAGTATGTTTGCAGCTTCTTTGCTAATGCTTGGAAGTTGTTCGGAAAAAGAGATAGCAGAAGTTCCGGTTCAGACTGGAGATGAAATTCATTTCGGCCCTTCGACACCGGATAAAGTTGATACTAGGACAATATATGATACTCCTACTCAGGATACAGATGGTAATTGGTATTTCCCTGTACATTGGGAGCAGGACGATGAAATCGCTGTATATTGTCCGCAGGCCTCACAGCCGGCATCGCAGCTTGTAAATTATAAAATTACTCCTGATTCTAAAAACCCTGCAACATCTTCAGCTGTAACAAAAATTGGTGATGGTGCTGGTTTGCAGTGGGGAAGCAGTGACGAACATCGTTTTTATGGCTTTTATCCGGCAAGTGCTGTAACGGGAAAAGAAACCGATGGACGAATTGAGGCAAATATTCCTGTTGAACAAAAAGTAGTAAGATGGGAATCTAAAACAGCTGATGACGGTACAATTACCTATAACGGAGTGCCTGATACAGATTTGGCTTATATGTTTGCATATACATCCGTGAAAAATCCGAATTGGTGAATAATCCGGATATTCCCTTAAAATTTAGACCGTTGGTTACTATTTTAGAGATTATTGTGAATGGTCCGGCTGAAAACAGTAGCCCTATTCAGGTTTCCAATATCAACGTAACAGGTGTCAGTGGAAATGTGGCATTGGCTGGAAATTTTGAGTGTCTTATCAGTAATCAGAATGGTACATGTACACCGTTGGAGGACGGTACTGTGACAAACCGTATTTCTATATCATGTTATGATAATGATAAAAAGAGTTTATTACATTAAAACATGGAGATAAGATTAATGTAAAAGCATTTATTATTCCCAATGAGGTATCAATAGGTACACGTCAGATAAGTATTACTGTTTCAACTGTTAATGGTGGTGCCAAAACAAAAACACTTAAAACTGATGAGATTGTAGCTCATAAGGTGAATCGTGTGTCTTTGCCAGCATTAACATCTGGTGGTACCAATTATTGGTTAAGTAATTTGGATCCAAATATCTATTTGTCTGAGCTTTCATTGCCAGGAAGTAAAATGTCATTTTCTACAACGGGTAATGATGGTACCGAGAAGTTTCAGACTCAATCACTCAATACACAATTCATGGACGGAGTACGTGCATTCGTTGTGCACACAAAAACAAACACAACGTATGATAGAAGAGGAAACTCTTGGTCGGGTTATACCTATAATGTAACAGGTGCTACTGTGAATGAAAAATATACAGGTTCAACTTTGGAATCAATATTAAGCGAGTTGAAGACTTTATTGGACGAAGCACAATCTAAAAATAAAAAGAATGAGTTTGCTTTTGTGCAGATTACTTATGACGCTGCAAGTTATACAGGTGATAATCCAGGTGGTGGTGCTTACCGATATTGGATTGAAGGTATAGAATATGAGCTGAATAAACTAAAAAATAACAATACATATAATATCTATACAGATCAGATTACCCCAGATACCAAGCTTGAGATGTGGGAGGACATATTGTGCTGAAAGTGAATTACAATGACGGACAAACAGGCATGGGTCAATATATTG
>ENA-OQHA01000872-OQHA01000872.1-human-gut-metagenome-genome-assembly--contig:-NODE-872-length-13564-cov-2.258019_pt1 | contig 13564 bp, 22 predicted proteins | sample MGYA00242558_ERZ504707 | MGnify/ENA primary metagenome ERZ504707 (study PRJEB26092, sample SAMD00036197) | human gut metagenome | host: Homo sapiens | study: EMG produced TPA metagenomics assembly of... | reverse complement strand
CTACGGTGAGCGCGTGGGCAGCAGTGTGCGGTTCATCGGTGTGCCCAAACCATCGACAACGACCTGTGCCATGACCGACCACACCCCCGGCTACGGCTCTGCCGCCAAGTACATTGCCACTATTTTAAAGGAAGTCATCCGGGATTCCTCTGTGTATGACATCCGCAGCGTGACGGTGGCCGAGATCATGGGCCGCCACGCGGGCTGGCTGGCCGGTGCGGCTTGTCTGGCCGGCGGCGATGACTGCGAAGGCCCCGACCTCATCCTGCTGCCTGAGGTTTCCTTTGACCCGGACAGGTTCCTGACCCGGGTGGACGAGCTGCAGCGGGTCAAGCCCAATGTCATCATTGCAGCCAGCGAGGGCGTTAAGACTGCCGATGGCACCTATCTGTGCGATCTGGTCTCTACCGCCGGGCAGCTGGATGCCTTTGGTCACAAGGCCATCCTCAGCGGCACCAGCCGGTACCTTTCCGATCTCATCCACGACAACCTGAACTGCAAGAGCCGTGCCATTGAGTTCTCGACCCTGCAGCGCTGCGCCAGCCATCTGGCCAGCCGCACCGATGTGAACGAGGCCTATGCCGTGGGCGGCGCTGCCGCTTCCGTTGCCTTTGCGGGCGAGACCGGGCGGATGATCTCGCTCAAGCGCATTTCCGATTACCCCTACCAGTGCATCACCGAGTCGGTGGATGTCCAACAGGTGGCAAACCTGGAGAAAAAGGTGCCGCTGGACTGGATCACCCCGGACGGAATGCAGGTGACGGCGGCATTTGAGGAGTATGCCCGTCCGCTCATCCTGGACGAAGTGACACCGGTCTATGTCAACGGTACCCCGCGCCATATCTGCCTGTAAGTTTCATTTGCGCGCTTCCTCCCCCCTCGTGGTCTGTTTTCGTGCTCCTGCACGATAATATAAAAGCCGAAACAGAAGAAAAGGAGAAATCATCATGGGTAAAAATGCAATCGTTGGTCAGTCTGGCGGCCCTACCTCCGTCATCAATGCAAGTCTGGCAGGCGTATTCGAGAGCTGCAAGAGCCGCGGCGCTGAGATTGTTTACGGCATGTGCAACGGCGTTGCCGGTCTGCTGGAGGAGCGCGTGGTGGATCTTTCCACCGTGCTGACCGACGACCTGGATATCGAGCTGCTCAAGCGCACCCCGTCCAGCTTCCTGGGCAGCTGCCGCTATAAGCTGCCCGATTGGCACGATGACGAGGCGGTTTACAAGAAGCTGTTCGCCATCCTGGAAAAGCTGAACATTGGCTACTTCTTCTACATTGGCGGCAACGACTCCATGGATACCATCGGCAAGCTGGCCGAGTACGGCAACCGCATCCAGAGCGACATCCGCTTCATGGGCGTCCCAAGACCTCGATAACGACCTGATGGTGACCGACCACACCCCCGGCTACGGCTCTGCGGCAAAGTACATCGGCGTGGTGATGAAGGAGATCATCCGCGATGCCACCGTTTACGGCACCAATTATGTCACCGTGGTCGAGATCATGGGCCGCAACGCCGGCTGGCTGACCGCTGCTGCCTCTCTGGCCAAGAGTGATGACTGCGAGGGCGTGGATATGATCTGCCTGCCCGAAGTCCCCTTCAACGTGGAGCACTTCATTGAGAAGGTCCGCGCCATGCAGGAGAAGAAGCCCAGCATCGTGATCGCTGTTTCCGAGGGTGTCAAGCTCGAGGACGGTCGTTACGTCTGTGAGCTGGCCGATGATGTGCACGCAGTGGACGCTTTCGGCCACAAGACACTGACTGGTACCGCACGCTATCTGGCAAATGTGGTCGCCCGCAATCTGGATACCAAGACCCGCTGTATCGAGCTGTCTACCCTGCAGCGCTGCGCTGGTCACCTGACCAGCCGCACCGATATCACCGAGGCTTACCAGGTGGGTGGCGCTGCTGCCAAGGCTGCCTTTGAGGGTGTCACCGGTCAGATGGTCGCCCTGAAGCGCATCTCCAACAGCCCCTATCAGTACATCACCGAGCTGCACCCCATCAGTGAAGTTGCAAACCTCGAGAAGAAGGTTCCCCTGAGCTGGATGAACGAGAATCACACCCAGATGACCGAGGAATTCCTCGAGTATGCCCGCCCGCTGATCCAGGCTGAGCTGACTCCGCTGTACATTGCAGGTCTGCCCCACCACATCTACATGAAAAAGTAATTTCTCCTTTGAATCCTTCTAAGGCATAGCAAAACTCCCGCCCGGCTCCGGGCGGGAGTTTTGCTGCTGTGTGGCTTATGAATTACTGTTTGCCCAGCTGCCAGAACGCCACGGCGCTGGCGGCGGCAACATTCAGGGAATCGACCCCGTGGGACATGGGGATCTTGGCTGTGTAATCGCAGGAAGCATGGTGGTATGGGAAAGGCCGTCTCCTCCGTGCCCAGCACAATGGCAAGCTTCGGCTCCCGGGCAAGAGCTCCGTCATCGATGCTGACCGAACGGTCGCTCAAGGCCATGGCAGCCGTCTTGAAGCCCAGGGCATTCAGCTGAGCAAGCCCCTTTTCGGGCCAATCAGCGGACGTTTCGCCGATCTGCGCCCAGGCACCTGAAATACCGTGCCCATACTCACGCGCACGGCCCGGCGGCAGAGCGGTCACAGCAGGAGGGGTTGATAAGAACAGCGTCCATGTTCAGCGCTGCCGCGCTGCGGAAGATGGCACCCACGTTGGTGGAATCCACAATGCCCTCCAGCACGGCCACCCGCCGGGCGTTCCGGCAGAGCTCCTCCACGGTGCGGGGCTTCGGACGTTGAAAGGCGCAGAGCACGCCCCGGGTCAGCTCGTAGCCTGTCAGTGCAGCCAGCAGCTCCCGGTCAGCAGTATAAATGGGTGCATCCCCGCAGCGGGTCAGGATCTCCGCCGCTGGGCCGGTGATCTGCCTGCGCTCCATCAGCAGGGAGACCGGTACAAAGCCTGCATCCAGTGCCCGGGAGATCACCTTGGGGCTCTCGGCAATGAAGATGCCTTTTTCGGGTTCCAGCCGACTGCGCAGCTGGTTCTGCGTCAGGCGGGCGTAGGGGTCCAGCTCCGGCGCGTGAAAATCCGTGATCTCGATGATATTGGGCATGGGGAGATTCTCCTTTTTCTGTATGAATGGTCTTATTGTAGCACAACCCGGATGCAATTGCAAAATACATGGCAGGCATATTCGTTTTACATGGTCAAAACCGCCAAAAAGCGTCTTTGGTTTTTGACAAATCCGTCAACCCGCGTTATAGTATAGGGGTAAAAAATCAGAGGGGGAATTTGCATGAATTCCAAGAAAAAGCGCCGCGGCCAGATGTCGGAAGCCTTCTGCACGGCAATGTTCCTTTCACTGTCCGGCGGCCTGCAGGACGTATACACCTATCTGTTCCGGGGCAAGGTGTTTGCCAACGCCCAGACCGGCAACATCGTGCTGATGGCTGTCCATGCCTTTGCCGGGGAGTGGGGGCGTGTGCTGCATTATCTTGTGCCCCTGTGCTTCTTTGCGCTGGGCGTGTTCGCGGCAGAGCTGATGCACCAGAAGCTGCAGAATCTGCAGCGGCTCCACTGGCGGCAGCTGGTGGTGCTGTGTGAGATCGTGATGCTGTTCGTGGTGGGCTTTTTCCCGCAGGAGTGGAATCTTATGGCCAATGCGCTGGTCTCGTTTGCCTGTGCGATGCAGGTGCAGACCTTCCGCAAGGTGAACGGTTATGCCTTTGCCAGCACCATGTGCATCGGCAACATGCGCAGCGGCATGGACTCCCTCTGCAGCTGGGTGCTCAACCGCAATCCTGCCGCCCTGAAAAAATCCCTTTATTACTGGGGCATCATCCTCCTGTTTGCGCTGGGCGCGGGCCTGGGCAGCCTGACGCTGGACCTCTGCGGCGCAAAGGCCATTTGGTTCTCCTGCCTGCTGCTGGCCGTCAGCTTCTGCCTGATGTTCCTGAAAGAAGATGTGGAAGAGATCAAAGAAGATCTTGAAGCACTGGAAGCAAAACATTAAATAAAACATTAAGTCAGGGAGTTTCCCTCAGTTTCACGCTGTTTACCGCCATGCCAAAGGCTCCCCTGGTAGGAGAGCTGGCGAGCGCCAGCGAGACTGAGGGTTTATTTTTCTCCGAATCTATCCAACACTTCCCCGGTCTCCTTCGTCTTACAGGCAGAACGACGCAATGAAAGGAGGAAGCCCCATGTGGGAGCTGCTGTACGAGACCTTCTGGGACAGGCTGGAACACTTCTGTTTCAATCTCTGCCGGGACGAGGCCCGGGCGGAGGATCTGACCCAGGAAGTCTTTCTGCGGGCACTGCAGAACCGGAGCCTTATCAACAGCTTTACAGAGCGGCAGTGCAAGGCCTGGCTGTTTACCACTGCACGGAATCTCTACTGCGACCAGCTCCGCCGGACGGCAAAGGAGGAGCAGCTGCTCAGCACCTTTTTCCCGGAAGAGGACAGTGCTGAACCGGATTCCGCGCTGGACACAGTGGAAGCCGCCAGTCTGCTGGCTCTGCTCACCCCGGAAGAACGGCGGCTGTTCACCCTGCGCTATACAGCGGCTACAATGCCAGCGAAATCGGTCAGCTGCTCAGTCTCCCGCCCGGCACGGTCCGCAGCCGCCTTGCCCAGATACGCCATCGCCTCAAAACTGAACTTACGGAGGATTAAATGATGAAAAAGAACCTGAACGTGGACGCTATGATCCTGGACCTGCGCAATGTGCAGGAGGATTTTCTTGACCGCTATGAGCAGATCAAGCTGGACTGCATGATCGCGCTGACCTCGCCCCGGGTGCAGACGCTCCTGAGCCAGCACAACATTTCTCTGGATTCGATGCTCTGCAAAAATGTCCCGGAGGAGGTCTCGGTGGGTGTGGTCAATGGCAAGGTCACGCTGAGCTCTGCCAGCCAGACTGCCGCCGGGCAGGTACTGGTGGTCAACGGCAAGCTGATGATCACACCGGATGCTGCGGAGGTTTTACAGAAGTACGCCTGCATTCTGGTCAACGGTATGATCTACTGCCCGCAGTGCCTCTCGGCAGTGGTATCCGCCCGCTGCATCCTGAACGGAAAGCTGGCGGTCTACCCCGATGATGCAGTGCTCCTGCCGGGAAGCTCCATCAAGCTAGACAACACCTTCCTGCTGCGGGCACAAAGCCGCCTGTACTGGAATGAACATCGCTTCCTGGCGGTTGACCCCAGCTCGACACTGCCGCACTGGCCGCAAAGGGCTGCAGCTTTTCCGCTCCAAAGGCTATCCTGTGCGCAAGCCTTGCGCCCGTTCTGGCCCCGCTCTTCCCGGATTCCACCGAGCTGATCATCGTGCCGGACGGCACCGCCGTGGTGGAGGACGACCTGGAGCTGACCGCCTCTTCCCTGCGCCGGTATGGCACCCGTCTCTATGTGCTGGGTGATGCTGTCATCCCCGCAGAGAGCGCAGACCTGCTGGCTCAGATCGAATTCCTGCATGTTACCGGTGAAGTAGAGCTGCCTGATGCTCTGGAAGCGGCCTTCTTTGCCATCCCTGAGCTGGAATGCGGCAAAGTAGTCCACGAGGACGCTCTGCCCAAACAGACCCGCGCCAAAGCAAAGGATGAGGAGCCCGATCCGGATACCGTGACCCTCAGCGGCATCCAGCTGACCCTGTAATCCGCACCGTTCCTCCCTGCCCCGCTCTTTCCGGCAGAAGCGCTCTGCTGGAAGGAGCGGGACTTTTGTTGATTTTTTATTGCACCCGCTCCTCTGATATGATATACTAATTTTTGTATTGTGTAATTCCCCGGGCACACTTCCGCTGTGGAACCCGCTGCCCGGGCAGGATATGGGAACCGAAATCAGGAAGAGGAGCAACGAATGAAAAAAGGATTTGACAACGACAAATACCTGCAGATGCAGTCGGAGCACATCCGGGAGCGGATCGCGCAGTTCGACAACAAGCTGTATCTGGAATTCGGCGGCAAGCTGTTCGATGACTACCACGCCTCCCGCGTGCTGCCCGGCTTCCAGCCCGATTCCAAACTGCAGATGCTGCTGCAGCTGAAGGATCAGGCCGAGGTCGTTATCGTCATCAACGCTGAGGACATCGTCAGCAGCAAGGTGCGCGGTGACTATGGCATCACTTATGATCTGGACGTTCTGCGTCTCATCGACGCATTCCAGGAGCGCGGCCTGTTTGTGGGCAGTGTATGCGTGACCATGTACACCGCTGCCCCCGAGGTGGAGGCCTTTGAGAAGCGGCTGAACAGCCTGGGCATCCGCACCTTCCGGCACTATAAGATCCCCGGCTACCCCAACGACGTTGCCCGCATCGTGAGCGACGAGGGCTATGGCCGCAACGAGTACATTGAGACCCAGCGCCCGCTGGTGGTTATCACGGCTCCCGGCCCCGGCAGCGGTAAGATGGCCACCTGCCTGTCCCAGCTGTACCACGAATACAAGCGGGGCGTGAAGGCCGGTTATGCCAAGTTTGAGACCTTCCCCATCTGGAACATTCCCCTGAAGCACCCGGTCAACCTGGCTTACGAGGCTGCCACTGCGACCTGAACGATGTGAACATGATCGACCCGTTCCATCTGGAGGCCTATGGCAAGACCGCGGTCAACTACAACCGCGACATTGAGATCTTCCCCGTGGTCAACGCCATGTTTGAGCTGATTGCAGGCAAGAGCCCCTACCACTCCCCCACCGACATGGGCGTGAATATGGCAGGCAACTGCATCGTGGACGATGCGGCCTGCTGCGAAGCTTCCCGCAACGAGATCGTCCGCCGCTACTTCAAGGCCCTGTGCGACCTCAAGAACGGCGCACAGATCCAGAGCGAGGTCTACAAGCTGGAACTGCTGATGAATCAGGCCGGGCTGACCCAGGGCAGCCGCCCGGTGGAGCAGGCCGCCCATGCAGTCTCCGAAAAGACCGGCGGTGCCCCGCTGCTGCCATTGAGCTGCCGGACGGCACCGTTGTCACCGGCAAGACCGGCCCCCTGCTGGGTGCCGCTTCCTCCGCTCTGCTCAACGCGCTGAAAAAACTGGCCGGCATCGACCAGGAGCTTGACCTCGTTTCTGCTGCCGCCATCGAGCCCATCCAGACCCTCAAAACCAACTATCTGGCAGCAAGAACCCCCGTCTGCACACCGACGAGATTCTGATTGCCCTGTCCAGCTCGGCCGCGCAGAATCCCACTGCTGCAGCCGCCCTCAAGCAGCTCTCCCACCTGAAGGGCTGCGATATGCACTCCACTGTCATCCTGTCCAGCGTGGATATGGATACCGTGAAGAAGCTGGGCATGTATCTGACCTGCGAACCCACCTATGAGGAAGCAGACCGGATGTACCACAAGAAGTAAAAAATAATGACCCTCTCTGTCATTGCTTTGCACTGCCGTCTTTCCCCAAGGGCTAGGCGGCCGTATCTGCGCGACGGAGAGGGTCATTTTTATTTCCGGGTCTGTTCCCAGTAGGCTCCCATGCTCTGGCCGGGCTGGTCTGTGACATCATCGTTCAGATAGTCTGCAAGACCAAAGGCTTCCGGCTTCCAGCTGCGGGCAGCATCCACGGTGGGGTATTCCACCTCAGCGTACCAGAACGCAGTGGGCTGGCCCTCATCCACATGGTTCACCTCCAGCACAAGGCCATCGGGCAGGGCGTAGCTTCTGCGGATCTTCCCGATCAGGGGCTTACCGATGATCTTTGTTTCCAGTTCATCAAACAATTTCTTGTCGATGGGGCGCTCGATCTCCTCCCGTGCAAGCCCGCTTCCGGACTTGAAGCAGAGGATATAGCCGTCTCGCCGCCTTTGAGCGCCTCTTCCCGGATGCGCACGGTGGGCCGCACGCTGATATATCCCTGCCGCATGGCAAACTCTTCCTTGAGCGGCAGAGCCGGGAGATTTCCGCCCTCCGGCCAGCCGTTCACCATCCATTTGCGTTCGATCTCCATGACGTTTTCCTCGTTTCTGTGTTTTGTATTTATTCTAGCACGTTTTTATGCTAGAATAAATATCAGTATGAAATTTTAGCATCCTCACCCTCTCAGTCAATGCCTGACGGCATTGCCAGCTCCCCCAAAGGGGGAGCCAAGAGCCGCTCTGTATTCAAGCTTGATGAGACTAAATCGAAAATCGCCAAAGGCTCTCCCTTTGGGAGAGCTGGCGAGCGGAGCGAGACTGAGAGGGCGAGCCAGTTATAACAGGAGCAACTATGAAATCTTCTCGCAATTACCCCGTTTACACCGTCAACAAACACGCCGAGGGCCTGCTGGTGGGCGGCCACCCCTGGGTGTACGAAAACGACATCCTGGGTTCCCCGGAATCAGAGCCTGAAAACGGCACGCTGGTCGATGTGGTCAGCACAAAGGGTGCCTATCTTGGCACCGGTTTTCTCTCGCTGAAAAGCAAGATCCGGGTGCGGCTCATCTCCCGCAACGCCAACGACACCTTTGATGCCGCTTTCTGGAAGCGCCGGGTCGAATACGCCTGGGCCTACCGCAAGACCGTGCTGGAGCCCGCCGACCTGACCGCCTGCCGTGTCATCTTTGGCGAGGCTGACCAGTTCCCGGGCCTGACTGTGGACCGGTTCAACAATATCCTTGTCACCCAGACCCTGAGCGTGGGCATGGAAAAGCTCGAGCCCATCCTCTTCCCCCTTCTGGCAGAGTCCTGCGCGCTGACGGCCAGACCATTGAGGGCATCTACGAGCGCAACGACGAGGCTCTGCGGGCCAAGGAGGGCCTGGCACAGAGCAAGGCTGGTTTGGCCTGCCCGGCGAGACGCACCCCGACAGCACCCAGACCGAGATCTGCGAGAACGGCGTGTTCTACCACGTTGATTTTGAGAATGGCCAGAAGACCGGCTTTTCCTCGACCAGAAATACAACCGCCGGGCTGTGGCCCGCATTGCTGCCGGTCACACTGTGCTGGACTGCTTTACCCACACCGGCAGCTTTGCGCTGAACGCCGCCAAGGGCGGGGCTGCCCGGGTCACCGCCGCTGACATCAGCGCCGAGGCCATTGCCATGGCCCAGCGGAACGCCCAGCGCAACAACCTGACCAACATGGATTTTCTCTGCGAGGACACCTTTGAGCTGCTGCCCCGGCTGGAAAAGGAGGGCCACCCCTACGACTTATCACTCCTTGACCCGCCGGCCTTTACCAAGGCCCGCCCGCACGGTGGAGAACGCCATGCGCGGCTATAAGGAGATCAACTACCGCGCCATGAAGCTGCTGCCCCGGGGCGGCTATCTGGCCACGGCCAGCTGCTCTCACTTTGCCACCGAGGAGCTGTTCATCAAGATGCTGCACGCCGCCGCAAAGGATGCCCACCGGCAGCTGCGGCAGATCGAGGTGAAGCAGCAGGCCCCGGATCACCCCATCCTGTGGGGCGTGCCCGAGACCAATTACCTGAAGTTCTTCCTGTTCCAGGTGATCTAAAAGTAATACCAAATACGATATCTCCCAAAAAAACGAGAACGTGTTTGTGCAGAATCGTTAGTTTTGTCAATTGCGTTTTTGACCCGCAGCGACTATAATCAAAACATAAACAGCAACGGCGCTGTGGGTCACCTCCTGACTCGCAGCGCCGTTTTTGTTAAAAAGCTTTTCGCTGTTTCCGGGCCGCAGTTCGGCGGCGGGAGACAGTTTCGGAAGGGACAGACATAAGATCAAGTAAGGAGTAGGATTTATGGCAGCAAATGTTATGGAAATCTACGGCAGCAAGGTCTTTAACGAGCATGTAATGAAGGAGCGCCTGCCGAGCGCTACTTACAAGAGCCTGGAGCGCACCCTGCACAAGGGCGCACCTCTGGATATCGAGGTGGCAAACGTTGTGGCCAGCGTGATGAAGCGCTGGGCCATGGAGCTGGGCGCCACCCACTACACCCACTGGTTCCAGCCGCTGACCGGCATCACCAGTGAGAAGCACGACGGCTTTGTGAGCCCCGTGGGCGACGGCACCGCATCATGGAGTTCTCCGGCAAGGAGCTGGTGCGCGGCGAGCCTGACGCTTCCTCCTTCCCCTCCGGCGGCCTGCGTGCCACCTGCGAGGCCCGCGGCTACACCGCATGGGACCCCACCAGCTACGCTTTCGTGAAGGATGACGTACTGTGCATCCCCACCGCATTCGTCAGCTACACCGGCGAGGCACTGGACAAAAAGACCCCCCTGCTGCGCTCCATGAACGCACTGTCCGGTCAGGCCATCCGCATCCTGAAGCTGTTTGGCAAGGATGTTGATTACGTCTCCACCACCGTCGGCCCCGAGCAGGAGTACTTCCTTGTCAAGAAGGAGGATTACGAGGCACGCCAGGATCTGATCCTCACCGGCCGTACCTGTTCGGTGCTCCCTCTGCCAAGGGTCAGGAGCTGGAGGAGCATTACTTCGGTGTCATCCGTCCCGAGGTCTCCGAATTTATGAAGGAGCTGGACGAGGAGCTGTGGAAGCTGGGCGTTCCTGCCAAGACCAAGCACAACGAAGTGGCTCCCTGCCAGCATGAGCTGGCCCCATCTTCGACACCACCAATGTTGCCATTGACCACAACCTGCTGACCATGGAGATGATGAAGAAGATTGCTCCCAAGTACGGTCTGGTCTGCCTGCAGCACGAGAAGCCCTTTGAGGGTGTGAACGGCAGCGGCAAGCACAACAACTGGTCGCTGTCCACCACCGAGGAGAATCTGCTGGATCCGGGCGATACGCCCATGGAGAACCTGCAGTTCCTGGTATTCCTTGCCGCCGTCATCAAGGCTGTGGACGAGTACGCTGATCTGCTGCGCACCTCCGTTGCCACCCCGGGCAACGATCACCGTCTGGGTGCCAACGAGGCTCCCCCGGCCATCATCTCGATCTTTGTGGGCGAGGAGCTGGAAGCTGTTATCGATGCCATTGCATCCGATTCTCCTTATGCCGGCCCCGTGAAGATGAAGATGGATCTGGGCGTGGACGTGCTGCCCAAGTTCAGCAAGGACACCACCGACCGCAACCGCACCTCTCCCTTTGCCTTTACCGGCAACAAGTTCGAGTTCCGTATGCCCGGCTCTGCTCAGAACCTGAGCGACTGCGACACCATCCTGAACACCGCTGTTGCCAAGGAGCTGAAGGCTACGCCGACGAGCTGGAGAGCGCTGAGGACTTTACCAGCGCCGCCATCGCTCTGGTCAAGCGCACCATCCGTGACCACCGCCGTGTCATCTTCAACGGCAACGGCTACACCGCCGAGTGGGAAGAGGAAGCAGCACGCCGCGGCCTGCCCAACAAGAAGAATACTCCCGCCGCTCTGCCCGCACTGATCGATCCGAAGAACATCCAGCTGATGGAGGATTTCGGTGTTCTGACCAAGGTAGAGATGCACAGCCGTTACGAGGTCGAGATGGAGCACTACTCCAAGATCATCAACATCGAGGCTCTGACCATGCTGGAGATGGCCCGCAAGCAGCTGCTGCCCGCCATCAACGCCTACATGAGCGAGGTTGCCAACACCGCCGCATCCAAGCTGGCCGTCAGCGAGGCCATCAGCGTGCGCAGCGAGACCAAGACCCTCACCCGCCTGTCCACCGATGCCGATGCCATGAGCGATGCCATCGATGCCCTGCAGGCTGCCGTGGATACCGCTGAGGCCATGACCGATGAGAGTGCCAAGGCTGTCTCCTTCCACGATGATGTTCTGCCCAGGATGGATGCTCTGCGCGCCGCTGCTGACGATGCCGAGACCGTCTGCGGTGAGGACTACTGGCCTCTGCCCAGCTACAGCAAGATGCTCTACTATGTCTGATCTTTCTGACATAGCTTGATCAGCATCGCTGGGTTGTTGGATTTTTAAGCCATTCCCCTTTTCCTATTTCTTACACCAGCCTAAAGACCTGCTTTGTGCATACGAAGCAGGCCTTTAGGCGTTTTTTAAGAACACAAGCCGATTTTTCCAGTTTTGCACTGTTGTGCCATTTGCCGCGCCCTGCGGCTCGGAGGGAACCACTATGAGCTATAATACCCAACAGGACATCCTTGATTTTGTGGAGGACAACAACGTCAAATTCGTCCGCTTTGCCTTCTGCGATATCTTTGGCACCCAGAAAAACATCGCCGTGCTTGCCAGCGACCTGCCCAAGGCCATGGAGGATGGTGTCTGCTTTGACGGCAGTTCCATTGCCGGTTTTATGAAGGTGGAGGAGAGCGATCTTGTGCTCCGGCCCGATCTTTCCACCGTGACCATCTTGCCCTGGCGGCCCACCGAGGCAGGGTGATGCAGTTCTTCTGTGACGTGGAAAAACCGGACGGCGCTGCCTTTGGCGGCAACTGCCGCGGCTTCCTGCGCCAGATGAGCCGCAGCTTCCGCAAACTGGGGCTGACCTGCAACGTGGGGGCCGAGTGCGAGTTCTACCTGTTTGAGAATGACGACCGGGGCCGCCCCACCCGCATCCCCATCGACTTTGGCGGCTACTTTGATGTAGCCCCGCTGGATGCAGGTGAGAACCTGCGCCGGGACATCTGCCTGACCATGGAGCAGATGGGCATGAGCCCCCAGCACAGCCATCACGAGAGCGGCCACGGCAGAATGAGATCGACTGCCACTATCGCCGGCCCCCTGAAAACAGCCGACAATGTGATGATGTTCAAGCAGATCGTGCGGGCTGTTGCCATGCGCAACGGCATCCACGCCAGCTTCCTGCCCAAGCCCCTGCCGGATCAGGCAGGCAGCGGCCTGCACATCAACCTTTCGCTCTGCATGGACGGCCGCAATCTGTTTGAGGGCGACATTGCCCCGGACAGCATTGCAGGCAGCTTTATGGCAGGTGTTCTGGCCCACAGCCGGGAGCTGACCGTGTTCACCAATCCCCTGCCCAACAGCTACCAGCGCTTTGGCTGTGACGAGGCCCCCCGCTATGTGAGCTGGAGCCGCCAGAACCGCAGCCAGCTGGTGCGCATCCCGCAGGTCAAGGGCAACAACTGCCGCATGGAACTGCGCAGCCCTGACCCTGCCTGCAACCCCTATCTGGCCGTGGGTCTGGTGCTGGCCGCCGGTCTGGACGGCATCGAGCACCGGATGGTGCTGCAGGCCCCCATCAACAAGAACCTGTTCGATCCCACCGAGCCGCAGGTCTTGGGCTGGAAAGACTGCCTTCCACGCTGGAGGAGGCCGTGCAGGCCGCGCAGGAGAGCGAATTTCTGCACCGCGTGCTGCCGGAAGAGCTTTCGCATCGGTACTATGAGGAAGAACTGAAGCGCTGTGCCGCCCTGAAAGCTGCCGCCGACCCGGCAGAGTACGAGCGGGTGCACTACTTCAACGCCATCTGAACCGCTTTTGAGGGAAAGTACGAAGGGGCAATGATTCGGCCCCTTGTCTGGATGTAAGAGAAAGGAGCGATTCAAATGGGACGTGCTCTGATCGTGAGCGCCGGAGCAAGCTCCAACGAGTACATCTCCGCGCGGCTGGCAGAGCTGGGATACACCCGGCCTACGATCATCCCCAGTGGTGCCGAGGCCCGGCGCAGGATGCTGGAATCTGATTTTGAGCTGATCGTGGTCAACGCGCCTCTCCCGGACGAGTTCGGCCAGAGCTGTGTTCCTCTGCCGTAGAAAAAACAGACGCAGGCGTGGTGCTGCTGGCCAAGGCA
>ENA-OQHA01000871-OQHA01000871.1-human-gut-metagenome-genome-assembly--contig:-NODE-871-length-13565-cov-1.889195_pt1 | contig 13565 bp, 14 predicted proteins | sample MGYA00242558_ERZ504707 | MGnify/ENA primary metagenome ERZ504707 (study PRJEB26092, sample SAMD00036197) | human gut metagenome | host: Homo sapiens | study: EMG produced TPA metagenomics assembly of... | reverse complement strand
CCATCACTATATCATCAGCTTCGCCCCAAAAGACAAGGATGAATGTGGATTGACCGGTGAACGTGCCCAGCAACTCGGATTAACTTTTGCAAAGAAAAACTTCCCGTCATCAGGCTTTAGTCTGTACTCATACCGACGGTCATAATGAAAGTGGAAACATCCATGTACACATCGTAATCAACAGTCTCCGTAAATATGACATACCACAAGAACCCTATATGGAATTTGACTGTGAAGCAAAAGCCGGATACAAGCACCATCTAAGCACAGCATACCTTACCCATTAAAACAGGAAGTCATGGATATGTGCCAAAAGAAGGCTGCACCAAGTTGATCTGCTCACTCCTGCTGAAAGAAAAATCACCGAAAAGAATACTGGCACAACGCCGGGGAACAGGAAAATTAGATAAGCTGAATCAGGAAATGAAAGAAGATGGAATCACACCGAAAGAAACTCGTTACCAGACAGAGAAACAATTTCTGCGTGACGCTATTGATGATGCTGCAAGTACCGCCAGATCACCAGAGGAATTTTCAAAAATCCTTGATGAAAAATATCACATCATCTTCAAGATCAGTCGAAACCGCTACAGCTATCTTCATCCTGGCAGAAAAAAATATATCACTGGAAGGAATCTTGGAACCAGATACACAGAAGATTTTCTCTTGAAAGCATTTGAGGAAAACACAAAATCCCATAAAGAACAGAAAGAAGAAATTCTGGAACAGCAGTCTCCGAATACTTCCACAGATTTACCAACCGTTCCTTCTCCGATACTTCTGCTATACCAGCACCGTTCATTTTCATAAAATCAGACCTCCGTCTTGTCATAGATCTGCAAACCTGTATTAAAGCACAGCAGAGCGAAGCCTATGCTCAAAAAGTAAAGCTCACCAATTTGAAGCAGATGGCTCAGACTGTTGCTACATACAGGAACATGGCTATGATTCTCTTGATGATTTCCATGCAGCACTCGATCAGGCTTCATACCAGACCAGTGCTTCCAGAAAATCTTTAAAAGATACTGAACAGCAACTTAAAGATGTGAATGAGCAGATTCATTTTACCGGACAATATCTGGCATATAAAAATGTGTACGCCGATTATCGTAAAAGCCGAAACAAACAGAAATTTTCTGAAGAACACCGGGCTGAACTTTCCCTGTATGACACAGCCCTCCGAACACTCAAAGCAAAATCTGGCGGGAATAAATTACCTTCTATGAAAGCCTCTATGCCGAAAAGGACCGGCTTATCGAATTGAGGGATAAGCAACGGGAAGTTTTTTCTAGCACCGGGATTATGAACGGGAGCTTCGCACTGTGGCTGCGAATATTGACATGATTCTTGGAAAGAATTGCAAGCAGCAACTACAGGATAGAAAAGAGCCAAATTTATAGTTCATATTAAAAAGGGACAGATTACTCCTCTGTCCCTTATAATATGTCTCTATTTTTCTAACTGCTCATACCAATCTTCTGGAAACCCTATATGTCTCAATGATATATCATTCTCATATTCTTCTACAATAGCTTTTAATTCTATCAAGACTTTGTTGAGCCATTCTTTTTTGTCTGGATATAATAATTTTAATACAAGTATTTGTGAAAACAATTTTCTGTTTGGTGATGTTTCTAATTCCCTTGGCATTTTGGGTAATGCGGGAAATGACCAATAATACAGCCTTGAATAATGTGCGCAGCGGTTTCTCAAATCCGTGATACAGCGTAACCAGCTTTTTAAACAGGCCACTGATGTACCATATAATTCTTTTGCTAAATATTTCTGGTCACCAGACTGTAAATCTGCATAAAAGTAAGACAGCATTCCCATTGAAAAAAATTCAACAATAACCCATATAGGAAAATTTCCACCATACTTTTCTTTATGATGCTGAACTACTGATGTACTTTTATTTTCCTCTATACATACATTTAACAGTTTCACGAACTTTTCATGATTGTGCCTATCATTGTAAATAACCCCATCCATATATCCTAAAGCCCCATGAACATGTCCACTGTAATAAGCTAATTGCGTTCTTAAGTATAATTCAACTTTTTCTATATAATTAAATAATACACCACGCAATCTACTGTCAAATTCATAGATTCTTTGAATTCTGTGAAAGTTTATATTTGAAAAATACGTCCCATCCTTTTTCCTAAACGGAAGGAAATAAGCAGATAATCTATAATAATTCGCCTGTTTTAAAAATCCGATACATTCTGTATCATTATCTATAATAAAACCCTTTTCTTTAATAATTTCAACTTGTTGAGCAAAGGTTTTCGGTTTTTTCATTACCTGTACAGTTGCTTCATTATTTTTCAACTTTTCATTTTTAGTTTCACTTGTATTCACCATTATTTCTCCAAAAATAAAATGTCTCCCCATGGGACACATCACTTGCGTGAGAGGTGCGGGGAGTCCTGTTAATATTATGATATGATATTTGAGAGAAAAAATCAACCATTTTTTTTATTTTATCATTCAAAAAATTCCGGCAAAAATTTTTTTTAACTTTCTTCTTTTCTTTTCCATCTCTTCTTCCATCGCCTTCTGTTGCTGTGGCTGTCCTTTGCCTTGACTGGCTATCTTCTTCTTGATGATTACGGAGCCGTTTCAGTACCGATCTCCGTGGAGCGTTTCTTATCTTTTTTCTTTGGAGTGTTGTTCATCAGTCCGTCAATCAATATTATAGTTGGTCTTCTTCTGCCATCTTCTGCACTGCGAAGATATTCTCCATTATCCATAACCTTCTGCCAGTTTGCCAGCTCTGGTTTCTTCTTTTGTGTTTCTCCAGATTGTGTCTGTCCGGTCTGGGCTTGTGCCTGCATTTCCTGTTGTTTTTGCTGTGCCTGCTCTGCCTGTTGCTGCATGAAATTCTGAATGTTCCGTCTGGCTTCTTCATCAAAGCCGTTGTAACAGTCATTCATAACTACGGTACCTTCTTCACTGAGAATCACATAGGCTGCTCTTGTCCCATACTCCTCATGTTCCATCAGAAACCATTTCTTCTCATTCATTAGGATATAATCCTGGGCAAGCCATGTTCCTTTCTTTCCTTCGATTTCATATCCGGTCGTATCAATGGAAAGTCTGGTATCGGAAGAACTTTTGATTGTGAGAAATTCCGGAATGATGATAAAACCATCTTTGTTGACATAGTAAGCTGTGGTTTTTCCATCATCGGTAATGATGATCACATCGCTGCAACCGATGGAATGACCTTTGAAGTTCTTCGGTCGTTGCTTCTGTAAACGGAGTTTAATATCAGCCGGAGTTTCCCCCGGCTGGATTCTTCCAATGTACACCTGCTGATAGTTTTCTATCTGGACTGTTCTTCCTTCGCTTTTCAGTTTCTCGTAAGAACGGAAACGGACATCCCGGTACTCTGGGGTATCTTTTACCTGATATACTGCACACTGACTTGTACTCATTCTTCGTCCTCCTCTTCCAGTTCCATTTTATATTCTTCCAGATCCATAAGAAAAACTTCATATCCTTCATCGCTCATACAGAACAGTTTTCTTATGGTATTGCAGACAAGCCCGATCATATCTGCATCGCCTTTCAGAAAAGGAATGATATGGTCGATTGCCTCCATCGTGTCATTTCTGTTTCCTTTATCAAACATTGCGGTTACTAAACATTCATCCGCATCAAAGTTCATCGCCAGATCCATCATAATTCCACCTCTCCCTTCTTATGTGTCTTGGATTTCTCCGTTGTTTTATTCTGTTCCTGTGCTTTTGCCCTTGCCTGAAAATCTTTTAAAGACTGCAGCACAGACTTCTTCACTTCACCTTTTTCTCTGCTTGCAGGTTCTGCCTTTTGTGACTGGCTCTGACTTACAGATACCAGTTCCTGCTCTGCCCTTCTGTCTGCCGCAACCGCAAAAGGCTTCTGTCCACTTCCTATTACTGTTTCTGCCGTATGTTCTGTTTTCTGCACCCTTCCATGCTTTTCATCCAGATACTTTTCCATGTCTGCGATTGCTTTCTGCACCAGAGGCTTCTTTATAGTGTGGAATCATATCTATCAGATCACGCCGTATCCGGTCTGCACTCATCAACTCATATTCCCCGGAATAATCTTCATCACCATCTTGCAGATCAAATCCAATTCCTTTAATCCCATGCAGTCTCTCTGCTGGGATACTCTCATATATTTTAATGGCTTCTTCTAAAGTGAGGTTGTTATGGTACTCTCCCATGACCGGAAACTCCATGCACTCTGCGACATAAAAACTGATCGTGGCTTCTGGCTGTTCCTGCTCCGGCTGTTTGTCAAAGATAGAAAATCTCTCTGCGTCCTCCAGACGGGAAAGTAAAGAACGGGCAGTTATAACATCGCTGTCTATATCGGATTCTTCAGATACTTCAACCAGCCAGTCCTTTAAACACTCTGTTTTCTTATTCAGAATGTCCTCTGTGATTTTCTCCACCTGTTCTTCCCTGTTCTCAACGGTATCTTTATATTCGTAAGTGTCATATTCATAGCTGAAATTATCTAAATCCACCGCCAGCTTTTCGATTTCCTTCTGATTAAGATAAGCTTCGGACTCTTTCATATATTCTGCCAGAGTGATTCTTTCTTCTGCGATAGGATTGATGTCCACCTTAATACCTGCCATTGCGATGCCACGAGCATTTAATTCATTGAAGAAACTATACTCCCGGATATTACCACGATAAGAAAGCACTACATCAAGGTCAGAATCTTCCCGGTAAAGGTCTTGTCTGCTTCTGGAACCATACACTCTTGCAGCAAGCAGCTCTACCTCCTGTTCCATTCCCATATCTTCTAATACTGCCTGTGCATGATACAGAACCCCTCTTTCTACTTCTGCCCTGCTCAGGCTATTTAATGCCAGTTCATTTCTTCCAATCTCAGAAGTCACACGAAGTTCCCCCTCCTGCAATAAATCTTTAGAGTGCTGGATCGTCATTTCCTCAAATTCTTTATAATCCACTTTGACACATTCCATATCATCCATTCTTTCACTTTTAAGGATTTCATAAGCAGCTTCCTGAATGGATGCATCTGGATTATCGTAATCCCCACCCTGAATTTCATGCAGATCAGAGTCATAAAAAATAAACGAATATCCTTCTTCTGTTACCTGTATGGTCAGATACCCTTTACTCCTGGTAAACTGCATTGCGATTCCTTCATAGGTTTGCATTGCTTCTTCCCTGCGAAATCCTTCAAAAATACTTGCCGGGCAGTTCTTTTCTAATTGTATCCGCTGCATCTGTTCTTCCTGAACTTCTTCCACATCTGCCATCAGTTCTTCATAATCCACTACTTTTGCATCTTCCAGTGAGTACCCTTTATCTTCTAAAATATCACTGGCAGCTTCATCTACATAGATTGTCGGATTGTCATAGATTCCTCCATCATCCTCCTGATAATCTTCATTGTAAAACGTATAGTCATAGCCATCTTCTGCGGTCTGGATTGTAAAATATTGTTTTCCAATCTGATATGCAATCTGTACCTCATTCCAGTCCAGCATGTTTTCCATTTTATTTACCGCTTCATATATTTCTGGATTCAGCCACCCTCCGATCTGTTCATACGCATGGGTCAGCCGATCTATCCCGTTTTCACATCGGATAAAATCCATGCTTTCCTGCATTGTTTCCGTATTCTGGATACCAAGCACTTTTTCCTGATGATTTGGCAGGCGTAAATATTCCTGCATCGCTTCATCCAGTGATTCATACCGGTTTACTTTTACTACACCCTCTGCATTTACATCTTCCATCACATAAAAATTATCAACGTAATGGATCTCTGGCATTTTAACTTTATGCCTTCCGGCAGCTTCACCTCACTGACTGCATGGAAATTAAACCGGACATCCGTTCCAGATTCATTTTTTCCTACTATCGTTTCTTCCCAGGTATCTTTCTGTACTGCCTGTATTTCTTCGGTTGTAAGTGTCTGTCCACTCCGCAGGGTTACAGCAGAATCTTTCGGGAATTCCGACAAATCATAGAGTGTTGTTCCATTTTCCTGCAAATATTCTGATACAGCTTCTAACGCTCCTGCATCAAACCCATTCCACAAGTCCTCCGCTACAAGCTGTCCATTTTCTGCTACGATAATGCCTGCCACATCGGAGCCAAATTCATCATGTTCCATTAAGAAAAACTTCTCCCCGGCATATTCCTTTTCATCAACCGTATGCCATGTCCCGTTATGTCCTTCTGCTTCATACCCTCTTGTCTCTGCCGTGATCGTCACTTCGTTTTCTCCTATCGCCTGTTCTATCCTCTGCATCCGGATCTCAGCTCTTGCCATGTCGATAAACCCATCTAAAACTGCCGGGTGGCTTTCGATCACATAATCCAGGTTCAGATTTCTGCCCCGGCTGATATTTTCCGGGACTTCGATATGCTCCGCCCAGTCTTTGTTCTGTCTGGAAAATCTTCCATCATGAGAAAGTTCACGGATGGTATTTGCCATAACAAAATTCATACGTTCTTCCCCGAAGCGTTCCACGACTTCTTTTGCCGCATCCTGCTTTAAGTGCAGCCCGTCAAAATTCTCCCGGATGGCTTCTTCGATTGCTTTCTTACAGTCCAGGTTTAACTTTCTGGAATCCAGATAAGCATCCACATCCCGTTCTCCCATTGCCTGTTCCAATGTTCCTTTATAAACTGGCGGATATGCCTGACGGAATTATGTTCCAGCATGTTCATTCTCTGCTGGACAAACTCCGGAAGTTCCTGAAATCCAAAAGAATCTACATAATAGGCTGTGATCTCTGCACCCCTGTTTATCACGATCACATCACTTACCGATAAGGAATGGCCACGGAAATCTTCCGGTCGGTCAATGTTAAAGCGTTCAAAAATATTGTCTAACGTGATCGTTGGCATCCACGGTGCTGCATAAACCATCCGGTAATCCTTCCGTCAATGGTATAGCCCAGACTCTCTGCGGATTCCATTCCCATAAACTGATAGGTATGCTCATCTCCACTATCCATCTGATAATGGCAAACCTTCCGCTTTCTCCATGCAGAAGAAGTGTCTCATCAATCTTTTCTGCACTCTGCTGTTCCAGTGCTTCCTGTTTTGTGGCAGAGACTTCTCTTTCTTTCTGGACTTCCCATTCTGTTTCTGTGATTCCAAAGATACCGTCATATCCAAGGATCTCATTTTCCGTCTCTACAAGCACCTGTTCTGCCCGTTGTGGATTCTCTGGATTTCCATGTAAGATGTAAATTTCTGCCCCTCCACGGTATAATTCATATGCCCGGTCTTTCGTAAGCGGAAGCATATGGTCTAATTGGATTCCTGCCTCGTGCATTTCGGTAAAACCGATCATGCCATCCGGAAAATTGTCAATCTGTGCCTGTGTTTCATTCATAAGGCTTCTCGTATATTCACTTTCCGGTCTGCGGATTGCGGTCATCATACGGTTCACCAGTCCAAGCACTTCGTCTTTGTCATCCATCTTATATGCAAAATTCACAATAAGATTTTTCTGGGAATCTGTAAAATCTCCCGTATTGGCAGCTTCTGCCATTTCGATTAGACGGTGGGCATACTGCATGGCTGTTTCTTCTGCAATCTCCGGTTCCTTTGCTGGGAAGTTCACTCTTGCTGCCTGGATCACTTCATACACCAGCTTTGAACCGGCTTCATCGTAAGATTCCCTCATATCCCATACCAGGTCATTCAGTCTTTCCACCTGTCCAGGGAAGGTTTCTGCATATTCATTTACAAATGCCTTTTCATTTTCCGAAAAAATATTTCTTGGAAACTCTGCTTTTTGCACCAGCATCTCTGCCTGATCTTTCGGAGAAAGGTCAGAAAAATAAGTAACGCCTGTGTCAGCATCATATTCCACATCATAAAAATCAATCGGATAGTTCTCTCCGTGCCCACTGCTATCATAGAGTGGTGTGACGGCAGCACCTTTTTCTTCCAGAAAACTTTCCAGTGGTTTCTCATTTTCCTCTATCTCACCACTTTCCAGAAGGCGGACGTATTCCCCCACATTCTGCTCTAACTGTTCCCTGCTCATGTTTTCGATCAGATCATAAGTAAACTCGGAACCCATACTGCCTGAAAGATGCAGAATTAAATCTTCCTTATGAAAAGTATCCCGAACTGGTCTTTCCATTTCCAGCTCGTGCATCTGTGTCTCGATATTCTCAATGACTTCCGCAGACGTTTTCCGGATGGTATCCATAGATGCCCGGAGTGCTTTCATATCCTTGCTTTCACACCAGCTGGCAATATAGGTAAAAGAGTATTCGGAAGTATCCAGACCAAAGTGGTTGCAGACAATATAGGCAATACTTTCTGCTTCCACTTCTTTGGTTGTCCGGTCTTTTAAAATCCCTTCCGCATCCATTACCTCCCGGTCATGCAGCAATGCGTGGCTCACTTCATGGACTCCAGTTTTCATCGTCTGGACATTACTCATATTTTCCTGAATCGCTATATATTTTTCTGTCTGATGATAATACCCCTTTGCTTCCCCTTCTATCTCCATCATGCGGATTGGCACAGGAGAAATGTTCTGCAATGCTTCCATGAACGTGTCATAAAACTGTACGCTCCCGGTAAGTTCCGGTATTTCCAGTTCTGCCATCGGCTCTCCCTCTGTCTGGCTGACATCAAATACCGTTGTCACACGGAACCTTGGAATAACCATCTCCACAATCTCTGTTTCCGGCTGACCGTCATCCCCGATCACTGGCTCTTTTGTTACAGGGTCAATCTTTTCAATCTCCTGTTTCTCACGGATGGGTGCCGGTGCGATGATCTGGATTCCTTTTTCCCCTCTCTTTACATGGCGGTTAAACTTCTTCTGCCACGCCTGATACCCTGCCACCAGAGTAGCCTCCGGTTTCTGCATGGTGATCAGAAGGGTGTTATTAAAACTGTAATTATGGAACTTGGACATGGTATTCAGATATTCTGTATATCTCTCCGAAGTAAAGATTTCTTTTACTCCCTGCTCCAGCCGTTCCGATATTTCTTTTAACTGTTTTTCTATATTATTTGCCATAAACAAACCCTCCATTTTATGTCCCGCCAGAGAAAACTCTGACGGGAAATCTTTTATAATTCCTGTTCGTGTTTTTTCTTTGCAGTTTTCTGTACAGATGGCTGTTCCGCTGTATTCTGCTGTGCCTTCTCCTGCTTTAAGCGTTCCAGAATAGATGGCTTATGGATTCTGTCTGCTGTTTCCGGAAGTTCTTTTTCTTCTACAGCATCCCTGCTATCTGTGCTGCTTCCTTCTCTGCCAATATCCTCATCTGCCATAATCGTCTCATTGCCCTTTTCATTCCATGTTCAGCAATGCATTTAACTCGGATAACCGTTCCATCTTTCATTCAGCTCTGCTTCTTTCGGGAATGGTTTCTTTACCTCTTCCTGTGCAGTAGCAAGCTGCTGTTGTACGGTTTCCAATTTCTGCTCACTTTCCGTCAGCTTCCTGTCAATGGAAGAAAGGGTGTTATGGATACGCTGCATATTTCCTACCGGGTCTTTTCCGATCTCCAGCTTATAAGAGCATTTTCCTTTGACCGTCAGTTCAAACGCATTGGAGAACATATTGTAGGAAGCAGATAACGTAAACCCATTGATATTCCCCAACCTTTCCGCCGGTGCTGACGGTTTTTAAACCTGCACAGGCGGCGATCAACGCTTCGCCTGCTTCTTTCTTATCTTCATAAAGGACATTCCCTACCGTCATGGCAAACGTGTCATTATCCTGTAAATCCACGCTTTTTACTACCTGCGAATCCACCTGCATCCCGGCAATCCGCTCTTTCAATGCACTGATCTGTACCGGGAAATTCTTTGCAATATCGGATTCCAGACGGTAAATCTGACTGGTATGGTTTGCCTTTAAGAGTTTCAGCTTACTCACCTGCACATCCAGATTCCATTTTTTCTTTAATGTACGGATTACCTGTGGCAAGTGCCTTGATCTCTGCATAGGACAGTGCCGTATCATCCACATCTTCACAAGCCCTGACCGGGGATTTACTGGTCATGATCTGGCTGATGAACTTCTGCTTATTCTCCAAAATCTGCCACATATACGCATCAAAAGTATTTTCCGTCACATACCGGAATATCTTTACTTTGTCATTCTGGTTTCCCTGTCTTAAAATACGTCCTTCCTGCTGTTCCAGATCAGACGGCTTCCATGGACAGTCAAGGTGATGGAGAGCAATCAGTCTGTCCTGTACGTTGGTACCTGCACCGAGTTTTGGAGTGGAACCCATCAGGATTCTCACCTGTCCAGCCCGTACCTTTGCAAACAGTTCCGCTTTCTTTGCCTCCGTGTTGTATTCATGGATAAACGCAATCTCTTCTTTCGGGATTCCTCTGGCAGCCAGTTTGTTCCGGACATCATCATATACATTGAAAGTCCCATCCCCTTTTGGAGTAGACAAGTCACAGAAGATCAGCTGAGTTGTCCGGTCTGCTTTTCCCTCGTCCCATACCTGAAAAGCATTTTCCACACAAGTATTCACCTTGCTTTTTTCGGCATCCGGGAGAAGTTCATTTAATAGCCTCTGATCCAATGCACATTTTCTTCCGTCGTTGGTGATCTTGAGCATATTGTCCTCTGTAGGATTCACCATTCCTGCCCTTACTGATTCGGCACGTTCTGAAAAAGCACTGACCATTTCCTGCTGTTCTTCACTTGGCTTCAAGACTTCATTGATAAACTCTGCTTCCGGTACAGGAAGATTCAGCATATCAGAAGTCTGAATATCCGCAGCTTCCTTAAAAATGGAAATCAGCTCCGGAAGATTGAAAAAACGGGCAAACCGTGTTTTCGCACGATAGCCCGTTCCTTCCGGTGATAATTCGATTGCGGTTACTGTCTCCCCGAACGTTGCCGCCCAGGAATCAAAATGTCCCATGCCCATACGCATGAGTGTGTCATACTGGAGATAACGCATGATAGTGTAAAGCTCGGTCATACTGTTCGATACGGGAGTACCTGTAGCAAAGGTAATCCCTCTGCCGCCGGTCAGTTCATCCATGTACCGGCATTTCATAAACATATCCGAACTTTTCTGTGCGTCCGTCTGTGAGATACCCGCCACGTTCCGCATTTTTGTATACAAAGTTCTTAAAACTATGGCTTTCATCCACAAACAGCCGGTCTACGCCCAACTGTTCAAAAGTTACTACATCATCCTTTCTGGTCTGGTCATTGAGTTTCTTCATCCTCGCCTGCAGACTCTTCTTTGTTTTTTCCAACTGCTTGATGGTATAATTCTGTCCTGCCTGATGTGCCGCTTCTTCAATGGAGAACGTAATATCTGCAATCTGATCTTCCAGCATGGCAATCTGCCGTTCCCTTGAAAGAGGGATTTTCTCAAACTGTGTATGTCCAATGATCACGGCATCATAATCCCCTGTCGCAATACGGGAACAGAACCGTTTTCGGTTTGCCGGCTCAAAGTCTTTCTTCGTTGCCACCAAGATATTTGCTCCCGGATAGAGACGTAGGAAATCACCGCCCCACTGCTCGGTCAGATGGTTTGGCACAACATAAAGATTCTTCTGTGAGAGTCCCAGCCGTTTTGATTCCATACCAGCTGCGATCATCTGGAACGTCTTCCCTGCTCCTACGCAATGAGCCAGAAGGGTGTTATTTCCATACAGCACATGAGCCACTGCATTTTTCTGGTGCGGCATCAGGGTGATCTCCGGGTTCATGCCGACAAACTGAATATGGCTTCCATCATATTCCCGTGGACGGATGCTGTTAAATCGTTCATTATAAATCTTACAGAGATCTTCCCGTCGGTGCAGATCTTTAAATATCCACTCCTTAAATTCCTCTTTGATCAGCTCCTGCTTCTGCTGTGCCAGCATTGTTTCCTTCCGGTTTAATTCCCGGTGTTCCCCCTCGGCATCCTGTACCGTGTCATAAATCTTGGTATCTCTAAGGTTTAAGGCATCTTCCAAAAGACGGTAAGCATTGGCTCTCTGTGTTCCATATGTGGAAGTGACAAGGGCATTTCCGTAGCTGTCCACATTCTTTCCCATAACATTCCACTGTCCGGTCACTTCGGCATACTGGACTTTGACCTTGCTCCCTACATAATATCTTGGTGTATGGAATGTTTCTGCCATGAACCGTGTAATGTAATCCTCGGAGATCCAGGTTGCCCCAAGTCTTGCTTCAATCTCTGATGCATCCAGATCTTTTGGCTGTACCTGCTCCAAATACTGCACATTCACCTGATATTCCGGGTGATCTTCTGCAAACTGTTTTGCGATCTGCAGTTTCTCCCTCACATTTCCAGAAAGATATTCGTCCGACGGCTCCCATTTTTCACCGATCGGATTCTTAAAGATCACCCCTGCCAGTTCTTCTGTAAGCTCCTCTTCTGTTTTCCCTGAAAGCTGTGCCATATAGGAAAGGTCAACACCTGCCCTCTCACCAATGGAAACAGCAAGGGCTTCACTGGCAGTATCCACAGAAGTCACCGTTTCTGCCCGGCGGATCGTCCTTTTGGTAAAATATCCGCTTTCCGTTTCAGTTCTCCCTTATCATCCAGAAATTCCAGAGAAGTCAAAAGACAATAGCTGCTGTCCTGACTAAATGCCCGCTTATTGGCATTGCTGCTGATAAGACCATATTTTGCTGTAAAGGTATCGTATTCTTCATTGAGTTTTCCCTGCAGCTTTGTGATCTGTTCATCGCTTTCCTCTTCCATCTGGCACTGGATCAGTTCATTCGTAATATCACGGATGTTCACCAGCCCTTTAACACGTTCCGCTGTCATAGCCGGAAGATCCATGCGGTTCATCACAGAATTTTCCCGGTAATAGACTTCATCATTCACTACGGTAAAACTGAAATTCTTTACATTCGGGTCTGCCGGGATAGAGACAACATCCTCCTCCAACTCTGTATCCGAAAGTTCCAGTTCCGTGATCGTACCATGGATATTCTGGACAGCTTCTTTTAATTGTTCTTCTAAGGTAATTCCTTCTTTTGGTTTTACGGTCACTTCCTGCTTTCCGTACTGGGTACTTTCTGTTGTGAAATCTCCAAGCACCATTTCCGGATGCTCTGCAAAATAAGCATTGACCGAATAGCCTTCCGGTGTTTCCTTTAAATTTAACCATTCCGGTTCCTCAATGGATGCCCTGTCCCTTTTCTGGAAAAACAGAATATCAGAAACAACGCTGGTATTGGCATTTCTCTGGAACGCATTATTCGGTAATCGGATGGCTCCAAGCAGTTCTGCCCGGTTTGCGATATACTGTCTCACTGCCGGATTCTGCTTATCCATCGTTCCACTGGAAGTTACTACTGCAACTACGCCGCCTGGACGCACCAGATCAAGGGATTTTGCAATAAAATAATCATGGATCATAAAATGATGCCGGTCATATCTGCGGTCACTGACTGATACGCCCCAAATGGAACATTGCCATATCACACAGTCAAAAAGCTGTCCGGATAACTGGTTTCCTCAAATCCCTGTACTGCAATCTTGTTTTCTGGTAAGCTGTTTTGCGATTCTTCCCGAAACCGGTCGAGTT
>ENA-OQHA01000869-OQHA01000869.1-human-gut-metagenome-genome-assembly--contig:-NODE-869-length-13611-cov-2.647953_pt1 | contig 13611 bp, 15 predicted proteins | sample MGYA00242558_ERZ504707 | MGnify/ENA primary metagenome ERZ504707 (study PRJEB26092, sample SAMD00036197) | human gut metagenome | host: Homo sapiens | study: EMG produced TPA metagenomics assembly of... | reverse complement strand
ATGTTTTCTTTTTCAAAAGAAAAACGGGGATATATGCCACACGGCACATATCCCCGTCCATTTAAACATCAGACGAATTAATTGTCTCTAACTTCCCAACCCAATGCACTGGCACCCAAAACGGCTGCATCAGCATCTTTCAACTGGGAAAGCAACAACTTGGTTTTTCCTTCGTAGATCTTCAGTACGTTTTCTTCCATCGCTTTCTGAACCGGCTTCATGATATAATCACCAGACTTAGCCAGACCACCGAAGAGGATAATTGCTTCAGGACTGGAGAAAGCAATGAAGTTTGCCAAAGCTGTACCAAGGATAGTTCCTGTATATTCGAAAATATCCTGAGCCAGCTTGTCACCCTTAACAGCTGCATCATAAACATCTTTCGACACAATTTCTTCTGCCGGAATGTTTCTCAGCAAACTAGGATCTGTACGCTGTACCAAAAACTCACGAGCAGTACGGGCTACACCCGTAGCTGAGCAATAAGTTTCCAAACATCCTTTACGTCCGCAACCGCAAGCACGTCCTTCCGGATTCACAATAACATGACCCAATTCTCCAGCAAAGCCATCGTGACCATATACCAACTGACCGTTGATTACGATACCACTACCAACTCCTGTACCTAAAGTGATCATGATAAAATCCTTCAAACCGCGAGCTGCACCATAAGCCATTTCACCAATTGCTGCAGCATTTGCATCGTTTGTTAACGCCGTCGGAATGCCTAACTTTTCTTCAAACATGGCAGCCAATGGAATCACTCCCTTCCAAGGAAGATTCGGGGCAAATTCAATTGTACCATTATAGTAGTTACCATTCGGAGCGCCGACACCCATACCTTTAATCCTCTCTGCACCGCCAACCTGCTGCAGCAGCGGAAGAAGTTTCTTGCACACAGCATCAACATACTCGTTGATTTTATCATACTGCTGTGTCTTTACTGAATCAGAAACTAACACATTACCACGAGAATCGACAATACCAAATACTGTATTTGTACCACCGATATCCATTCCTACCACATAAGGTTTTTCCATGTTTATAGTCATGACATTACATTTTTTAGGGTTAATTCTATCACGCAAATGTATAGAATACCACTAAACAGAGCAAATTTTTTTTTCATTTATTTATCGAATATCTGTAACTTTTTCTAACTTCGCAATGTCTAACAAACACAAGCAAAAGAAACATGATACATTTGAAAGACATCAACAAGACCTATCACAACGGAGCACCGCTCCATGTATTGAAGGGAATTAATCTCGACATCGAGAAAGGAGAATTTGTCTCCATTATGGGAGCTTCGGGCTCAGGTAAATCTACACTGCTCAACATCCTTGGCATTTTGGACAATTATGATTCAGGAGAATATTACCTGAATGATGTCCTGATCCGGAATCTGAGCGAAACCAAAGCTGCTGAATACCGGAACCGAATGATCGGATTCATTTTTCAGTCGTTCAATCTTATTCCGTTTAAGAATGCCATGGAAAATGTAGCTCTTCCTTTATTCTATCAAGGGCAAACCGGAAAAAGAGGAATCAGCTGGCGCTGGAATATCTGGATAAACTGGGACTCAAAGAGTGGGCTCATCACATGCCTAACGAACTTCCGGCGGACAGAAACAGCGGGTAGCCATTGCCCGGGCACTAATATCAAAGCCTCAGATCATCCTGGCTGATGAACCGACCGGAGCCTTGGACAGTAAAACCTCCGTAGAAGTCATGCGGATACTGAAAGAGCTCCATGATAAAGAAGGACTGACAATCATTATTGTTACGCATGAAAGCGGAGTCGCCAATCAAACCAATAAGATTATCCACATTAAAGACGGGGTCATCGAACGGATTGAAGATAACATTGATCACAATGCTTCACCTTTCGGAAAGAACGGATTTTTGAAATAGCATGTGTTATGATTGATCTGATACAAGAAATATATGGAACCATCCAACGCAACAAACTGCGTACGGTTCTTACCGGATTCTCTGTCGCATGGGGAATCTTTATGTTAATAGTTTTGCTGGGAGCAGGAAACGGACTGATCAATGCTTTTGAAGGACAGACACGGGACATGAAAATGAATTCTATGAAAATCTATCCCGGATATAACTTCCAAGCCTTATAACGGATTAAATGAAGGAAGAAGCATTTCACTGGATGATACAGACAGAGAACTGACTGCTACTGCATTCTCGAAGAATATTATCACGACAGGAGCTACCATCAGCAAAGGAAGCGTTTATCTCAACTTCGAAAAAGAAAATGTAAGCATATCACTTGATGGGGTTTTCCCCAGTTATCCGGAACTGGAAGCAATCAAAATCAAGAAAGGACGTTTCATCAACGAACGCGATATGAAAGAACGCCGCAAAGTGATTGTATTGCATGAGAAAACAGCCAAACAACTTTTTCCCAAAAGCCAACCTCTAGGAAAGTACCTCAACGCACAAGGTGTTTCTTATCAGGTCGTAGGGATCTATACAGACCAAAACAGTTTCTCTCCGTCGGCTTTGATTCCCTTTACTACCTTGCAGGTTGTATATAATAAAGGTGACAGTATTGACAACATCACATTTACAACCCGGGGACTTACCAGTGAAGCCGAGAACGAACTGTTTGAGAAAGATTACCGTCAGGTATGGGAAGCAAAAAAATGTTTGCGGCAGATGATGACGGTGCTATATGGATATGGAACCGCTTTACCCAATATCTCCAGCAACAGGCAGCCAATCAGACCTTACACATTGCGATCTGGGTAATCGGAATCTTTACGTTGCTGAGCGGCATTGTGGGAGTCAGCAACATCATGCTGATTACCGTGCGCGAACGTACTCACGAATTCGGCATACGAAAAGCACTGGGAGCAAAACCTTCCTCCATTCTATGGCTGATTATATCTGAAAGCGTTGTCATCACAACATTCTTCGGATACATCGGCATGGTAGCCGGAATTGCCGTTACCGAGTACATGAACAAAGTGGCCGGAACGCAAACCATGGATGCAGCTTGTTTAGCGTAACAGTCTTTGAAAATCCGACAGTAGATATTCACATCGCTATCCAGGCCACCCTGACACTTATTATTGCCGGAACTCTGGCCGGTCTTTTCCCTGCAAGAAAAGCTGTCCGCATCCGGCCTATTGAAGCACTTAGAGCAGACTGATTATGAAACAATTTGATCTAGATACGTGGGAAGAAATACTTGTCACGATCACACGAAACAAGACACGAAGCCTTTTAACCGCATTCGGTATATTCTGGGGAATCTTCATGCTGATTTCTCTGCTGGGCGGTGCGAAAGGCATGCAGGAAACATTGTCACTCCAGTTTAAAGGATTTGCCACAAATTCCGGATTCATGGGTACGAACCAGACAAGCAAGGCTTACCGGGGATTCCAGCAAGGACGTTACTGGGATCTGGAAAACAAAGATGTAGAACGGATCCTGCGCAATGTGGAAGGAGCAGATGTCGTTACTCCGACACTTGCACGCTGGGGAGTGAACATTGTCTACAACGAACAAAAGATCTCCGGAACCCTGAAAGGACTCTATCCTATTTACAGCCAAATAGAAGAACCCCTGATCACGCAAGGCGCTACCTGAACGATATGGATGTAAGAGATAACCGGAAGTTTGCATCATCGGCAAACAAATCTATGAATCCTTATTCCCGGGAGGAGAAAACCCCTGCGGAAAATACATCGAAATCAACGGTATCTATTATCAGGTGATCGGCGTAAACATGGGAACAGGAAATGTTTCTATCCAGGGAAATACGGAAACTTCTGTTATCATTCCATTCAGCACCATGCAGAACAATTATAATTTCGGTCAGAAAGTCCAGATGATTGCCTATACTGCACGGAAAGGATATGCCATCAGCGAAGTGGAAAAGGATATCGCCAAAATTGTGAAACAGGCACATCTGATCCATCCAGACGATGACCAGGCACTTGTACAGCTGAATGCCGAAGTTCTTTTTGGCATGATGGACAACCTTTTCTCAGGCATACGCATCCTGGGATGGATGGTCGGTTTGGGAACCTTGCTTGCAGGGGCGATCGGAGTCAGCAACATCATGATGGTTACAGTGAAAGAACGTACCACAGAAATCGGCATCCGGCGGGCGATCGGTGCACGGCCCAATGATATTCTCCAGCAGATTCTTTCAGAAAGTATTGTACTGACAAGCCTTGCAGGAATGAGCGGAATTACCTTTGCGGTCTTTCTTCTGAACATCGTAGAAAGCGCCACATCGACTCCGACAGCACCAATCCATTTTCAAATCAGCTTCTGGCAGGCAATCGGAGCTTGCATTTTGCTGATCATACTTGGACTTTTGGCCGGACTGGCACCCGCATACCGGGCCATGGCCGTAAAACCAATTGAAGCAATCAGAGACGAATAAACCAATATAAAAACGACAAACAAGTGAATATTAACCCATTTATTAACAAAACAAACACCTTTCTTATGAAAAAGTACATTAAAATAGCTCTGCTGGTAGTTCTGGCATTGATTTTCATCGGAACCTTTGTATTCCTCTATCAAAAATCCCAACCCAAAGAAACTATTTATGACGTATTGACTGCTGAAAAAGATACGTTAGTGCAAACCACCGTAGCAACCGGAAAGATTGAACCACGCGATGAAGTCCTGATCAAACCTCAGATCTCGGGTATCATTGCCGAAGTCTATAAGGAAGCCGGACAAAAAATCAAGAAAGGAGAAGTTATTGCTAAAGTCAAAGTAATCCCGGAACTTGGTTCACTGAACGCCGCTGAAAGCCGGGTAAGACTGGCTGAGATGAACGGACGACAGGCCGAAACCGACTTGCAGCGCATGGAGAAACTGTATAAAGGCAAACTGGTCAGCAGTGAAGAATACGAAAAAACTCTTCTGACAACCCAGCAGGCCCGTGAAGAACTTCAGGCAGCTAAAGATAATCTGGAAATCGTAAAAGAAGGTATCACGAAAAACAGTGCTTCGTTCAGCAGCACACTGATCCGATCCACAATTGACGGATTGATTCTGGACGTACCTATAAAAGTGGGTAACTCCGTTATCATGAGCAATACCTTCAATGACGGAACCACCATCGCTACCGTGGCAGACATGGGTGATCTGATCTTCCGCGGAAACGTAGATGAAACGGAAGTGGGACGCATTCACGAAGGAATTCCCGTAAAAATCACTTTAGGAGCTTTACAGAATATGCAGTTTGATGCCACTCTGGAATATATTTCTCCGAAAAGCACGGAAAACAACGGAGCCAATCAGTTTGAAATCAAAGCAGCCATCCAGGTGCCGGACAGCGTAACGATCCGTTCAGGCTACAGCGCCAATGCTGAAATGGAACTGCAGCGTGCCGACAATGTAGTTGCCATTGCTGAAAGTGCCATTGAATTCGAAAATGATTCAGCCTTTGTCTATGTCCTGACCGACAGCGTACCGGTCCAGAAGTTCGAACGCCGTTCAGTGACTACCGGAATCAGCAACGGTATCAAGATCGAAATCAAGAAAGGATTGAATGCAGGTGAACAAGTACGCGGACTGAAGAAAGGAGAATAAGCCATGATAACAACCAAACAAAAATATCTCGCAACATTAACTTTTTGTGCCTGCACACTCTCTGTCCAGGCACAGGAGGTCTGGAGCCTGAAACAATGTATCAACTATGCCATCGAACATAACCTGACCATCAAGCAACAGGAAGCAAGCCGTGACCAGAGTGAAGTGGAATTGAATACAGCCAAATGGAGCAGACTGCCCGATTTGAACGGAAGTGCTTCCCACTCTTTCAACTTCGGCCGAAGCCTGCAGGCTGATAATACTTACCAGAGTATCAATACACAGAACACCGGTCTGAATCTGACAACCAGTGTCCCGTTGTTTACCGGTATGCAGATTCCTCACAGCATTTCACTGGCCAAACTGAATCTGAAAGCAGCCATCGAGGATCTGAACAAAGCCAAAGAAGATATCAGCATTCAGGTTGCATCCGCCTATCTGCAAGTTCTGTTCAATGAAGAACTGGCTAAGGTGGCCCACCAGCAAGTCAGCTTAAGCCAGGAGATGCTGAAGCAGAAAGAAGCCTATTACCAGAACGGCAAAGCCTCAGAAGCAGAATGGCGCGAAGCGCAGTCGCGTGTGGCACAAGACCAACTGTCTGCCGTTCAGGCCGACAACAATTACCAACTGGCCCTACTCGACCTCAGTCAGTTGCTGGAACTGCCTTCTCCGGATGACTTCCGCATCGTTTCACCTGAAGTAGACGAACAAGCCCTGACTGCTTCGCTCACCTCGCCGACTGAAATCTATTCACAGGCGGTACTTTCAAAACCTTCAATCCTTGCAGCACAGTATCGTCTGGAAGGAGCACGGCACAACATTCGTATTGCCCAAAGCCGATATTATCCGCAATTGAACTTCGGTGCCGGTCTGAGTACGAACTATTATAATGTCTCCGGACGGGAAAACGGAAACTTCGGTGCACAACTGAGAGACAATTTCAGCCAGTATATAGGTCTTTCTCTGAGCATTCCTATCTTCAACCGGTTCAGTACCCGCAATCAGGTGAGAAGCGCACGCATCCAGCAAAGCAATCTGAACTGGCAGCTGGAAGAAAGTAAAAAGACACTCTACAAAGAAATCCAGCAAGCTTACTACAATGCTCTGGGTGCTGAAAGCAAATTGCAGAGCAGCCGTACGGCCGATGAAGCAGCCGAAGCCTCCTTTCTCCTGATGAAAGAGAAATATGCCAACGGGAAAGCCAATGCTACTGAATATAACGAAGCAAGAACAAACTGGATGAAAGCCGTATCCGATCGTATTCAGGCCAAATACGACTTTATCTTCCGGACCAAAATCCTGGATTTCTACAAAGGTGTTCCTCTCACCTTATAAAGCATAATATATGACCCTTCGATGCCCCGTAATCTATATACGTTGGAGCCTCATCGTACTACTCGATGACCCGCAAACGTATATACGTTGCGGCCTCATCGTATATATAATTTTTCAGAAGCCAGCTTTTCATTCAGGCCCGATCTCTGTATGTTTCTTTTCCAGACTCCTGAAAGCAGAAGGTGTCATTCCTAAATGCTTTTTTACATATTGGGCAAAAAAGGACACATTAGAGAACTCAAAGTCCATGGCTATTTCCTTAATACTTTTATTCGAATATTTCAGTTCCAGAATGATGTGCTCTATTGCATTCTCATAAATAAGCGTCAATGCCCGCTTACCGCTCACCTGTTTGATAACCCGTGACAAATATTTGGGAGAATAACAAAACATTTCCGCATAATATTCCAGCGTACGATGTTTTCCATTATCCGCAGCCAAAGCTTCCATAAATTGCTTGAATATAAAATCCGGCTGTGCCACCAGCTGTATCAGTGCGCAACTCCTTGTCCACTGATTTTCGGGTCGTTTCCGCAATCATTTCTTCAAAAAAAGCCGAAGCAATATACAACAGTATTTCTTTTTGAAGTTCATCCATTTCAGCCTTGACCTTATGCTCCATCAGATTCAGATACAGGGAAAAATAGTTACTTTCATCCTCTTCAAAATGCTTGACCGGCTGATTCTGGATATAACAGATAGACTTCCACGTATACTTCTTGGTCTGGGTCAGCCTACGAATAAAACGGTTGGAAAAGCAAATTACTCGGGCACGGCAGTTCGGACTTGTCAGCACCTGCGCAATCAATGTATTCGGCAAACTGACAATTAAATCATTATGCCGTAAGATACGAGACACATTGTTCAATTCCAGCCTGATCTCACCTTCCAGACAATAGATCATGAGAAACATATCGAGCTTAACATTTCTGTTCTCCTGAAACACATCCTCCAGCCGATCCGACAGAAACAGATAATCATCTGCATAACAGCCTTGTCTGGCTTTCCGCTGAAGCATATCCAAATTTATATGTTTGATAATCTCTTCCATCTTTTAATTTTTCTGCAAAGATGGGGAATAATCCGACAGGTTATCTATTCCATTTTCACCTATCTCTATTCTGTTTTCCACTTTCAGGCCATCCGACAATGCTCCAAGGAAAAACAGAACATTTCTGTACGAAAATTCATAGCATGCCGTATGAAACGAGAGACTACTTTTGCACGAACAAAAAAATGAATATGACAAGAGAAATCAAAAAACTAAAAACATGGCTCATGTTAACAGCCATCTGCGCAATAGGAGCAACCTCCTGTAAAACAGAAACCAAGCAGAACGAAAGCAAGAACTACAAACTACAAACTGCCCGGCTGATACGGACAAGGAAATCACAACAGCCTATTCTGCTTCCATCGAAGGAATGCAGGACATTGACATCTATCCTCAAGTAGCCGGATACATCGAAAAGCTGAATGTCTCGGAAGGGATATTGTCCGAAAAGGAGAAATCCTGTTTGTCATTGACCAGGTTCCCTACAAGGCAGCGCTGCAAACGGCCATCGCCAATGTAGAAGCTGCCCAGGCTAATCTGGCAACAGCCGAGCTTACCTATAAGAGTACTCAGGAACTATATGCCAAAAAGGTTGTCTCCAGTTTCAATCTTCAAACAACCGAAAATGCCTATCTCACTGCAAAAGCACAATTGTCACAGGCTAAAGCGCAAGAAGTAAATGCCCGAAACGACCTTTCCTATACAGAAGTGAAGAGTCCAAGTGACGGAGTCGTCGGCATGCTGCCTTACCGGGTAGGAACCTTAGTCAGTTCAAACATGCCACAACCTTTAACCATCGTGTCCGACAATTCAAATATGTATGTTTACTTTTCCATGACGGAGAATCAGTTTCTCTCTCTGGCCCGCCAGTATGGAACAATAGAAAAAGCCTTGCAAGATATGCCGCCTATCCAGCTTCAGCTCAATGACAACTCCATTTACGATGAGCCGGGAAAGATTGAGTCTATCAGCGGCGTCATCGACAAAGAAACAGGAACCGTGGGAGTACGTGCTGTTTTCCCCAATGCTTCCCGCCTCTTACACAGCGGTGCTTCCGGAAAGGTACTGATTCCAAGTAGTTATAAGCAATGTATCCTCATTCCACAAAGTGCCACCATCAAATTACAGGATAAAATACTGGTTTATAAAGTTGTTGACGGAAAAGCTGTATCAACTCTGATCAAAGTAGCTCCGGTCGACGACGGAAAAGAATACATCGTACTGGACGGACTCAAAGCCGGTGATGAGATTGTTGCCGAAGGAGCCGGAATGGTCCGCGAAGGCACACAGGTCAAATAATTAACAGAAGCTTATGAAAGGAAACGTATTCATCAAACGGCCTGTCATGGCCTTGTCTATATCCATTTTGATTCTGATCGTTGGATTCATTTCACTTTATACCCTTCCCGTAAAACAATATCCGGATATTGCTCCGCCGACCGTGCGCGTGGAAGCAACTTATACGGGAGCTGATGCCGACGCGTGATGAACAGTGTCATCATGCCGCTCGAAGAAAGCATCAATGGAGTTGAAAACATGATTTACATTACCTCTACGGCTACCAATGCCGGAACAGCCGAGATCCTGGTTTACTTCAAACAAGGCACCGATCCTGATATGGCTGCGGTCAACGTACAAAACCGGGTTTCGGAAGCACAAGGGCTTTTGCCTTCTGAAGTAACAGCCATCGGTGTCAGCACCATGAAGCGCCAGAACAGTTATCTTCAGATCAACAGCCTCATCAGTCCGGACAAGCGCTACGACGAAACTTTTCTGGCCAATTATCTGGATATAAACGTGATTCCGCAAATCAAACGTATCCAGGGTGTCGGTGATGTCCAGCTGATGGGAGATACATACAGTATGCGTATCTGGATGAAGCCGGAGAAAATGGCTCAATACGGACTAACCCCATCGGATGTAACAGCCGTACTGAACGAACAAAATATAGAAGCCCCCACAGGCTCTCTGGCTGAAAGTTCAGATAATGTATTCCAGTATACCATGAAATACAAAGGCCGTCTGAAAAGTACAGAAGAATTTGAGAATATAGTCTTACGCTCTCAAAAGACGGTTCCGTACTTCGGATCAAAGATATTGCTGAGGTGGAACTGGGAAGAGAATCATACAGTTTTCACGGGGAAGCCGACGGAGTTCCCGGAGTTACCTTTATGACATTTCAGGTAGCCGGAGCCAATGCAACGGCAGTCAACGAAGAAATATCCCAGTTATTGGATGAAATTTCAAAAGACCTTCCTGAAGGTACGGAATTCATTCAGATGATGAGTGTCAATGACTTTCTTTTTGCCTCCATTGACAATGTAATTGAGACTCTGGTTATTGCCATTATCCTGGTTGTTCTGGTTGTCTATTTCTTCCTCCATGACTTCAAGAGTACTCTCATTCCGACCATATCCATACTTGTTTCACTGATCGGAACCTTCGCATTCCTCTCCATCGCCGGGTTCAGTATCAACATTCTGACATTGTTTGCCCTCGTACTAGCCATCGGTACAGTGGTGGACGACACGATCATCGTAGTAGAAGCAGTGCAGGCTAAATTCGATGTAGGCTACCGTTCTCCCTATCTGGCCACCAAAGATGCATGAATGATGTGACCATGGCCGTTATTTCGTGTACCTGTGTCTTCATGGCGGTATTTATCCCGGTTACTTTTATGGGAGGTACTTCCGGTGTATTCTACACTCAGTTCGGTGTGACAATGGCCGTAGCGGTAGGACTTTCGTGTATCAATGCCCTCACGCTCTGCCCCGCCCTCTGCGCCATGATGATGAAACCTTCGGATACAGAAAAAAATGTCCGGAGCTTCAACGGCAGAATACGTGCTGCCTACAATGCCTCTTTCAACGTTTTGATGAGCAAGTACAAAAAGGGACTGATGTTCTTCTTCCACCATCGCTGGATGGTATGGACCTCACTGGGACTGGCATCCATTCTGTTGGTTTATCTGATGGGTACCACCAAAACCGGACTCGTTCCGCAGGAAGACCAGGGAACCATGATGATCAATATCAGTACCTCACCGGGAAACTCTCTGGCCGAGACCAATAAAGTAATGGACAAAGTGCAGGATATTCTGAGAGCCACTCCGGAAATAGAACACTATTCCCGTATTACCGGTTATGGTTTGATTTCCGGACAGGGAACTTCCTACGGATCCGTTATCGTCCGCCTGTATCATTGGGATAAGCGAAAAGGTAAGGAACATACGGTAGATGCCGTCATGAAACGCCTGAACGCACAGTTCAGCAACATCAAGGAAGCGCAGGTGTTCTGCTTCCAGCCTGCCATGATTCCGGGCTACGGAACAGGTAACTCTGTGGAACTTTATATGGAAGACAAGACAGGCGGCGAAATGGAACCTTTCTACAACTCCGTCATGCAGTTCATAGGTGCGCTCAATGAACGTCCGGAAGTAGCCATGGCTTACAGCTCATACGCCATGAACTTCCCGCAAGTAGCCGTAGACGTAGATGCAGCCAAATGCAAGCGGGCAGGCTCAGTCCCAACGATGTACTCGATGCATTGGGAGCGTACTGCGGAGGATCATACGTATCCAATTACAACAAATTCGGAAAAGTATACCGCGTTATGATCCAGGCATCTCCTGAATCACGTCTGGATCAGCATGCCCTGGACAATATGTTTGTACGCAACGGAGATGAAATGGCTCCTGTCAGCCAGTTTGTTACTTTACGCAATATACAGGGGGCAGAAATTGCCAAGCGATTCAATCTGTACAATACGATCAACGTCAACGTAAACGCGACAGAAGGATACTCCTCCGGTGAGGTTCAGCAAGCGATCAGGGAAGTAGCAGCACAGACCTTGCCTTCGGGCTACGGTTATGAATACGGAGGTATGGCCCGTGAAGAAGCCGGAAACAGTGGAGCACAGACCGTCTTCATCTATACCATCTGTGTCGTGCTTATCTACCTGATTCTTTCCTGTCTGTACGAAAGTTTTCTGGTTCCCCTTGCGGTCATTCTTTCCGTTCCGTTCGGACTGATGGGAAGTTTCCTGTTTGCCCGTATCGCCGGACTGGAAAACAACTTCTATTTGCAGACCGGAGCCATCATGCTGATCGGATTGCTGGCGAAAACAGCTATCCTGATCACAGAATATGCCATCGAACGGCGCCGTGCCGGAATGGGTATCATCTCTTCTGCTTACTCTTCCGCACAAGCCGCTTCCGCCCCATCATCATGACTGTGCTCTGTATGATATTCGGTATGCTTCCGCTGATGTTCTCAAGCGGTGCCGGACCAATGGCAACAGTTCTCTGGCAACCGGTGTCGCAGGAGGTATGCTTATCGGAACATTGGCCCTGCTCTTCGTCGTTCCTGTATTCTTCATTGTATTTGAATACTTGCAGGAAAAGCTGCGCGGTCCCATGCAAAAGGAACCCGACCAACAGATTGTCTACGAAAAAGAACAGACTCTGATAGAAAAAAAGTGCTTTTAATACAGAAAAATAAAGTATATGAAAACTCAAAATATAATTGCATTCAGCGCAACGCTTCTCCTGAGCAGTTGCGGAATCTATAGCAGCTATCAGCCTCAGACCTCCGTACCGGAAAACCTGTACGGAGAAGAGGTCGCCGTTTCCGATACAAACAGTATCGGAAACATCAACTGGCGCAACTTCTTTACCGATCCCTGTTTGCAGGAACTGATTGAAAAGGGTCTGCAGCAGAACACAGACGTACAGACAGCCAAGCTGCGCGTCGAAGAAGCAAAAGCTTCTTTACTTTCAGCCAAACTGGCCTTTCTCCCGTCTTTTGCCCTTTCGCCCCAGGGAAGTCTGAACACGGCAGAAAGTCAGGTTTCACGAACTTACACACTTCCGGTTACAGCCAGTTGGGAAATCGACATCTTCGGGAAACTGCGTAACTCCAAAAGACAGGCCAAAGCAGCTTACGCACAAAGCGAAGATTACAAACAAGCCGTATATTCCAGTTTGGTAGCGAACATAGCCAACACCTATTATACCTGCTGATGCTCGACGAGCAACTTGAAATCTCACGGACAACAGCTGAGACATGGAAAGAAACCGTCGAATCAACTCAGGCACTGATGGAAGCAGAACAGGCTGATGAAGCGGCCGTCTCCCAGATGAAAGCAACTTACTTTGAAGTGAAAAATTCCGTAATCGATCTGGAAGAACAGATCAATCAGGTAGAAAACAGCCTGTCACTCCTGCTGGCCGAAACCCCTCACCGGATCCAAAGAGGGAAACTTTCGGAACAAAACTTTCCGTAGCAACTCGCAGTAGGAATCCCTCTGCAGATGTTGTCAAACCGTCCGGATGTACGCGTTGCCGAAAGAGAACTGGAACAGGCTTTTTATGTTACCAATCAGGCCAATTCAGCTTTCTATCCGTCAATAACGTTAAGTGGAAACGCCGGATGGACCAATTCCATCGGCGGACTGATTACCAATCCGGGGAAATTCGTTACTTCCGCCCTCGCCTCACTCACCGAACCCTTATTCAACCGGGGAACACTCATTGCCCGACGAAAGATTGCCAAAGCACAACAGGAAGAGGCCTTGCTGGCTTTCAGACAAAAACTGCTGGATGCCGGCTCGGAAGTGAACGACGCTCTGGTGTCCTATCAGACCAGC
>ENA-OQHA01000868-OQHA01000868.1-human-gut-metagenome-genome-assembly--contig:-NODE-868-length-13622-cov-2.973027_pt1 | contig 13622 bp, 13 predicted proteins | sample MGYA00242558_ERZ504707 | MGnify/ENA primary metagenome ERZ504707 (study PRJEB26092, sample SAMD00036197) | human gut metagenome | host: Homo sapiens | study: EMG produced TPA metagenomics assembly of... | reverse complement strand
GCTTTATACCAAAGATAATATCCTGTAAGTGGTAAATACTCCTACGAATGCAGACAGAAATATAGAATACGGGTTATGATACCTCCCATTGTCCGGTATGGAATGAATATATGATTCCTTTCATCTTGCTGGATATAGGTTGTTCATTGGTATCATAGATTGTTATTTCTGTAATTTTTCCAGTATGAGCATCAAACAATGCTGTGTCACCTTTCCGTTTTCCTGTCTGAATGATCTGTGCATTATTTTTGTTTAACTGGATTGTGCCATAGCTGTTATACTTTGTTTGCAGTTCCGCAAGGGCAGTATCCCAGGCCAGATAGTTTGTTTGCTCTGCTCGCTTTCTTTTTTCTTTATTATTATGTCCTTCTCCATGTGCGGCAGTCTGCTGTGGCTGTTCGGTAGAAGCTCCAAAGAGTGCATAAAATCCGGTACGATACCATCGGAACGACCACGTTAGTCCGGTAAGAGCCATGATTAGCAGAAAGATGGTTGCATAGAAACCTAATGATACATGACTGTCGTACCAGAAACGGAACCAGCCTTTGTTGCATGATAATTTAAGCCGGTTTTGCAGACTTTTGCGGCTACGGGGCCACCAGATTACTAAACCTGATATCAGAATAACCACCATGAGCAGGGTACTTATACCTACAATGGTTTTTCCTGTTGACGGAGCTCCTTTCTGAGCAGGAGCATCCAGTAACCAGCGATGCAATTTGCGGACAGTCTGGAAGAAAGAACTTCCTTCTACCATCCGTTTATTTCTCCCGAATAGGGGTTAATACTTAACTGGCGGCGTCCGGCATTTTTAAAGCTTACCATCCAGCTTCTTCAGGATTTCGAGCCATTTGCAAGCTGTTTACTTCCAGGGTATCACTTATTTGGTTATTAATAAGTGCGACAATCTGCGAAGGTTTTAGCGGCGTAGCCCCTTCTGTATAGTCTACGGTATATAGATGAGGACTGACTGCACGGGTTATTTCCTTCTCGAATACCAGGAGTGCCCCTGTCAGGCAGACAATTGAAATAATCAGCCGACAGGAACAGATATCCATAAGTGTATTTGTTTGAATAATTTTCTCATTGTTGTGTTTTAGAATGATTTTGGTGACAACATGCCTACAGCAGCAACTTCATCTGCTACGATGCTTACACCTTTAGTTGCCGTTGCCGTTGTCGGATCAATTTTATACAGAGCCGGACTACTGCCATCGTTTGTTACTACAGGAATATAGGCTACTCCGTTTGTGCAGAAAGGAGCTCCTAGCGACGTTATGCTACTTTGTTGTGGCATACCGTTTGACACAGTTGTAAGTTTTCCCTCTTCGGCCTTGAAAATGGCAAGTTCGGTTACAACAGCATTTTTTCCGGTCATCATACCTGCAACTCCATCAGTGTACATTTGCAGAAGGAAGTAGTCTTCTGTAATATGCCAGCATCGGAACATTGGCTTTTTACTGCCCAGTTCTTCCAGATTATAGTAATAGCTTGAGTCGAAAGTTGTTTCTCCTGCCTTGATACGCATACTCCTGAAGGGAGTGTACCGGTAACTTTTTTCAGATCGCTGGAAGAAGTTGCTGTACGTCCATATCCTGGAGAGAAAACGTACAAGTCGCCGTTGTCGGCAGCCCAGATTGTCTGATAATATTGAGAACGGTTTCTTCCACAGGCAAATCCGATTTTGTCTGTTTCTACAATGGTCGGTGTTTCATCGAAGCTGCTTCCGTTGTAGATTGCGATGAATGCCTTATCTGGATATTGGGTAGACGGTATTTGTCCTGCCGTATACGAACCTGAACCGGTTCCTCCATCAGATTTGGCAACTAAGTCAGTGTCTGTTATTTTATCGGGATATGTATTGACACCGTAGTGACTCATTCCCATCGGAATGACCGAGGTATAAAGTTTATTGTTTGCTTCTACAAATCCGGCGAAGCTGACAAACTCACCATTTCCGAGAAAGTCTTCTGCAATCTGTGTACCTGTGGTTGTTTTACCATTTGTAGCGTTCAGGTAATTGAACTGAATATATTTGGCATAATGTTCTCCGTCTGTTTCTTTGTTCCCGTCGTTGGTAGAGGCTGTTATGACATTGTTTCCCCAAATACCATATGTAGTAATTCGGTTAAAAGTGTAAGAGTTATACTCAACTGGTTTACCAGTAGACTGGCTCAATATATACGATGCACCGGTTCCAGCCTCTCCATTATTGTATTTTAAGCTGAACAGATAATCTGTTCCGTAAAATACCCAGTAAGATCCTCCGATAGTTTCAGTTCCACTTCCTATGGAGGTGACACTTCCTTCATCAAGCGATTCGGCTGTAATGAGATAAGTTGCATCACCGGTTTTTGCTGCAATTACATATTTATCAGTTTCGGTTACTGAACCTCCTGAATTTCCATTTGAATATTCATCGCTGCATGAACTGAACAGGCTGCTTGAGCAGACTGCTATTGCCAGGGCATGTGTAAAATACTTTTTTTGCATGTTCTTTTATGTTTTAGTTTAATTTATTTTCCGAAATTCACTCTTATTTTCCCATAAAAAGCTCGCCCTGCTTTTTGCAGGCTGAAATTATCATACAGTTTGGCATTAGTCAGATTCCGACATTCGAAAGAGAGATTGTAACGGCCTCCTTTCAAACTGTATCCGATACTGAGATTATGTGAAATCTGTTCAGGTACACGGATTTTGGTTGTCGGATCTCCCAGATTCTCCCAGTATAACGGAAATTCATGCTGGTAGTATCCGTCGTAACCCAATGTCAGTACATTCCCTTTGGCAAACAGATCATGCCAGGTAAACGAAGCATCGAAGTTAGCATACAAGTAAGGCTGGTTAGGTATACGCTGGCCATAAGTCAGACTTTCCTGCTGTGTACCTCCTGCACGGTATTTTTCTTCGTCGCGTGCATTCATGGAATTGAACGTTCCTCCAATGTTGAACCACCGTGAATAATTGTATCTCAGTGAGATATTATATCCTTTAGTTTTTACCCTGCCGTGATTTTCGTAATATCCGAAACTCATATTGCTTACTTGTGAAAGTCCTCGCTTGATATAGTCCTTCGTATCGCGATAGATGAGGCTTCCTTCTACGTAAATGGCATGTTTGCAATATGATAAGCATAACTCAGATTCAGGTTGAAGTTATCGCTTCTTTCTGGTTTCAGATCGGCTTTTCCTGCTTCCAAGTCTTCATCACCGAAAAGCTCTTCGGTTGTGGGAAGTCGGTATGCTTTTTCGTAGGATAATTTTGCTTGCAAGTCCTTTATGATAAAATACGTGCCGGCTACTCCATATCCTAATGAACTAAGGTGTTTCTTCAGGGTGGTATAGTTTCCTATTCCATCTGAATTTTGTGATACAGGACCTTCGTTGTACTGGTTATAGTATTTAGTGAAAGCCGAGATATTCCATTTATCGGAAGGCATGTACCGGTATGAGAGTCCGGTGATGTTCTTTCGTGTTTTTTAGGAATACTGAAATCAGACAGCTTGGAGCTTCCCGAGATATACGAACGTGTAGTACGGTGAAAGGTACTGATTACATGGTTCAGGGTGAAAGTATGTGCTTCTCCTATACGGTAATTGGCTGTAAATGTTCCATTCCAGTTCGTATTTTTGATTCATTATTCTGATGCGACTGTTCTCCCGGTGTACCGGTATATTTTTTATCTCCCAGCCAGTTGTATTTATAGGCTGCGGTATCAATGTTATGTGTGATGTTATGGTTGTAATTGGCTGTAGCCGAAATATCCAATCCTTCGATGAGCAGGTTACGCTTACGGTATTCTACTGATGGAACGAACGAATATCCTTTACGGTGCTTTTGTCCGAATACGACATATTGATATACCCCTGTCTGGATTTCTTTGTAGAAGTGAGAATAGTTGAAACTGAATATCAGACGGTCTGCCCAGGTTTTATCCATGACTCCTATTTTACCGATAACAGCTTCATTATGAAATGTATCGTTAAAACGTTTTACATGGTATATTTTATTTTTATCTGTACTCTCGGTAATACCGTCTTCACCAAACTCGGTAATGTAATTGTCGATATAATAATCATTGTCAGAATAATTCTGGAAAGCATTGATTTCATACATCAGTCCATTCTTGAATGTCTGACCGAAGTTTACATACGATTTATGTGTATTGAATGAACCATATGAATATGAGGCGTCAAGAAACCAGTTACGGCGTTTCTTGTTGGTTACAATGTTGATAACTCCTCCCAACGCATCTGTTCCGAAGCCTACAGGCACAACACCTTTGTATACTTCAATGCGTTCGGCAAAATTTACAGGAATATTGTTCAGATCGAAAGCTGTTCCTGCTCCTTCTTGGGGAACACCATCGATAAAGACTTTTACATGCTTACCACTGAATCCGTCCAGCATCAGTTGCATATCCGATCCTACACCACCCGATTCGCGAAGTTTCATTCCGGGAAGCTGGCTTAAGGCTTCACTTAGGCTTTTAGTTGAGTTATGAAGCTCTTTTGTATCGACTGCTACAGCATTGAAAGCTGATTTCTTTACACGGTTTACTCCGGTAGATGTTACTACCACTTCGTCCAGTTCAGTAATTGAAGGTTTTAGCACAACTGTTTGTTTATTACGCTCATTAGGTACGATATCTATCGTTTTTTCGTATGTTTCAAAGCCTACGGCTGAAATAATCAGCGTATATTTTCCTGCCGGTGCGTGTAAATGGTAAATGCCTTGTTCGTTGGTAGTACATCCATACTGTGTACCTTTTAGATATACAGTAGCAAAATCGATAACGCTTTTATCGGTAGATACTACTTTACCTGACAGTAATGTGCGTGGTTGTGCAAAAAGAGAAGCAGAATAAATAACTGCTATTAAAATGAGTATGCCGTTTTTTATCATTAATTCTTTTTTCCTTAAAAATTATACCTGTTATACCTTTTAAAAACCATTTTATTCGATGGTGCAAAGTTATTCAGGCAGGAAAAAAGAATCAATCGCAAAAATTTGGTATTTGTCTGGCTGAAAATCTCAGATATAACTAAAACAGCAATACCTAAAAGTTGGTATTATGCTGTTTTTAGTCGAATACCTTAAACGTATACCCTTGTTCCAACAGCCATTCTATAGACCGGGGAAGAGCATACTTCATGCGTGGTTCTGATTTAATTGAATCGTGGAAGGTGATAATGGAACCGTTGCGAACATAGCGTTTTACTATTTCGAATACTTGTGGTCCGTTTAAATGTTTGCTATAATCGCGGGTTACCAGATCCCACATTACGATGCGGTATTTTTTCTTTAATACCATGTATTGAAGCCATCGCATATGTCCGTGTGGCGGACGGAATAAATCTGTGTGGAGATATTCGTTTGCCTTGTCTGTATTAGCTAGGTAATTTTTGCTGAGGAACTCAAATCCACGGATATGATTGAATGTATGATTTCCTATGCGGTGTCCGCGCTCTACTACCATACGAAATTCAGCGGGATGTTTGCGTACATTATCACCGACCATGAAGAAGTAGCTTTTATGCCATATTTGTCCAGCAAGTCGAGCACCCATGGGGTTATTTCGGGGATGGGGCCGTCATCGAATGTCAGATAAACCGATTTTTCATTTTTATCCATACGCCACATAGCGCTGGGGTATAGCATACGTAAGATTTGAGGAGGTTGTTCTATTAGCATGAATCGATTAACTCTTTATTAGTTAGCGATGAAAAAAGAAAATCACAGAGGAACAAGTTTATTCGGTTACAAGGTTTTGTTCCTCTGTGCTTTCTATATATTGATTATATGATAATCTTATTTGTTTTCCTGATGCGTTCCACCTACACGACTTTCAAGCAATTGGTATAATTGTTCAAACTTTTGTGCATAGTGGGCTGCCGATTCTGGTTCTTTGCCTGTTTTAGCATCTTTCAGATTCGATAAAGATTTACATACATCATCCAGAATGTAGAAATGACGCATGCATTCTTCATACGATCCGGCAAAACGGTCATTGTCAAGGCTCAGATACCAAGCTGCATATTCTACTGAGTTGTTTGCCAGCTGCTCAAGGATATTTTCAGCTTTCTGTGTTTGTCCCAACTGGATATAGTTGTCAGCCATTTCTTTAGAACTGCTGTATATATAGTCGTGACGTACAGTTGTACTTGGAATAACCTTTTCACAGTAATCCAGCACTTTCAGTGCTTTGTCTTTCTTGCCTTCCTTTATTAACTGGCTGGCAAGCTGAACAAACAAGCGGCGGTGAGTATCACACATACGGAGTACAGTTTCGTCTAGATAGATATCCGGATTGTCAATTCCTCCAAACTTGAACTTGTTCATCAGATTATCGTACATCTTCTCGCTGTCAATGCGGCGTCCCAGTTTGGCATTGTCAAACGGAGTAATACGATAGGCAAGACCTTCCTGCAAGAAATTGTTTGTCAGATTCAGGTGATTGTCTGCACCTACAGTAATAGCCATGTACATCGGGCGTTCCCAGTTTGTATTAGCAAGCATTTCCAGCATCATCAGTTCGCTCTTATATAACACACGCTTACCTTTGAGTGAAATGCTCATGTAGTCTGGTATAGAATCAGGAACCAGCATACCGGAACGTTTGATAGCCTCTTTGTCCAGTTTAATTACAAGACTGTCTGTTGGAATCATCTGTAAGCCTTCCTTCGGAGAGCGTACCCAGTATTTCAGGATATTTTTCAGTTCGTATGGATTGTCTCCAAATTCCTTTTTAGCCTCTTCTGGATTTTGCTTATAATAATTATTGATGGTTTCCATAGCTTCCGGACGTACATATACAGCTTCGTTATGTCCCTGTACGTAATCTATACGTTCCCAGTTGATAGGAACTGAAGGTGATTCATAAGCCGGACGGCGCATCTGGTCGATGTACCAGTCTGTCTGCAGGTAACTGAGGTTACATACACGTACGTCTGTACGGAATCCTTCGGTTTCCTGATTGTACCAAAGCGGGAATGTATCGTTGTCACCATTTGTAAAGATAATCGGGTTTCCTTTATCTTGTACGGTACTCAGATAATTCTGTCCGAAATCACGACATGTATAACGTCCACTACGGTCGTGGTCGTCCCATGTCTGACTTACCATTTGTATAGGCACGAGCAGACAAACTACACTAGCTAATATAGCTGCCGGTTTTCACTCATACGTTTATTCAGCCATTCGGCAATAGCAGCTACTCCCAATCCGATCCAGATAGCAAATGCATAGAATGAACCGGCGTATGCATAGTCACGTTCACGTGGTTGCTGAGGTGTCTGATTCAAATAAAGTACAATGGCAAGACCTGTCATAAAGAACAGGAAGAATACAACCCAGAACTGCTGGATTCCTTTTTCTCCCTTATATGCTTGCCAGAACAGACCGATAAGTCCGAGTATCAAAGGCAGACAATAGAATACGTTGTGTCCTTTGTTGTTTTTCAACTCAGAAGGCAGTAAACTCTGGTCGCCTACCAGGTACTTGTCAATGAACGATATACCTGTTATCCAGTTACCATGTTCTATTTCACCTTGTCCCTGTATATCATTTTGACGTCCGGCAAATTCCACATGAAATAACGCCAGTACATATAGTTCAACTGATAAATAAAGAAGAACTTAATGTTATCCCATTGAGTAGGAATCTTCACCATTAGCATTTCTCCACATTGGTCGTAGGGTACTTGTCGTCCTTCTACTCCTCCCAACCAGTCTTCATAAGCTTTGGCATGATCAGGACTCCACATGCGTGGGAAAAGCATATTCTGAGCGTACTTGTATTCCGTTTTATTGCGTACAACTTCATAACTGTCTTTTTCATCTGGGCGTTCTTTTTCCTTACGCTGGTATACCGGAGCTCCTTCGGTCATGTCGTATGTACAGCCTCCGTCTACTTCCTTTAATGCAATTTTGGAAGCATAAGTCTGACCGTAGAACAATGGGCGTGTACCATATTGTTCACGTCCCAGATATTCTCCCAGTGTGAAGATATCTTCTGGAGAGTTCTGGTCCATAGGTGTATTTGCCGATGAACGGATTACGATGACTGCATATGAAGAATATCCTACAACAATCATCATCAGGCTTAATAGGAATGTATTTAGCGTACGAGCACTTACACGTAATTTCTCAGGCAGATCGGCAAACAGATAAAAAGCCAGTATTGCCAATACGATAATACCGATCAGCACGCTGCTCCAGCCATGTCCGTAAAAAGGAATACCCACAAGTCCGACAGTTGTCAGGAATGAGATATTCATGAGTTTGCGGCTGCGAACGGTAAAGCTTTCGTATACTCCCCATATAATGCTGGCTGCCAATACTATGATATAAATAATCAAGCCAGTGTTGAAAGAGAATCCCAGACCGTTGACAAACAGCAGCTCGAACCATCCGCCGACCTTTACAATACCTGGAACAATACCGTATAATACTGCTGCTACAAGTACCATTGAACCTATGAGGGCAAGCAGACTGCCTTTTAGGTTAGCATTCGGATTTTTCTTGTAGTAATATACTAGTACAATAGCAGGAATACACAACAGATTCAACAAGTGAACTCCGATAGAAAGACCTGTCAGATAGGCTATCAGAATAAGCCACCGGTCGCTGTGAGCTTCATGTGCACGGTTTTCCCATTTCAGGATTAGCCAGAATACCAGAGCTGTGAACAAGCTGGAGTACGCATATACTTCACCTTCTACGGCACTGAACCAGAACGTATCACTCCATGTGTAAGCAAGAGCTCCTACAAGTCCTGATCCCATGATAGCAATCAGGCGTCCTGTCGTCATGTCTTCTTCACGCGGGCATATTAGCTTTTTGCCAGATGAGTAATGCTCCAGAACAAGAACAATATACATGCAGCACTCATCAGTGCACTCATAATGTTCACCATTCGAGCTACTTGCGACGGATCGCTTGTAAACTGACTGAAAAGATTTGCTGTAAGCATGAAGAAAGGTGCGCCAGGGGGATGACCAACTTCCAGTTTATATCCTGTTGTTATAAATTCGGGACAATCCCAAAAACTGGCGGTCGGCTCTATGGTAGAGCAATAAGTAAAAGCTGCAATCACAAATGCCAGCCATCCAACCAGATTGTTAATCTTATTGTACTGTTTCATGTGAGTTGTTTTATTTCTCATTAAAGTTCATTGTCCGCAAAGATAGTGATAATCTTTTTTTTCATAACAGATTACACCGATTTTCATGGTTTTTAGCATATTGATTTAAAAGAAAGTGATATTTATTTGAATATTGGTTAGCTTTGGGGGAGAGAATATTGATGTGTTGTTGGCGGGATTCAATCATCCTAAATCATTAGGAAATTCGTGGTAAATGTTTAATTATTGACTGTAACTTTTGGGATGTTATAGAGTTTTTTATATTCCGTTTTTATTGACTTCCCACGATTTTTTATTTGGAAAGAATGTAAAGAAATACATTGCTGTCCGAAAAAACATTTAAATCTATCAATAACTTATTTATATGTATGAAGTTAAGCAATGACTTTAACAATGCTTATCCATAAAAACAATGCTGATAATCAGTCTATTGAAGATGTTTGTCGAACGATAATAAAAGAAATATAGATCTGGTCCATAGAAAAGTGGCTGTTTGTTTTAAACAGAAGAGATAAATATCTATATCTGTAAACTATGTTTGTCTATCACCTTATTTGTGAATATTTATTATTTTCAGGAGAGAAATTATGTGAAATATCGATGTGATTTTTTGTAGTGATTTGAAATACAAAAGAGGAGAAAAAAATTTCTCCTCTTTTGTAAACTACTTATATTCATTGTTTTTCACAACGAATAATAGCTTTATCAATTCCATTTGTTAGGTCTACAGTAAACATGTAGAAAGCACCTTCTTCCAAATTTATTCCGTTCAAATTTATATTTGCGCATCCTTTGTCGTTAGGCACAGCTAATTTAAGTAAGTTGCCTTCTAGTGTGATTTGTGAGGTTTTAAATTCAGTATCCCATGCATGTTGTTTATAGAATTTAAAATCCAAATAGTCTGTACGTATACGTTGTCCAGGTAAAGAATTTTTTTCAGGACCGGCATAACCACTGAATCGATATACCTGAGGAGCTATCTCTGCTACAGCATATGCATTTGCAAGATCCCATCCGAATTGTGAATCAAGTGATGGATGACCTAATCCCCATCCTAAAAGCCATAAAGCCCCGTGTCCTTCTTCATCAAGTGATGCATATTCTCCATTTGTCATTCTTATAGCAGAAAGGCATTGCTTTCCCGTGTTTAGGATAATGCGATATTCTCCACTGACTGGCAGGAATTTATATATCCCTTCACCTGTTTCCTGAAAATAGTCTGGATCTGCCAGGTAGTTGTTAATATTATCTACTTTTGCAAATGTAAGAGTTTCATCCTGCTCTAAATGTATATCAGTCTGGAATCCGGCTCCTGTTATCTCCATGTCTTTACCGTTTAAGGTTGGATAGGTTACACCTTGCCCATCGGTTGTCTTAACCATATCTAGTACCGCATGGTTGGGGTCAGTCATATCAACGGTAATTATATAGGTTGCTCCATATTCTAAGATAACACCTTCCTTTAGCCAGATATTACCGTCATCATTTGGGCCTGGATTAACTACTAAGAATTCACTATTTGTAGAGATTCTGTCACTCTTATATTCATTTTCCCAACCTTTTCCGCCATAAAACTTAAAGTTGACTCCATCAATAGTTATTTGTTTACCTGCAACAACTGTTATTTGGTATTTCTTTGCTTCTATAGGAGCCATAACTAACGGATTGTTTGCATCCCAACTAGGAGCTCTACATAACTTGGCTTACCGATAGCTTCTGTGCCTAATGTACCTGATCCTCCAATGAGATAAAGAACTCCCGTTCCATCAGCTTGTAACTTTGTTTCTTCACCTGAAGCATCGAGAACTTCTACGCTGAAATATTGTTTGTCTGTATGAGCTGTTATACGATAATTACCGCTTATCGGTATAAATGTAAGGCTTCCATCAGACTCTTTTTTGAAAAAATCAGGATCAATCCACCAATTTTCATAATCAGGAACACCATCAAATGTGATAGTCTGTCCTTTTGTGAGTGTTAGATCTGCTTTTAAGGAATTAGCGTCGGCTGTTTCCATTTCTTCACCATTCACTAAGATTTTAGGAAGGGAGATGCCTCGTATGTCAGCGTATTGAATGTAATTTCATAAGATCCACCATTGGCATTGCTGAAGTTTATATAGCTGTTGCTGCCATGAATAATTTCATTTTGAGTGTTATATCCGAAAGTAATTTCATTTCCGTTTTCCCCCATTTTAGGAGCCTTTATATAAGCATTCATTTTAGCGGGAAAGTCATCTTTTACTGCATATTGATTCTTTGCCACTCGTTTCATTTCATACTCATTACCATTTTCACCTACCAATGTCAGTGATGGGTAATCAGGACGTTTGCATTTTAAATCCAGTGAGTCAGTAGTAATGGTAAAGTTAATGTTTTGTAGTACATATACTAATGTAGCTGTGCCATCAGGTACATTCTTTAAGAAAGGGATATAGATTTTTCCCGTATAGTCCTGACCGCTGACTTTAGTTCGGATAACTGTTTCTGACACCATCTCGTCTCCATAAAACAATCGGGCTTTAAGTGTAGATAAAGGTACATCTGCATCGGTAGCTTTTATTGTAAATGGGAGGCTGTCACCAAATAAGGCATCAGCAGGTGATGTTTGAATATTAATGACTGGATTACCTGGTATTTCTACTTCATCTTTACAAGAATAAAGATTCATTATTCCTGTAAAAGCTAATATGATATATAATCCTTTTTTCATAGAGTTTTAATTTTAGGGTGTAGTTCGTTATTTTTTCCAGCAATAAGAGATTATCGCATTGGCTGGGATTTCATAAGAAAAATGATGTTTGCCGTCTGCTATTGTTAATTTCAGACTTCTGTCTGATTGTTTGCTGCAACAAAAGCATAGGTTCCATCTGTATTTTCGAACGCTGCATAAGTAAGTCCTTTCTGGGTATACCCTGTAGTTCCAATGCGTACAGCACCTGGTTTCACTACAGATCCCATGTGGGCCATAACATAATAATGTGAGTTACGGGTAATTGTGGAATAAGTTTTATTGTCTACGTCAACAGCCCCATAGCAAGTTTCACATGCACCTGGACCTCCATGGGGACCTTGGTCACTGTCTAGAACTAAATTCCATACAATAGAACCTACGCACCAATTGTTTACAGTACCTAAGGTAAGATCTTCCATATCTCTTAACAGTGATTTAGTCAAATCACGTCCATTGTTCCATTCTCCAATAGATGCTTCTGAGAAAATAAGTTCTTTCTCTGGAGCTGCTTCATGCACTTTCAGCAGTTCGTCACGGTGACCACCATAATTATGGTATGCTGCTCCTGCAAAATATTGGGCAGCTTCGTCATCTTCGTATATTTTTAGAGGATATTGCTGTTGGTCGGCTTTGTCATCATAATTATAGTTATGGTCGAATGCATAAATTTTAACTTGTAAGCCGGCATTTTTTAATGCAGGTCCTAATGCTGTTTTTACAAAATCGCGTTCTTCTTCCCATCCCATGTATAATGAGGCCGAATTGCCACGGTTAAGTGGTTCGTTTTGAGGAGTAATACTATAAATCTTGATTCCTTCGTTCTGGAAAGCCTGAATCCATTTAACAAAATAAGTTGCATAATCCTGATAGTAATCGGGATTTAACTGTCCTCCTGTCCATGAATCATAAGGCTCTTTGTTTTTCAAATCATTGACTTTCATCCATTTTGGACAAGTCCATGGAGTTCCCATGATTTTTAGACTGGGATTGATTTCCAGAATCTCTTTTAAGACAGGTATGACATATTTAGTTTCTTCTATTGTAAGAGCAAAGTTTTCTATACCTTTGGTATCACAGCAAGTATAATCACTAAGTGAGAAATCTGAACAACCTATTGAAATACGCACATAACTAAAACCATACTTATCAGGAGAAAAAGTTTCTTCGAGGAAAGTTCTACGTTTATCGGCTGGCATCAGCAGAAGGTTATATGAAGTGGAACCTGTAATAGCTGCTCCGAATCCGTCAATGGTCTGATAGCGTGTTGTGGGGGCAAGTGTTACACAAGTGGGTGACATGTTATCCTTTGTACTGAAATTTGTAGCTTTTTTTGTCAAGTCGAATGCCCGATTGCTGGTTGTGAGATACATAAGTACATCTCCTGATACTTCTGAAGAAACTTCTCCGGAACTAATAGTGGTATTAGAATCGCTACAAGCATAAGCTGTCATAGCAAATACTGTACATAAACTACCTATTGCATATTTAAAAGTCTTTTTCATTTTTAACTTTGATTTATTGGGTTAATAACCTGGATTTGTTTAACTTTTCATTCTGGTCAAGTGCTGTCTGTGGAATTGCCAGTTAAGTAAGAATTGGCAGTAAACGGATTAACACGACTGTTTCTACCTTCATCTTGTAAGTTGTTCATTACTTCCTCGACTTTATCTAGACGACAAAGGTCAAACCAACGTTGTCCTTCGAATGCCAATTCCATAACGACGTTCATTTAAATAAGCCGTTTTT
>ENA-OQHA01000866-OQHA01000866.1-human-gut-metagenome-genome-assembly--contig:-NODE-866-length-13628-cov-4.560255_pt1 | contig 13628 bp, 16 predicted proteins | sample MGYA00242558_ERZ504707 | MGnify/ENA primary metagenome ERZ504707 (study PRJEB26092, sample SAMD00036197) | human gut metagenome | host: Homo sapiens | study: EMG produced TPA metagenomics assembly of... | reverse complement strand
CCGCGATCACCACGTCGGCGCCGTCCTCCAGCGCCTCAAGCGCGCAGACCCTGCCGTCCTTGTCAAGCTGGGTGTCGTAGAAGCGGATGCGATTGAGCCCTTGGCCTCGCAGAACCTCTGGATATGCAGCCTGCGGGCTTCGGCCTGCGGTTTGGACGGATTCACGATGAAGGCGTACTGCACCTCGTCGTCCCGGCGCTTCTCCAGCGTCTGAGCCAGCTTGCGGCGGCGCTGCGCGCGCAGAGCGATGACGATGACGGCGATGAGCACCACCACAATGGCGATTGCGGCGATGATCAGAAACACGGTGAGGGCAGGCTGAGGCATGGCTCCTATTGTTATCGGTGGGGAGGTCGTTTGCGGCATGGTGCGCCGTACGTGAACATTTCCTGCACGCAACAGCCCCGTGGGGCGTGATTATGGTTCAATCGCGTCTCATCTGACGAAATTGGCCGGGTGGACCCGTCCGCGGACTTTCCCGGGCTTCCCTGTGATTTCCGCGTGACTCCCGCGCATTCGGCCATTGTCGGTGTCTGCTTACGCGGCTAGTCTGGTGCCCATGCTTGATATTCAATTCATCCGTGAACACACCGATATCGTCAAGGAATCCCAGCGCAAGCGCGGCGAGTCCGTGGAGCTCGTCGACGAAGTGCTCTCCTCCGACACCGCACGTCGTGAGGCGCTGAAGGCCTTCGAAGAGGCTCGCGCCCAGCAGAAGGAAATCGGCAAGAAGGTCGCCTCCGCCCCGGCGGACGAGAAGGCCAAGCTCATCGCCGAGACCAAGGAACTGTCCCAGAAGGTCTCCGAATACAAGTCCAAGGCCGATTCCGCCGCCGAGGAATACACCACCGCCATGTGGAAGCTCTCCAACATCGTGGAGCCCGAAGCTCCCGAAGGCGGCGAGGACGACTACGTGGTCGTCAAGAAGGTTGGCCAGATTCGCGACTTCGCGGCCGAAGGCTTCGAGCCCAAGGACCACCTGACCCTCGGCACCGGCGTGGCCGGCATCGATATGCGCCGCGGCGTCAAGGTCGGCGGCTCCCGCTTCTATTTCCTGCGTGGCCAGGTGGCCCGCATGCAGATCGCCATGCTCACCATGGCCGTGGACCAGGCCGAAGAGCACGGCTTCACGCTGGCCATCACCCGACGCTCGTGCGCCCGAGGTCATGCGCGGCACCGGCTTCCTGAACTCCACGCCGACGAGATCTACCGTCTGCGCGAGCCCGATGACCAGTACCTGGTCGGCACTTCCGAAGTGGCGCTCGCCGGCATGCACGAGAACGAGATCCTCGACCTCGGCAACGGCCCGCTGCGCTACTGCGGTTGGTCCTCCTGCTACCGCCGCGAGGCCGGTGCCGCAGGCAAGGATACTTCCGGCATCATCCGCGTCCACCAGTTCGACAAGGTGGAGATGTTCGTTTACGCCAAGCAGGAGGACTCCTACAAGGAGCACGAGCACCTGCTGGCCATGGAACAGGAGATGCTCGCCAAGGTCGAGGTGCCCTACCGCATCATCGATACCGCCGCCGGCGACCTCGGTTCCTCCGCCGCCCGTAAGTTCGACTGCGAGGCTTGGGTGCCGACCAGGCCGTTACCGCGAGCTCACCTCCACCTCGAACTGCACCGAGTACCAGCTCGCCGTCTGAACATCCGCGAGCGTATGGAAGATGGCGGCACCCGTCCGGTCTCCACGCTCAACGGCACGCTGGCCACCACCCGTTGGCTGGTCGCCATCATGGAGAACCACCAGCAGAAGGACGGCTCCATCGAGATTCCGCAGGCCATGCGCGCCTACATGGGCGGCAAGGAAGTCATCGAGCCACTAAGTGGGAGCCTGAGTCTCATCGTGCTTTAGCTCCCTCTGATGAGGGAGCTGTCAGCGTAGCTGACTGAGGGAGAGATCGCTAATAGCCAGCAGGCGAATCCAAGACCGACCGCACTGCCGAATATCAACATCCCTCCCTTCTGTATAATGAATACTTGCGCGTGTGAACGCGCATCAGGACAGGTGTCTGAGCGGCCTAAAGAGACGGTCTTGAAAACCGTTGAGGGGCAACCCTCCGCGAGTTCGAATCTCGCCCTGTCCGCGAACCGAGGCCTGGGCAACATGCCCAGGCCCTTTTTCTTTTTCTGGAACCTGTCTTCTTGATCGCCACCGGGGTGCTGATATATTGGTTTGTGATGCCGTAACATGCGGTGTCCCCGTTGATATGACGGGCCAATCGGCGTGAGCGATAAGAAAAGGCCCGACGTTTGCAGCATCGGGCCTTTGCGTTGATTACCGGCTTGCGCCTTTAATCAACAAGGTTGCAAGATGAATCATATCACGATGCACGGTAGTCTGACCGTGAACGGGCGCACCGTGATCGTCCATGTGGGCGATGGCGAGGCGAACGCCACGGTTGACGGCACGCACTTCAACGTGCGTAGCCTGTGGCAGCTCTACCAGTTGCTGAGACTGCTCGTGTAGCGTCTCATTAAGGCGCGGTGCCCCCCTAGTCGGGTATCGCGCCGGCAACCTGAAAACCGATAATGTTGGCAAGTGCTTGCAATTTGTGGTGGACGATTGCAAGCTAACGTCTTGGATTGTTGCCGCTATCCAATATCTCATTAGGTCTACCGGTGTACCAAAAGTACGTTGCTTTGTAAGGGGAGTTAATGAAATGAACAAACCCGCACAATCGAGCATCGAATCGGTTTAATGCCACTCACCTCAACGGGACGCGCGGTAATTGTTAGCTAAGTTGACAATAAAAGAGCAAAGGCCTAAATTAGCAATCAGTCATCACGCTGAGGTGATGATTTCACTAGGAAGGAGTAGAGATATGGTATCGCACAACAAGCGCATCGTGGCTGCTCTTGCCGCGGTAGCAGCAATGGGTATTGGTTTGGCCGGTTGCGGCGGCAGCGACACTGCCGGCGACACGAAGTCCGGCAGCGATGGCGGTGTGGTCAACATCACCTATATGCATCGTCTGCCCGATTCCGAAGGCATGACCTTGGTCAACGACATTGTTGCCAAGTGGAACAAGGAGCACCCGAACATTCAGGTCAAGGCCGCCAAGTTCGATGGCAATGCCGCCGACATGATCAAGAAGCTCGAGACCGACGTCAAGGCTGGCAATGCGCCGGATTTGGCTCAGGTCGGTTACGCCGAGGTTCCTGAGGTCTTCACCAAGGGCCTTCTGCAGGATGTCACCGATGAGGCCGCCAAGTACAAGGACGATTTCGCCTCCGGCCCGTTCGCACTGATGCAGGTGGACGGCAAGACCTACGGTCTGCCGCAGGACACCGGCCCGCTGACTTACTTCTACAACGCCGCTGAATTTGAGAAGCTCGGCATCACCGTGCCGAAGACCGCTGACGAGCTCATTGAGACCGCCAAGAAGACCGCTGCCCAAGGCAAGTACATCATGACCTTCACACCTGATGAGGCCATGATGATGATGTCCGGCCAGGCCGCGCTTCCGGTCCGTGGTACAAGGTCGACGGCAACTCCTGGGTTGTCAACACCCAGACTAAGGGCTCCAAGGCCGTGGCCGATGTCTACCAGCAGCTGATCGACAACAAGGCGCCCTCACCAACCCGCGTTGGGATGCATCGTTTGATAACTCCATCCAGTCCGGTCAGCTGATCGGCACCGTGGCCGCCGCTTGGGAAGCCCCACTGTTCATCGATTCCGCCGGTGGCACTGGTGCTGGTGAGTGGAAGGTCACCCAGCTCGGTGACTGGTTCGGCAATGGCACCAAGACCGGCGCCAATGGTGGTTCCGGTGTGGCCGTGCTCAAGGGTTCCAAGCACCCGGCCGAAGCCATGGAGTTCCTTGACTGGTTCAACACCCAGGTTGATGACCTTGTCTCCCAGGGCCTTGTCGTGGCCGCTACCACCGCGGATGCCAAGACCCCGCAGAAGTGGTCCGACTACTTCAGCGGACAGGATGTCATGGCTGAGTTCAAGACCGCGAACGACAACATGGGTGACTTCACCTACATGCCTGGCTTCTCCGCAGTCGGTGCTGCAATGAAACAGACCGCCGCCAAGGCTGCCGATGGTTCTGCCAAGGTTTCGGATGTGTTCGACACCGCTCAGAAGACCTCGGTGGATACGCTGAAGAACCTCGGTCTGTCCGTCAAGGAGTGACCTCACTAGGTCTTGTCAACGGGCCGGCTTGAAATAGCCGGCCGTCCAAGACCTTCGATGCCTCGCATCACCATAGCGAAAGGCCGGGGCACATACTCCGGCCTTCCGTATTGTTTGGGGGTATTGCTGCAGGGGCGCTGTGGCCCTTGTCATTTGTTTTACTGTTCTTTGCGAAGACAGGTTTTGTATTATGACTGCATCCACTACTCAGGCGAAGGGCAAAGCACCTAGGCGTGCCGCCGCCAAGCCGAAGCGGTCCGGCGCTCAGAAGCGCGAGAACCGCACCGGCTGGGCGTTCATGGCACCGTTCGCCGTCCTGTTCACTTTCGTGTTCATCTTGCCCATCATCTGGGCCATCTATTCCAGCTTCTTCCGTCAGGTCACCGAGGGCGGTGGCGCATACGGCGGTGGCGAGCTGGTCAATAAATTCGTAGGATTCCAGAACTTCCAGTATGCTATTACTTCCGGCAACTTCTGGTCCGGCGTCGGCAGGGTGCTGCTCTACACCCTGATTCAGGTGCCGATCATGATCATCGCCGCACTGGCGTTGGCCATCGTCATCGACTCGTTCGTGGTCAAGCATGTCACCGGTTTCCGTCTGGGCTACTTCCTGCCCTACGCCATCCCCGGCGTCGTGGCCTCGATTATCTGGGTCTACCTGTACAACGGCCAAATCTCGCCGATCGTCAAGGGACTTGCCGCCATCGGCGTCAATGTGGACTTCTTCAACAAGAACATCGTGCTCGGCTCGATGGCCAACATCACCACATGGACCTTCACCGGCTACAACATGCTGATTTTCCTTGCCGCACTGCAGGCCATCCCGCATGACCTCTATGAGGCCGCCCGTATCGACGGCGCCAATGGTTGGCAGATTGCCACGAAGATCAAGCTGCCGAACGTGCGTGGCGCGGCCCTGCTGGCCATGCTGCTTTCCATCGTCGGCACCATTCAGCTGTTCAACGAACCGCAGATCATGTCTACGGCTGATCCGGGTATTTCCAAGTCGTATACACCGATGATGATGGCCATGAACACTTCTCAGGGCACCATTACCCCGTCTGGTGACGGTCCGGCCTCGGCCATCGCCATTGTCATGGCTCTGATCGCAGGTGTGCTTGCCGTGCTGTACACCTTGGCCGAAAGGAAGGTGAACGAGTAATGAGCTCCGCAACCGTTGAAGCACGCGCCCGCAAAAAGGCCGAGCGCAAGCTCGAAAAGCAGCGTCAGGCTGCGCAACACGATTTGCCTCGCTCCATGCGACCGTCCGCGGCCGTGAAGACCCTCACTGTGGTGCTGCTGGTACTGGTGTTGATCTACTTCCTGTTCCCGATTTACTGGGCCATCATCGCGTCCACCAAGACGCCGGCCCAGATGACCGGTAGCAACGGCATGTGGTTTGCTGTGCCGCTTGACCAGCTGCCCAATGCCATCGCCACTAACTATTCCAAGCTGCTTGGCTGGACTCGTGGCAACTTCTGGCGCTGGGTGCTGAACTCCCTGATCTACTCGGGCGTCTCGGCATTGATCGGCACCATCGTGTCTGTGATGGCTGGCTACGCCACCGCAAAATTCAACTTCCGCGGCAAGAACGCGGCCATCGGCATCATTATGGCCTGCATGCTCATGCCGTCCGCCCTGCTGACCATCCCGATGTACTCGATCTTCCACACGTTGCACCTGACCAACACTATGCTCTCGATCATCATCCCGTGCTGCGTTTCGCCGTTCGGCTTCTTCCTGGGCCGCACGTACGCACAGAGTTCGGTGCCGGACGAACTGCTTGAAGCCGCCCGCATCGACGGCGCGAGCGAGGCGAGGATCTTCTTCACCATCGTGCTGAGGCTCCTGGCCCCGGCCATGGTGACGATTTTCCTGTTCCTGTTCGTGGCCACTTGGAACAACTTCCTGCTGCCGTTGATGATGGTCTCTTCCGACACCTTGAAGCCGGTGACCTTGGGTCTGTACGGCATGGTCTCTCTGGCTACCTTCACTGATCGTGGCGCTCTGATGATGGGTGCTCTGCTCGGTGTGCTGCCTGTGATCGTGCTCTTCCTCGGTCTCCAGCGCTACTGGCAGTCCGGCCTCGCCGCCGGTGCCGTCAAGGGCTAACCAATCCGCTGCCCGGCATGTCGTGTCACTCCTTCCGGTGCCGGGCAACGTCCCTCCCATATTCAGTGACACGATTCCAATCGTCCGGCGTCACCGTAAGCGTCAAGGATCTACGCAGTCAGGGTCCCAGGGCCCGCGATGACGCCGGTCATTTTGTATGCGACGAATTCGTCGCTTTGTAGTTTTTTGATGACCAACCCCACAAAGGAGCACTCATGACCAGCACCGGCCGCTTCACGCTGCCCAGTGAAGAGAATTTTGCCGAAAAGACCAAGGAACTCGCCGAATTGTGGGGAGCAGACGCCATTCGTAACTCCGATGGCACGCATCTGGATGAGGCTGTGCTTGCCTTGGGCAAGAAGATTTACAATGCGTATTTCCCGACTCGCGCGCATAACGAGTGGATTACGCTGCATATGGATGAGACGCCACAGGTGTATCTGCTGACCGATCGCATTCTCGCCGAATCGGATACGGTTGATATTCCGCTGATGGAAAGCTTCTTCGCTGAGCAGCTGAAGCCGAATCGTGATGCCGACCCTCACAAGTATTGGGAGGTTGTAGACCGCACCACCGGCGAGGTCGTTGATTCGGCGAACTGGACGCTTGACGCGGACGAGGACACCGTGCATGTGAGCGGCGTTGCCGCATGGCATGAGTACACGGTGAGTTTCCTGGCCTACATCATCTGGGACCCGGTCGAGATGTACAACCATCTGACCAACGACTGGGGCGACAAGGAACACGAGATCCCGTTCGACATCTACCATCCGGCCACCCGCAAGTTCGTGTTCGACACGTTCGAGCAGTGGCTTAAGGACAGCCCGCAGACCGATGTGGTGCGATTCACCACGTTCTTCTACCAGTTCACGCTCCTGTTCGATGAAAAGCGCCGCGAAAAGGTCGTCGACTGGTTTGGTTGCGCCTGCACCGTAAGCCCGCGTGCGCTGGATGATTTCGAAGCCAAGTATGGCTACCGCCTGCGCCCGGAGGACTTCGTGGACGGCGGTGCCTACAACTCCGCATGGCGCGTGCCCAGAAAAGCCCAGCGCGACTGGATCGACTTCCTCTCCGGCTTCGTGCGCGAAAACGTCAAGCAGCTCGCCGACATGTCCCACGCCGCCGGCAAAGAGGCGATGATGTTCCTCGGCGACCAGTGGATCGGCACCGAACCGTACAAGGACGGATTCGACGAACTCGGCCTGGACGCCGTGGTCGGTTCCATCGGCGACGGCACCACCACCCGCATGATCGCCGATATTCCGGGCGTCAAGTACACCGAAGGCCGCTTCCTGCCGTACTTCTTCCCCGACACGTTCTACGAGGCAACGATCCGAGCATCGAAGGCCTCGACAACTGGCGCAAGGCCCGCCGCGCGATCCTGCGCTCGCCGATCAGCCGCATGGGCTACGGCGGCTACCTCTCCCTGGCCGCCAAGTTCCCGAAGTTCGTGGACACGGTGACCCATATCGCCAACGAATTCCGCGACATCCACGACCGCACCGGTGGGGTGGCCGCCGAAGGTGAGCTCAACGTGGCGATTCTGAATTCCTGGGGCAAGATGCGCTCCTGGATGGCGTTCACCGTGGCACACGCCCTGCCCAACAAGCAGACCTACTCCTACTACGGCATTCTGGAATCCCTGTCCGGCATGCGCGTGAACGTGCGGTTCATCAGCTTCGACGACGTACTCGCGCATGGCATCGATAGCGATATCGACGTAATCATCAACGGCGGCCCGGTCGACACCGCATTCACCGGCGGCGATGTGTGGACCAACCCGAAGCTCGTGGAAACCGTGCGCGCTGGGTGCGTGGCGGCGGCGCGTTCGTGGGCGTGGGCGAGCCGAGCTCGGCACCGCGCTTCCAAACGGGCCGGTTCTTCCAGCTGGCCGACGTGATTGGCGTGGACGAGGAGCGCTATCAGACCCTTTCGGTGGACAAGTATTTCCCGCCGGTGGTGCCGGACCACTTCATCACCGCCGATGTGCCGGTCGACCCGGCGGCCCGCGAGGCTTGGGAGCAGGCCGCTACCGCATCCCGCTGAGCGGCTGCGGCGGCGGCCAGTCCATCAAGCCGTTGGGCGGCATCGATTTCGGCGAACCCGTGCTCAACACGTATCCGGTCAATGAAAACGTGACCCTGCTGCGCGCGGACGGCGGCCAGATACAGCTCGCGACCAACGATTATGGCAAGGGCCGCGGCGTGTACATCTCCGGCCTGCCCTATTCGGCGGCCAACGCCCGACTGCTGGAACGCGTGCTGTTCTACGCTTCCCACAACGAAGACAAGTATGCGGCCTGGAGCTCGTCCAATCCGGAATGCGAAGTGGCACACTTCCCCGAGCAAGGGCTGTATTGCGTAATCAACAACACCGATCAGCCGCAGAAGACCACGGTGACTTTGGCCGACGGCACCACCGAGGACTTCGACCTGCCTGACAGCGGTATCGCCTGGCGTGAAGCCTGATCCCACGTTTTGGAGAACGGACCCATCATGACTGAAAGCAATGAAGTTTTATTCGGCATCGCCTCGCATTTTGCGCTGGAAGGTGCCGTGACCGGTATCGAACCTTACGGAGACGGCCACATCAACACCACCTATCTGGTGACCACGGACGGCCCCCGCTACATCCTCCAGCAGATGAACACCAGCATCTTCCCCGATACGGTGAATCTGATGCGCAATGTCGAACTGGTCACCTCCACTCTCAAGGCTCAGGGCAAAGAGACGCTGGACATTGTGCCCACCACCTCAGGCGCCACCTGGGCCGAGATCGATGGCGGCGCATGGCGCGTCTACAAGTTCATCGAACACACCGTGTCCTACAACCTCGTGCCGAACCCGGACGTGTTCCGCGAAGCCGGCAGCGCATTCGGCGACTTCCAGAACTTCCTGTCCGAATTCGACGCCAGCCAGCTGACCGAAACCATCGCCCACTTCCACGACACCCCGCATCGTTTCGAGGACTTCAAGGCCGCCCTCGCCGCGGACAAGCTCGGCCGCGCCGCCGCATGCCAGCCGGAAATCGACTTCTATCTGAGTCACGCCGACCAGTATGCCGTCGTGATGGATGGGCTCAGGGACGGTTCGATTCCGCTGCGCGTGACCCACAATGACACCAAGCTCAACAACATCCTCATGGACGCCACCACCGGCAAGGCGCGTGCGATCATCGATCTCGACACCATCATGCCCGGCTCCATGCTGTTCGACTTCGGCGATTCCATACGCTTTGGTGCGTCCACTGCTCTGGAAGACGAAAAGGACCTCAGCAAGGTGCATTTCAGCACCGAGCTGTTCCGCGCCTACACGGAAGGCTTCGTGGGCGAACTACGCGGCAGCATCACCGCGCGCGAGGCCGAACTGCTGCCGTTCAGCGGCAACCTGCTCACCATGGAATGCGGCATGCGCTTTCTCGCCGACTACTTGGAAGGCGATATCTACTTTGCCACCAAGTACCCCGAGCACAATCTGGTGCGCACCCGCACCCAGATCAAACTCGTGCAGGAGATGGAGCAGAAGGCCAGTGAAACCCACGCCATCGTAGCCGACATCATGGAGGCTGCCAAGTGAGCCGCCAGTCGAACCATACCCGAACCAGCATGATGGGGGCCGAGCAATGAGCGATCAGCTGACCGAGGTATACGCCAGCATCGACGCCCTAGTCGATTACGCCTTGGATCATCTCGACCTCGATCCACGCAACGCAGACTGGACCCGCAACCAAATCTTCGCCCTCTTCCACCTGGATTCCTACCCCGGACCCAAAACCACAACGTCGGCGGCGTCAGTGTCAGACGTAGTCCAAGACATTGTTGGCAGCCGAAGCCAGGCCCCCTATGGCGAAAAGACCCCCGACCCCCTGCTCGCCGCCTTCCGCGCCGCCGCCACAACCGCCGGCCTTTTCAAGCCGGAGGAAGGCCCGGCCTACGCCGACACCATCATGGGCATCCTCTCCGCCAACCCCGCTGATCTCGACGACCGATTCCTGCTCGTCGAGCACCGGGATGGCGGCATGGCCGCCATGCAATGGTTCTACGACTACTGTGTGGCCAACAATTATGTCAAGCGTGCCCAGCTTGACCGGAACCCGCGCTTCGACTCGCACGGGCTGACGGTGACCATCAACCTCGCCAAACCCGAATTCAAGAACATGAAGAAGGCGGCGGCCGGCAACGCCGTGGCCGGCGGCTACCCGAAGTGCACGATCTGCCATGAGAACGAGGGCTTCGCCGGACGTGACAAGCGCACGCTGCGCACCTTGCCGGTCACGCTCGGCGGCGAGTCATGGTTCTGGCAGTTCTCGCCCTACGGCTACTTCGACCAGCACGGCATCTGCGTGAACACCGACCACACGCCGATGCATGTGGACCGCGACACCTTCGGTCATCTGCTCGACTTCGTGGACCGCTTCCCCGGATACTTCCTCGGATGCAACGCCGCGCTGCCTCGCATCGGCGGCTCGGTGCTCGCCCACGACCACTACCAGGGCGGCGGCGAACTGCTGCCGATGCACAAGGCCGCCACTTGGGCCGCCTTCACGCTCGCCGACTATCCGGACGCCGTGGTCGAAATCCTCGACTGGCCCGGTACCGCCGTGCGTGTGGTGTCGAAAAACCGCCAGAGCATCATCGACGTATCCGACATCATCCGCGAGGCATGGGTCGTTATGACGACGCGGCGAACGGCATCGCCAGCCATGACGCGGACGGCAACCGCCAATCCGCCCTCTCGCCCAGCGCGATCATCACCGAACGTGGCTATGAGATGAGTCTCATCTTCCGCAACAATGCGATCAGCGACGAGTACCCGGAAGGTATTTTCCATGCACACCCCGAATACTGGCCGGTCAAGCAGGAGCCGATCGGACTGATCGAGGCCCAAGGCTTGTTCATTCTGCCCGGACGGCTCGTCGACCAGCTCGGCATTGTCGAAGAGGCGCTCGCCGAAGGCCGCGATTTGCCCGATGAAGTCAGCGAATTCAGTCTCGAATGGGGCGAACTCGCTGAAACGTTGGCCGGAAACCACGACCGCGAGGCCATCCGCCAAGCCGTACACGACGAGCTCGGCAGCGTCTGCTACCGCATCCTCGGCAACACGGCCGTCTTCAAGCAGAAAGCCACCACGCAAACATTCCTCGAAAGCCTTGGTTTTGCCGCTAGGTGAAACAGGTCAAGTGAAGTAAGCTCAATACTGAAGGAAAAACCGAAGGCAAGTCCTTCCAAAGGAGGGAATATGACTACTGTTCTGGTTACGGGCGGTGCTGGATTCATCGCCACCCACACCGACATCGAACTGCTCAACAAGGGCTACGACGTTATTTCCGTAGATAACTACGGCAACTCGTCGCCCGTGGCGCTTGAGCGCGTCGAGCAAATCACCGGCAAGCCGGTCAAGCGTTACGACGGCGACGTGCGCGATGAGGCGCTTATGGAACGCGTCTTTACCGAAAACAACATCGACTGGGTCATTCACTTCGCCGGTCTCAAGGCCGTGGGCGAGTCCGTGGCCAAGCCGATCGAATACTACGACAACAACCTGTACTCCACGCTTGTGCTGCTCAAGGTGATGAAGAAGCACAACGTCAAGAAGATCATCTTCTCCTCCTCCGCCACCGTGTACGGCACGCCGAAGGAATTGCCGATTACCGAGAGACGCCGACCGGCGGCACCACCAACCCGTACGGCACCTCCAAGCTGTTCCAAGAGCAGATTCTGCGCGACGTGCATGTGGCCGATCCGTCCTGGACCATCGTGCTGCTGCGCTACTTCAACCCGGTCGGCGCGCACGAGTCCGGCCTGCTGGGCGAAGACCCGAAGGGTATTCCGGCGAACCTCACCCCGTACGTGGCCAAGGTCGCGGTCGGCGAGCTCAAGGAAGTCCAGGTCTACGGCGACGACTACGACACGCCCGACGGCACTGGTGTGCGTGACTACATCCACGTGGTCGACCTGGCCAAGGGTCACGTGGCCGTTATTGACCACATCGACAAGGAAGGCGTGTTCGTCTACAACCTGGTACTGGCCACGGCTACTCCGTGCTTGAGGTTATCAAGGCTTACGAGAAGGCCGCCGGTCATCCGATTCCGTACGCGATCAAGCCGCGTCGCCCCGGTGACATCGCCGCCTGCTACGCCGACGCTTCCAAGGCGGAGAAGGAGCTTGGCTGGAAGGCCGAGCTGACCATCGACGACATGGCCGCCTCCTCCCTCAACTGGCAGACCAAGAACCCCAACGGTTTCCGCGACGCGGAGTGATATGAGCAGATGAGCTCCCTCTGATGAGGGAGCTCATTGTCGTTTCATCACACGATGCGCCTATCGGCGGCCCAGCGGGTGAGCTCGGTGCGATTCGAAAGCTGAAGCTTTCGCAGCACCGAGCTCACGTGCGTTTCGACCGTCTTGATCGAAATGAACAGTTCGGCCGCCACCTCTTTATACGTGTAACCACGCGCGATCAGCCGCATGACCTCCTGCTCGCGGGCGGACAGCCGGTCCAGCTCCTCATCATGAGCCCGTGCCGCACCATCAGCGCCGCCATCAGACCCCGCCGCCGGCACACCCTGGAAGGTCGAAAGCACAAAACCGGCCAGTTTTGGCGAGAACACGGCATAGCCCTCATGCACCTGCTTGATGGATGAAATCAAATCAGCGCCGGTAATCGTCTTGGTTACATAGCCCTGGGCGCCGGCGCGAATCACCGACCCACATCCTGCGGCGCATCCGAAACCGACAATGCCAGAAACACGGTAGTGGGGGAGTAGGGCCGCGATTTGGCGAGGATCTCGCACCGCCGCCACCCTCGCCGCCGGGCACATGCACATCCAGCAACACCACCTGCGGCTTGGTCTGTGCGATCATCGCCACCGAACCGGGCACGTCCGCCGCTTGGCCGACGATATCGAAGGAATCGCGCAACGTGGCGATTACGCCCGCACGGAACATCTCATGGTCATCGACCATGGCCACACGAATCTTGGCTGTCTCGTTCTCGCTCATCGATGTTCTCCCTGCGCCGCTTTCAGCGCGATCGGCATATGCATTCTGACCTCGGTGCCCCAGCCGGCCCTGGACACTATCTCCACTGTACCGCCGCGCCGTTTGATGCGGCCGATAATCGATTCGCGGATGCCCAGCCGGTCGGGTGGAATGGCGTCCATATCGAAGCCTTCGCCATGGTCGCGCACGAACACTTCAACCATCGTGTCGCTGGCCTCGCAATACAAAGACACCGGCTCGCCGCCATGCGTGACCGCATTGACCAACGCCTGACGGGTGCGTCCAGCAGCGCATCGGTCTGGGCGCTCGGCCGCGCGTCGCCACCGGTGACACCTCATCGGCTTGCCTGCTCGTCCGTCCACCTCGGCGCGATCTCG
>ENA-OQHA01000865-OQHA01000865.1-human-gut-metagenome-genome-assembly--contig:-NODE-865-length-13639-cov-2.661856_pt1 | contig 13639 bp, 27 predicted proteins | sample MGYA00242558_ERZ504707 | MGnify/ENA primary metagenome ERZ504707 (study PRJEB26092, sample SAMD00036197) | human gut metagenome | host: Homo sapiens | study: EMG produced TPA metagenomics assembly of... | reverse complement strand
TCGCTCTCGGCCAGCGCCCGCATCTGCTGCCAGCTGGCAGGGAGGCGGTAGGTGTGCCAGGGGCGGCATCCGCGTCCAGATCGCCGAACTTGTGGATGCGCACTAGGTCCCATGCGTTCAGCAGCTTGCCGCCTGCGGGGTCGGTGGCTGTGGTGACTATAAATAAAGGTATCGTTGTCGTAAAGCACCGCGCCTGCGGTGGTGCTGCCTGCGGCGTAGGTCAGGCGGCCCGCGCCTGCATTCACGTACACACCGGGGAGAAACTTCTCAATCGCTGCGGGCACGTCGTAAGTCCGGCAGAAAGCGCCCACCACGCCCTGTTTGGCGGTGGGTCGGCCTGCTTGCCGCCGGGCAGCTTGACCGTCTCAGCGGGCAGGCGGGCCATTGGCGCACGTCGTGCCAGTCGGCGTAGAGCCACAGCAGGTCGTCCACGCTGACTGCGGCTGCCGTCCTCGGTGGCCTCGCAGACCGACTGGCTGTCGGCGCTGCGGCTGGGCCAGTACGATCAGCGGCTCGGGTCTCGAAAGGTGGTTCGGGTCAAACGACCTTATGGTGGGGTCCAGCATCTGGGCCAGCAGTCCGGGCGCAGGCTGGTACTCCTCCGGCTGTATGCCCCGGTCGGTGGGAAAGATTGCCCGCAGCCGGGGGTGCTCCGGGTCGTGCTTCCGGGTGGAGTAGACGCTGCCGTGCCCATGCCCTGATGACCTGCACCATTTGGCGGTGCTGCCGGGTTCGCAGTTGTCCATATCCAGCGTGATCAGGCTGCGCCCAGTGCAGCAGCCGCGCTTGCGGCTCCCACCCCGCAGGGTGCCGCCCACGAAGCCGCCCACGTCCTTCAGGTCAGCCTGCTTGCCCTTGGACAGGGCCATGTACTCCGCGTGGGTCTCGGTGCCGCAATTGTTCTGCATGGCGTTCTGCAGATCGTCAGTGAAGTCGGCCCATGTGATGGAGCAACCGTCCCACTCGGTCGCTGTGCGGCTGCCGCCCACGCTGATCTCAATTGGTGTAGCGCTCATTTGTCCTCCTCCTTCAGCGGGCCATACTTGTACCGCTTTGCGTTCCATCTGGCTTTTGCATCGATCTGCGTGCTGCCGCGCTCGCCGACCCTGCCGCAGCGGGTGCAGACCACCGACCAGCCACCGTCCTTTGCGTACCTGCTGCTCTTGCGGTAGCGGGCCAGCCCGACTTTGCCTTCGGGCGTTTCTCTGCGTCGTAGGGCATCGCGCCGCAGGTGCAGGTGAACAGCGCCGAGGTGCTGGGTAGGGATTCTGTTTTCTTCATCGTCCTCAATCCTTTGTAAAGAAGTCACCGTGCCAGCCTGCGGCGTTCAGGGGTAGCCCCTCGGCCCAGGGAGGCACGATGCTCATAATGCGTACCACGTTGTCCAGCGCGGCTTCCGCGTCCTGCGTGGTAGGCAGCTCGATGATGACCTCGTCGTGGACGTGAAACACCACCTGGTACCCAGCCCGTCGGAGGTTATCCAGCGCGAAAGCCAGGCAATCCCGGCCCACAGCTTGGGTGAGGTTCTCGGTCAACTTGCCGCCGTAGGTCTCGGTTCCCGCCAGCTGCCCGTGTCCCACTCCTTATAAGTAATGCGGTCATCCGGCGTGGTGCCGGGGTCGGCGTAGAAGAGCTTGCGCCCACTGGGCAGCTGTATCGTCAGAATGGGAAGGGGAACCCCCAGGCCACCTCTTTGCGGAGCGTCACCCCTACTCGGGGGACCGTAGTCTTGCCGGTGCGGATGGTGTGCACCGCTGCGTCCTGCATCCTGCGCCAGAGCTTGCAGATGCAGGGGTTCTGCCTGCGCCAGCGGTTCACGATGTCCTGCAGGCCCTCGTCGTCCAGACCCAGCTGGTCGCCGCCCATGCGCTTCATAGCGCCCACACCGCCCTGGTAGCCCAGAGCCAGCGTTGCCACTTTGCCGCGCTGGCGGTACTTGTAGTTTGGGTTGCCTTTGACGATGCTGTCGAAGGGCACACCGAAAATGCGGGCTGCGGTGGCCTCGTAGATCTTGCCGGTGGTACGGAACACGTCCAGCACCCACTCCTCACCGGCCAGCCATGCGATCAGCCGGGCTTCGATGGCTGAGAAATCTGCATCCACGAAGGTGCAGCCTTTGCCGGGCACCAGCGCCGTGCGGATGAGCTGGCTCAGCGTATCAGATACATTGTCGGTCAGCAGAGCTAACGCTTCAGGGTCGTGTAGCTTTACAATGCTGCGCCACTCAGCCTGATGGTCGAGGTAAGTGCGGGGCAGGTTCTGCACCTGAAGCAGCCGCCCGGCCCAGCGCCCTGTCCGGCTGGCCCCGTAGAATTGCAGGGTTCCTCGTACCGGTGGTCGGGGCCTGCGCTGGCTGCGATGGTCTCGTACTTGGTGTTGCTGGTCTTGCCCAGCTGCTGCCGGAGCTCCAGCACCTGCGCACGTCACTGGGCAGGCCGCCAGCCAGAGCCTTGCTCACATCCTCTTTGGTTAGGCCGGGAATCTCTACGCCCCGGTTGTGGAGCCAGCCCAGCAGCTGGGCACGCTGCCGGGGTTGGCCAGACCAGTCAGGGCTTTACACTCGGCGGTCTGCTCCTCCGTGATCAGCGCGGAGCAGGCGAGGGCCCCCTTTACCAGGGCCATATCTACGGCCACGCCCCGGGCGTTCATCTCCACGTCCTCCCGCCACTGCTGCATGATCTCCTCCGGCACCGGCCATGGGGCCAGCTTCCGGTCGTTTGCCCGTTCCGCGATCACGTCCATGCCGTTGTACTTGCAGAACAGTCGCCACTTGTCGGGTCGTGCTGAGGCAGGTTGCGGGTGCGCCCGCCGTTGCGCTTTGTGGGCTTGCAGGGCTTGCAGAAGTAGGCAATCAGCGCCTTGCCCTCCTTCATCTTGAGCGCGTCCTCCGGCTGCTTCAGGGCCGCGCCAAGGGCACCCAGCTGGGCGGGTAGGCCGCAGTACAGAGCGTGTACCATGCTGCACTCCCACTGCTGGAGCCAAAGCACCCGCTGCGCCCAGTCAAGCCCCATGGCCTCCGACAAGCACCACCACTCAAAGGCGGCGTTGTGCGCCCGCTTGGTGTAGCTGGCATCCAGCAGCCACGGCAACTGCTCCCGAAGAAAGTGCTTCGTGTCCGGCCAGCTGGTCAGATCCAGAACTCTGGGCGTGTCCGAGTTCTCGTTGGCATAGCCCAGCAGCAGAATCTGAAAATCCGGATCCTGCGCGTATCGGTAGGCACCGACCTTGGCGATGTCCTGCGGCGAGTAGGTCTCAATATCCACCGTGATGATCGGTTTCACGGGTTCCTCCTTTCCTGATAAAAGACCGGAGGTCCTTTGCGGGGGCCTCCGGTGTACGGGTGTTTAGTCGAGGAAACTGTCATCGTCGTCGCTCAGGACCTCGAAGCGTCCGTGGAGTTGCCGCCGGAGAGCCGCTCGCCGTCGCGGACCTTCTGGATGACCTCCAGCCCTGCGCCGATGCCCTTGTTGCCGCTGGCGCTGTAGGAGAACAGGCCGATCTTGACCTTGGCGTAGCAGCCGCTGTACACCTCGTCCTGATCCAGTACGTCGTTGCAGGCGCGGTCGATGATCTTCGGACGGCGGTTCTCGCTGGCGTTGGCGTCAGAAAGTAGCAGCCTCGTAGTTCTCGTCGTCCTTTTCGGTGTCGCCGTCGCGCAGGGGCAGCTTCAGGTTCTTGGGCACTGAGCCGCCCCAGCGGGCCAGTGCCCTGGGGTCCTTTTTGACGGCCTCGATGGCGGCCTTGAGCTTGGCGATGGCTGCCGTGTCGCTTTTCTTGATGAGCAGGCAGCAGCTGTACTTGGGGTCGCCGGTGCCGTTCACCTGCTTGGGCTCCCAGATGTTGGCGTAAGACAGGCGGCAGGGGATAATGATTTCGTTTGCGTTCATAGTTAGTCCTCCTCGGGCGTGAAGCCTCTAAGCGGTTGTAGGCAGGGCGCGGGTCGCTGGCTGTTGCCAGCTTAGGCGTGCCGGGTGCCCGGGTGATAAAGGCCGACATGGTCTCGGCAAATTTCTTTTTGCCGATCATCTTCTCGGCAGCGGTCAGGGAAATGGGCGTGCGGGTGTACAGCATGGCCTCGTCGATGCCGTCGTGCTCCATCTGCTGGAACGCGGCATCCTGATCGGTCCACTTGCGGGTGCTGCGGCCCTGTACCAGCTTCCAGCCGGGCAGGCTGCGGCCATCCAGAAGCGCCTGCTGTGCGTATTCTTCCAGGTTCTTGGCGTAGGCGGCCAGCCTTCCAGCTTCTGCAGCCATTCGCCCAGCTCTTCGTCGGAGAGTGTAGCGGGCTCAGGATACGGTTCAAACCCGGCCAGCGGGCCGTACTTGTCCTTCCATGCCCGGCAGTTCGGGTGAGCCTTGCAGAATCTGCAATGACCTCCGGGGTGGTACACGCCCTCGCCCCGCCATGCCATGTGGCAGCTGGTGCCAGCACCTCCCGTGCCCAGGTGAGAAGGTCGGCCAGCGGCAGCTCCCATGTCTGAGGTTCCTCCTGCATCCGGGGTTGTACGATGCTCAGGCGCACTGTGTCGACCTCGTCGATGCCGTCAAACAGGGCGTAAGCTCCGAGGGCGTAGTACATGAGCTGCGGGTTGTGCTCCGGGTTCACCGGTACGCCCTGCCCATACTTGAAGTCGATGATGTGCAGGATGCCGTCGCCGATCAGCAGGCAGTCGCAGGTACCGAAGCCGCCGGGCACCCACTGGCTCACGTCCACCTCCTGCTCGATGAATACGCTGGGCTGGTGGAGGTAAAGCCCCCACTGAAGGTGCACAAAGTCCACGTATTGGTTGGTGGCCCTCACCATTTCAGGCGGGTCTCCGGCTCGCCGTCCAACCGGGTTGACCCGGACAGCGGGGGTGCCCCGTAGCCTGCTTCCCACCACCGGAGGTTGTTCCTCAGGTGGGCCTCGCACAGCTCATGGGCTCTTGTGCCTCTACGGCGTACTTGCTGGTTTCCTCGGGCAGGTGTTCGGTGGCCCGGGCACTGGGCGGGCAGGCGATCCACCGGGCTGCGCTGGATGCACCCAGCAGGGCGTGTTTAATTGGAGGCATTTGCGCCCACCTCGTCTTTCAGCTTGAGCAGTTCCTCCCAGACGCTGGTGTAGCTGTCAGGCGGCAGCTTAGAGACGGATGCAGCACCGGTGGCTTTGATGGCTGCCTGAACACCTGCTCGCTTGCCAGCCACGATCAAGCTGCGGGCCAGATCGCGGATTTTGTCCAGCGTGGCAGGGTCGGGCTCAGCAGCGGGTTCGGATTCGGGCGCGGAGGTTGAGGTCACCGGTGCGGCATCCGCCTGCGAGGGAGAACCCGAGCTTCTGCCGTGGTAGGGTTTGCAGGCTCCTCCGCAGAGACGGCTGCGGGCTTCTGTGTGGCCTTTTTCTGCTTGGCGGGTGTCTGCGCCTTGGGTTTGCCCTGCGGCGGCACCGGATCGCTCTGGGGCTGCGAGGCGGGAGCTGCGCAGGGTGACGCTCATCAGGGATAGGGGTGTGGTAGTTGCTGTCCATGTGGCCCAGGTGAGCCAGTACGTTCAGCAGTTCTTCCGGTGTTTCGCCGTAAAGGTGAAGGTCAAAATTCATAGTGTTACGCTCCTTTTATAAAAAGATTCTGTTGAATCTACGCTTTGCAGTTCGGAGCTGTCTTTGCCATTGCCTCGCAAAGCTTTGCGACGCGCTACCATGCTATGCCATCACCAAGCTTTTCCTTACGATGCTGTGCCATTGCTCCGCCTCTCTTTGCGAGGCATAGCCATTGCACCGCAGTGCCGGGCCTCGCCATGCCCTTGCTTTTCTCCGCGAAACCGGGCCGTGCCTTTGCATGTCTTAGCTAATCAACGCCTTTGCTATGCTTCCACAGCAGTGCTTTGCCGCTGCCAATCTCGGCAATGCCATCCTTTGCCGTTGCGTCGCACGGCAGCCCAATGCCTTTGCGATCAGCCGAGAAGCTCGTAGGTGAAGCGGCCCTTGCCGGAGTTCCGCCATTGGCCAATTCCTCTGAGCTGGCCATAATCCAGCCATTCCAGAACCGCCTTTTCGTGGGCATCGTCCATGCAGGTGATCTCGAACTCGCAGGTGCTGCCTGCGGGAATCTGCTCGGAGTTGGCAAGGCTCACGCGCTCGCCTTGGGCTGTCTGGGCCCGCAGGGGGCGCTGGCACTCGGTCATTTCTCCGTTGAGGATCAGGGGAATCTGGCGGGGCCCGACAAAGATCAGGCCGTCGATGATCTTCTTGTAGGCGGTCAGCTTGCCGGATTCGTTCACAGCCCGCTTCTTGCCCTTCTCGTCCTTGCCACCGATGCGGCCCAGCATACCGCAGCTGTCTTTGAAGAAGCCTTTGACTTGATAGTCGTAGAGGATGGGCTGCCCGGCCTCGTTGCGGGGGAATACCGTCATCGCCTTGTCGGCTGCGGCATCCGCGCCCAGGGCAGCCACTTCATCCTCGATGGTGGCCGCGTCCGGGCCCTTGGACGCGATGTACTCGCGGGCCACGTTCTGATTGGCGGGCCAGGTGCCGAGCAGCGGCTCGGTAAAGGTCAATCTGACTTTAAGCGTTTTCATGAGGCATACTCCTTTTTAAATTCGTCCTCGCTGATCTCTTCGATCACGAAGTCATATCTGCGGTTTTTCCATGCCCGGCTCCGGGAGACGGCCGTGTAAAAGCTGCCCATCTTCATCCCTAAAGCCTCGGCCACCTGCTGCGCGGTGCCGCAGGCGAGAATCTCCTCTGTTCGGTGGAGGTAGGCCGTGTACCACTTCATACCCCCAGCGCACGGCGGAGGACCGCGTCCAGCCGGAGCATATCGGCATCCGTCAAATGGCCCCGGTACTCAGTCAGATCGTCAGTGTCCACTGCGTGCACCTGCCGGGTCAGGGCCATGCTCGGTGCGCCGTAGCCGGTCAAAAGAACCTGATCGTAGGTGCCATCGCCGCGGGCCAGCTGCGCCGGCTGGAGGTCAGGGGAACCACCGTAATGATGCGCGTGTTGCAGTTGACTTCGTCGCTGCTGACGATCACCACCGGTCGGTCACCCCGGATCAGGCAGGTGTCCTCCCGTTTGTGGGCAGTGTCCTGCGCCCACCAAATGTCGCCCCGGCGTTTGTCGTTAAACATCGTGTGTCCTCCTCTCATGCGTCCCTGCGGCTGCTGTGCTCCGGCAGGGCAGGGTATTCGGTGTTGCGGGCGTGGGTGCGGTTGATCTTGCCGTAGCGGCTGCGCTGCTGCCGGTCCTCAAGCGCAAAGCTCAGACGGCCCAGCGCGATGGAGGTCAGGATCAGCACCATCGCGGTGATGAACTCGCCGTCTGTGATGGGCTGGCCGATCTGTGCACCGCCCTCAAGGCCAAGGGCGTAGATCAGGCCGACGCAGAAGCAGGCAACCGCCGCCCACTGCAAAACTCCGGGTTTCAGTCTCATTGTGATTCCTCCTCAGTAAAGTTTGAATTCCTGATCCAGCAGGGTGTCCAGCCGGATGGTCTTGCCCCGGCCCTGACCGCTCCAACCATACGGATACTGCTGCGTGACCCGCTTGGGGCTGGTGCCCATCTGGGCAGCGGCCTGTGCGACGGTCAGCCGGATGCATCCGGTGGTGGAGTAGATGGCGCGATACGCGTCGTGCCAAGCGTCTGGGCGTTTCATGTGTGGTTACTCCTTGAATGTTGTTAAATCACAACTTTTTCGGTAAAAAGAAGTAGCGGCCAATGTCTGCGGGCGAAATGCTCAGCAAGGCACAAATTCGGTCGATCTCGTCCTGGCGGAATGCAAAATTCCCGGCCAGCTTCTGGCAGAACTGCCCTTCGCTGATCCCAGCTTTTTCCGCTAACTCCTTCTGGGTCATTCCGCAATCGCGGATGCGCCCGCGCAGCAGGGTGTAATCCATGGTGGGCATAGTTTTCACCTCCTATCTGTAGTGTTGCGGTTTCGCAACCACGGCCAAAGTATAACGCGGCAATTGCGAAATGTCAACACAAAAATAGAGATTTCACAATTTAGTTCGCAATTGGTATTGATTTTTCGCAACCGGTATATTATACTTACACCAGAACGTAAAGAAAGGAGCCACCATTATGGCGAAGAAGACCGCGACCTTTGCGCAGCGCCTACGGGAAGGACTGGATCTGCGTGGGATGAAGCAGATCGAACTGGCTACCCGCTCTGGAATCTCTAAATACAGCATCTCTCACTACCTGAAGGGCGACTGGGAAGGAAAGCAGGACGCTGTGTATGAGCTCGCCCGCGCTCTGAACGTGTCGGAGGCCTGGCTGATGGGGTACGACGTCCCTGCGGAAAGAAGCGCGCCCAAAGTATCGGTGCAGCTCGATAAAAAGCCCACCATCCCTCCGGGCTTCATGCCGCTGCCGAAGATGAGGAAGGTGCCGTTGATCGGTGCCATCGCCTGCGGCGACCCCATCACGGCCATCCAGAACCGGGAGGGCGACGTAAACGCCCCGGTGGATATGCGCTGTGACTTTGCCCTGAAATGCCAGGGTGAAAGCATGATCGGTGCGGGTATCCACGACGGGGACGTGGTGTATATCCGCATTCAGCCTGAGGTGGAGAATGGCGAGATCGCTGCTGTGCGAATAGGGGAAGAAGCTACACTCAAGCGAGTGTACCTGCACAACGATTACATTGAGCTGCGGCCCGAGAATCCCGCCTTTGAATCGATCATTCGTCGCCGTGAGGAAATGAACGACGTGCAGATCGAGGGTAAGGCCGTAGGCTGGATGCACTGGATTGGCTGACCTCCCGCTTGCATACGTGTAACTTTGACTACAGAAATCCCTATAAACCCTACGCGTGCGGGCATCAAGCGCGTTCTCGCGTGCGTATACTCTTCTTTTCTTCTGATAAGGGTCAGGATAAGAGTTTGAGTATGTCTCTGTATGTTTTGCCCAAAAGCCCGCATGAACACTCACTTTTTCGTGACTACAAAGTTTGTATATCCCTTTTTGTTGCAATCAACTAGACTTTTGTTGCCGCCATATGCGTGCGTTGCGCAGGTTTGCATGTGGTGGGTGAACCTGAAAATGCAAAACGCCCCCGGTGCGCCAACACCGAGAGCGTTTGGAATAGATCGGCTTGCCCAGAGGTGGGAAGCACAGACCAGACATCTGTATTGTAGCACCTCCGGGCAGGCTTGTCAAAGTGTACCCTTATGGAGGTGTTATTTTTATGGCTGAATCAAAGAAGCAGCCCGCAAAGCGCCCGGATGGCGGTGTCTGCATCCACCGTTCGGTGGGTCTGCCGAAGTCCCGGGTGTTTTATGGCAAGACCAAGGCTGAAGCGGAGCGCAAATATCAGGACGCGGTGCTGGCGTATAAACTGGAATGCATGGACCGAAGGAAAAGCGCTACACGTTCCGGGCGGTGTCGGTGGCGTATGAAGAGTATATCCGGGGCCCGGAAAAGCCGGTGCGGCGGGGTACGGTGAACGCCTACAAGAAGCACTTTGCTCCTGCCAGAGCCTATTTTGGCGATACCGTGATGAACGACATCGATGCTCAGGCGGTGGGCGGGTATCTGGCGCACCTGAAGATGGAGGGCAAAAGCAAGCATTCCATCAAAAACGCAAAAAGCGTGTTGTCCTGCATCTTCACCTATTGGTGTGCGAACTTCCACGGCACCGGTAATCCTGTGCTGCTGGCGAAACTGCCCGCCGGGCTGAAAGATGGCCGCAGGGTGGAGCCCACCGAGGAACAGCGCGATCTGATCAACGCCCACCCGGAGGCTGCGGCTTCTGGGCGTGGCTGTTTGAGTACACCGGGCTGCGCATGGGCGAGGCAAACGGCTTGCAGTGGAAGGACGTGGATCTGGACGCGGGCAAGATCACGCCGGTACAGGCCATGCCGTGGGACCATAATCAGCCCTACCGGGAACTGCTGAAAACGGAGAAGGCTTACCGTAGTATTCCCATCCTGACACCGCTGCGGCCCATGCTGGAAGCGGGGAAGGCTGCGCACCAGCCGGAGGACTATGTTCTGTCCGGCACAAGCAAGCCGCTCACCCAGTGCCAGTACAGCCATCAATGGATGTTGTACTGCCGAGAGCTAGGGTTGTGTGAGAGCTACACCCGCACAACGAAGATGCCCGCATACCAGAACCGTCCGGAGCGGATCGTGGAGAGGGTCGTGTATAAACCGTTGGTCACGGCCCATCAGTTCCGGCACCTGTTCGCCACGAATCTTTTCTACGCGGGCGTGCCGGATATGGTGGCGCAGCAGCTCCTGGGTCACTCGGATATCATGACCACCCGGCGCATCTACCAGCATCTGCGGGAGAAGGAAAACGCCCGGTACACCGCTCAGCTGGATGCCTATGTGAGCAAAAATCTTTAATTTCCCTACAAGTCGCCCCGGGGAGCACGGTGAAAGCTGGCCTCCCGGGGCAATTTTTTACACTACAGTCTCACTACAATGCCCCCGCAAAATCAGGCAGTATTGGGCAGTATCTGGCAGTATCTGGCCACTGCCAAAAATGAAAAACCCGCGAAGCTACGAATTTTTAACGTAACTTCGCGGGTGTTCTTTGGTGCGAGGAAGGGACTCGAACCCCCAAGGATAAACCACACGCACCTCAAACGTGCGCGTCTGCCAGTTCCGCCACCCTCGCATACCATATTGTTTTCGCAGCCCTGAAATCTCTGAGGTGAAAGACCGTGATGCGGACTGCTTGAATATATTACCACGTTCCCGGCAGATAGTCAAGCGCTTTTTTTCTTTTTAAATGAAATTTTCGGGCCGTCATTTCTTAAGAATATGTTGGTTGAAATGCATGGATGGGTGTGATACTATATAACTAACTATCTCTGCTCAGTTGTTTTGGCAGCAGGGAAGAAGATGATAAGGATACGGCGGAAATGCATTTCTGCGCAGGGTGCAGACCGACCGTTTTTTGAAAGGAATTTGAGTGGACGCAGGAATGAACGAGAAAAAAGAAAATGCTATTGTAAACGGTTTTTTCTGGCGCTTTGCAGAGCGGTGCGGTGTGCAGCTGATCTCAGCGGTGGTGTCCATCCTTCTGGCGCGCATCCTTACACCCGATGATTACGGCAAGGTGGCACTGGTGACGGTGTTCAACAATATCATGTATGTCCTGCTGGACTGCGGCATTGGCACCGCGCTGGTGCAGAAGAAGGAAGTGGACGAGCTGGATTACTCGTCGGCGTTCTTTTTCAGCATTGTGATCAGCTTTGTGCTGTATGGGGGAATGTTCGTGGCGGCACCGTATCTGGCTGCTTTCTACAATGACCCCAGCATGACCCCGATCTTTCGCGGCATCAGCCTGACAGTGGCGGTCTGCGGCATCAAAACGATCCAGCAGGCGCATGTGACCCGGAACATGAAGTTCCAGTATTTTTTCTATTCCGCCTTTGCGGGCGCGATCGTATCCACGGTCCTGGGCCTGGGCCTTGCCTACATGGGCTTTGGAGTCTGGGCGCTGGTGGTGCAGCAGGTATCTAATATCACGGTGGACACGCTGGTGTTGTGGAAGCTGTCCTCCTGGCGGCCTAAGATGGAGTTTTCGTGGCAGCACCTGAAAGGGCTGCTCTCTTATGGCTGGAAGCTGCTGGCCTCGTCGCTGAGCAGCGTCATCTACAACAACCTGCGCAGCCTGATCATCGGCAAGATGTACACCTCGGCGGATCTGCGTATTACAATCAGGGCGATAACCTGACTTATAATATCGCGTCAAGCGTGGATACTTCCATTGAGAGCGTTTTGTTCCCGGTCATGTCCTCACTGCAGGATGACCGTGCGCAGGTCAAGAACATGACCCGCCGCTCCATCAAGACCTGTACCTATATTATTGCGCCGGTGATGATGAGCACTGCGTTCTGTGCCGAACCGCTGGTGCGCCTGATCCTCACCGAGAAGTGGCTGCCCTGTGTGCTGTTCCTCAGGGTGTTCTGTCTGGGATATGCGTGCTGGCCGATCATCACGGCAAACCTGAATGCAGCCAAGGCGGTGGGCCGCAGCGATCTTTACCTGAAATGTCAGCTTTTGAACGAAGGGGTGTGCATCCTTCTTCTGCTGGCAACATTCCGTGTCAGCGTCGAGGCCATTGCATATGGTATGCTGATCACGAATATTGTGACCCAGATCCTGGATGCACAGCTCAACAAAAAGCTGATCGGCTATGGCTATCTGGAACAGATGCGTGATATCCTGCCGACCTGCTGCTGGCAGCGGGCGCGGGCCTGTGCATGTATCTGATCATTTTCCTGCACCTGCCGGATCTGCTGACGGTGATCATTCAGGTGGTGGTTGGTCTGGGCATTTATCTGACAGGCTCTGCCATTCTGGAATTGGACACCTTTGAATATTTCAAGGATGTGCTGGCTCCGTCCATCCGGCAGAAGCTGAAACGCTGAAACCGGCATTTTGAATCGTGTAAAAATCCGTCGGGCGGGTGATGTCCGACGGATTTTTGTTCTTTTTGTCTAAAGTATACAAGAAGAAACATTAAAAACCGGCAAAGCGACCATTGAAAAAACGCAACTGATATACTAGAATATAAGTACAAGAGCGCGGCACACGGCTGCGCGGAAAATGCAAAGCAGAAAATATAAAACAGGAGGATTTTCCTATGCCTATGAAAATGGGTTGGCGCTGGTATGGCGAGGGCAACGATCCCATCAGCCTGAGCGACATCAAGCAGATCCCCGGCGTGACCAGCATCGTCTGGGCGTTGCACGACAAGATGCCCGGCGAGATCTGGGAAATCGACGAGATCCAGAAGGTAGCCGATCAGATCCACGCTTACGGCTTCGACATGGACGTGGTCGAGTCGGTCAACGTCCACGATGACATCAAGATCGGCCTGCCCACCCGCGACAAGTACATCGAGAACTACAAGCAGTGCATCCGCAATCTGTCCAAGTTCGGTGTCAAGGTCATCTGCTACAACTTCATGCCGGTGTTCGACTGGACCCGTACCGATCTGTTCCACCCCGTGGGCGACGGCTCCACTGCACTGTTCTACGAGAAGGACAAGATCAAGGGCGATTACAAGGCTATGGCTGAGTACATCATGTCCTTCACTGAGAAGTATAACATGACCTTCCCCGGCTGGGAGCCGGAGCGCATGGCAAAGCTGGACGAGCTGTTCAACTTACGCCCCTGTCACCCAAGGAAAAGCTGTGGGAAACCTGGAAAGTACTTCCTGGAAGCACTGATGCCCACCTGCATGAGTGCGGCATCAAAATGGCTATCCATCAGGATGATCCCCCTTGGGATATCTTCGGCCTGCCCCGTCTGCTGGTGGATGCTGAGAGCATCGACCGCTTCCTGAGCATGGTGGATGATCCGTACAACTGCCTGACTCTGTGCACCGGCAGCCTGAACGCAAACCCCAACAACAACTGTGCCGAGATCGTGCGCAAGCACTGCGACCGCATTGCCTTTGGTCACATCCGCAACATCCACCACTTCCCCAACGGCGACTTCTCCGAGGCTGCTCACCGCGACTGCTGCGGCGAGACCGGCATCATCGAGGTGCTGCGTGCTTACCATGACTGCGGCTTTGAGGCTACATCCGTCCCGACCACGGCCGTCAGCTGTGGGAGGAAGGCCCCGGCAACTGCCGCCCGGTTACGGCAAGTATGACCGTGCTCTGGCGTCAGTACATGCTGGTGTCTGGATCTACTGG
>ENA-OQHA01000864-OQHA01000864.1-human-gut-metagenome-genome-assembly--contig:-NODE-864-length-13650-cov-6.319382_pt1 | contig 13650 bp, 16 predicted proteins | sample MGYA00242558_ERZ504707 | MGnify/ENA primary metagenome ERZ504707 (study PRJEB26092, sample SAMD00036197) | human gut metagenome | host: Homo sapiens | study: EMG produced TPA metagenomics assembly of... | reverse complement strand
ACAGGACGGATTCGACAATGCCGGACTGCAAATCGGATTGACAGACGCGGAAGCTACAGGGCTTTGTTGTGTCTGGACGTAACGGAAGCTGTTGTGGATGAAGCTGTCACACTGGATATAACCTCATCGTGTCACATCATCCGCTGATCTTTAAAGGGTATAAATCCATTACCGGAAAGGATTACGTGGAACGCTGTATCATGAAAGCCATCAAGAATGACATCACGATCTTCTCCATGCATACCAATCTGGACAACGCTCCTCAGGGAGTAAACTACAAGATAGCCGAAAAGATCGGACTGCAGAACATCCGTATCCTTGACCCGAAAGAAAATGCATTGCTCAAGCTGGTCACTTTCGTTCCGGCAAAAATGGCCGGCATTGTCCGTCAGGCTCTTTTCGAAGCCGGTTGCGGATGTATCGGCAACTATGATGCATGCAGCTACAATGTGGAAGGGGAAGGGACTTTCAGAGCACAGGAGGGAACACATCCCTATTGCGGCAAGATCGGTGAACTTCACAAGGAACCTGAAACCCGGATTGAAACAATCCTGCCTGCCTATCTGCGAAGTGCTGTCACGAAAGCCCTGCTGGCTGTTCATCCTTACGAAGAACCGGCCTATGACTTTTATCCTCTGGCCAATACGTGGAATCAGGTAGGGTCCGGAATCATCGGAGAACTGAAAGAGCCGGAAACAGAAACCGATTTCCTGAAACGGATCAAGAAGACATTCGAAGTAGGATGTGTGAAACATTCCCGCCTCAACGGACGACTGATCCAGACAGTGGCCCTATGTGGAGGAGCCGGTGCTTTTCTCCTGCCGAAAGCAGTCAGCCAACGGCAGATGTGTTCATCACCGGTGAAGTGAAATACCACGATTATTTCAGTTATGAACACAGCATCCTGATTGCGGAGATAGGACATTATGAAAGTGAACAATATACAAAAGAAATATTTTATTCAATCCTAAGGGAAATGTTTCCGGCACTGGAAGTACAGATGACCCGTGTCAATACAAATCCCATTAAATATTTGTAAGATTATGGCAAAAGAAGCAAAGAAAGATCCTACGGAAATGAGCGTAGAACAGAAGCTGAAAACTTTGTATCAATTGCAGACCATGTTGTCTGAAATCGACAAAATCAAGACACTGAGAGGGGAGTTGCCTCTGGAAGTGCAGGATTTGGAAGACGAAGTTACCGGTTTGAGTACCCGTATCGAAAAAATCAAAGGCGAAATTGAAGAACTGAAGTCCTCAGTAGCCAGCAAAAAGATCGAAATCGAAACTGCCAAAGCTTCTATCGAAAAATATAAGAACCAGCAGGATAACGTACGCAACAACCGCGAATACGACGTGCTGACCAAAGAAATTGAATTCCAAAGCCTGGAAGTAGAACTGTGCGAAAAACGTATCCGCGAATACACAGCTTCTATCAAAGCTAAGGAAGAAGAAATCGAAAAGAGCAACCAGACTCTGGAAGAACGCCAGAAAGACCTGGAAATCAAGAAAAACGAACTGGACGAAATCATCTCTGAGACCAAACAGGAAGAAGAAAAGCTGAGAGAAAAAGCCAAAAACCTGGAAACAATGATCGAACCGCGTCTGTTGCAGGCTTTCAAGCGTATCCGTAAGAATTCCAGAAATGGTCTGGGTATCACTTATGTACAGCGTGATGCCTGTGGTGGTTGCTTCAACAAGATTCCGCCTCAGAAACAGCTCGACATCCGTATGCGCAAGAAAATCATCGTATGCGAATACTGTGGCCGTATCATGATTGACCCGGAACTGGCTGGTGTAGAAACAGAAAAGCATCTGGAAACAAAAATGAAATAAGCGTCAGACTTCCGTCTGACAGCAGAAGAAGGGATTCCCGCTCAGGGGATTCCTTCTTTTTTATGCACTATAAATCTGCATAACGGGGAATGTCCGGGAGAAAATAATACGTATTCCGTGCATAGTCGATGCGGCAGCAGTAGTGACGAAGCCCGTTGCTCACCACCAGGTAATCCACCTTCAGCACCATGTTGTAACGGGTAATCTGGTCAAAGACAGCCTGCGTAATCTCCACCGAAGGAGCCTTGTATTCCACAATCATCTGCGGAGTCAGGTCGCGCCGGTAGAGCACCGTATCACAGCGTTTCTTCGTTCCGTTCAGGTTGATTTGTATCTCATTGGCCAACAGTCCTTGCGGATACCCCTTTTCCTTCAGCAGGAATTCGTAAAATGCTGGCGTACCCACTCCTCCGGAGTCAGCGCTACATACCGGCGGCGAAGCACGTCAAATATCACGTTCTTTCCCTCTCGCTGGGCAATCTTGGCCTCAAAAGCAGGCAGGTTCAATGCAAACATAAGCGTTCTTCTATTACGAAGCAAAGATACTCCATTTTCTCAAAAGTACATAAAAGCTGAATTATTTTCCAAAAACCGAAGGTCTCCGGTAAGAGAAAATCCCAAATTCTTTTTTCTGTTTGCATTATTATTGTACATTTGCGTTTAAGGAAGATAATATCATCTTCCCAATATTTTATTTGGCAACACAAATTCTGAGAGCTAATGAAAACAAAAGAAGAAATCGTAGCAAACTGGCTCCCGCGTTATACCAAGCGGAAACTGGAAGACTTTGGTGAGTACATCTTGTTGACAAACTTCAATAAATACGTCGAAATCTTTGCCGAACGGTTCAACGTGCCCATTTTAGGACGCGATGCCAACATGATTTCGGCCCATGCAGAAGGCATGACCATTATCAACTTCGGCATGGGAAGTCCCAATGCAGCCATCATCATGGACCTGCTTAGTGCCGTACATCCGAAAGCCTGCCTGTTTCTGGGCAAGTGCGGAGGTATCGACAAGAAGAACCAGATAGGCGACCTGATTCTGCCTATCGCGGCCATCCGTGGCGAAGGAACATCGAACGATTATTATCCGCCTGAGGTGCCGGCTCTTCCGGCCTTTATGCTCCAGCGTGCCGTATCTTCGGCCATCCGTGACCACTCACGCGACTACTGGACCGGAACGGTGTACACCACCAACCGCCGCATCTGGGAACACGATGAGGAGTTCAAGAAATACCTGCTGAAGACCCGTGCCATGGCAGTGGATATGGAAACGGCGACTTTGTTCACCACCGGATTTGCCAACCACATTCCTACGGGTGCCCTGCTGCTCGTGTCCGACCAGCCCATGATTCCGGAAGGCGTGAAAACGGAGCAGAGTGACAGCATGGTGACCAAGAATTTCGTGCATGAACACGTAGAAATCGGTATCGATGCCCTGCGCATGATCATCGATGAAAAGAAGACCGTGAAACACCTGAAATTTGACTGGTAAACCGACGAAAATGGCAAAGGAAGTCACTTACGAAGAGATTGTACGCAACCTGAAGAACCGCATCTATGCGCCCGTATATTTCCTCATGGGCGAAGAGGATTACTACATCGACCGGATTGCCGACTACATCATCGATACCGTGCTCAGTGAAACGGAAAAGGAATTCAACCTGACCGTCACATACGGGGCCGATACCGATGTGGCTAACGTCATCAACGCCGCCAAGCGTTACCCGATGATGTCGGAATACCAGGTGGTAGAGGTAAAGGAAGCACAGAGCCTGAAACGCATCGAGGAGCTGGCTTTCTACCTGCAGAAGCCCCAGAAATCGACCATACTGGTGGTATGCTACAAGCACGGCAGCATTGATCGCCGGAAGAAACTGGCCGCCGAAATCGAGAAAAACGGGGTGCTGTTCGAATCGCGGAAGCTCAAGGACAGTCAGATTCCCGGTTTCATCTCCTCATACCTGAAGCGGAAGAAAGTGGAAATCGAGCCCAAGGCATCGGAAATGATGGCCGAGTTTGTAGGAGCCGACCTGAACCGTATGGCCGGCGAACTGGAGAAGCTTATCCTGACACTGCCGGAAGGCGCACGCCGCATCACACCGGAACAGATTGAGCGGAACATCGGTATCAGCAAAGATTACAACAACTTTGAGCTGCGGAGCGCACTGGTGGAAAAGGACGTGCTGAAGGCCAACAAAATCATCAAATACTTCGAGGAGAATCCCAAGAACAATCCGCTACAAATGACACTGGCCATTCTGTTCAACTTCTTCTCGAACCTGATGCTGGCCTATTATGCACCTGAGAAATCAGACCAGGGAATAGCGGCTCAGTTAGGCTTGAAAAGTCCGTGGCAGGCGAAAGAATACATGGCAGCCATGCGACGCTATTCAGGCGTAAAGGTGATGCAAATCATCCATGCCATTCGCGAATGCGACGCCCGGTCGAAAGGTATAGGCAATCCTTCCACGCCCGATGGAGAATTGCTGCGCGACTTGATTTATTTCATTCTTCATTAACCGAAACTGAATCTCTGAAAAGAGGAAAGCAATACGCTGTACAAGCGCATACATCTGAAAAAGACCGGATGTATGCCGCTTTTTCGTTTTTCACGAGAATTGAAAAATCAGGAGGAGAATACAAATGGACGTCAAATTTTCAATTCTCACGAAGTTTCCCTACAAACGGTAAATTACAGATAGAAGTGGAAGGTACAAAATACAAATGTAATCACTTATTTGTGTAGAATTGGATGATTTACATTTGTATTCTGCCTATTTATCCGCCACAAATGTAAATTTTAGCAAACGGGTAGGGGAGATATTACACTGATACAATGCAATTTACAAGAATAAAGTGTTACTTATCTAAATGTAAACGAATAAATATAACATGCAGCTTTAAGAATCATAATACGCTGAATACCAGCATATTTTAGAATAATATCTATAAATCTGTTCAATAAAACGACCTGAAAGAGCGAATAAACTCTTATTTTCCCATATATACACATGTATACAATTATAATATACTAATATTCAACCAAATAACCGACTAAACTAAAGTTAATTACAAATGTATTTACACTTGTATAAAAGCGTAAATGTACAATTGGAATGATGTGATTTACACTTGTAACAATGTAAATTTAGATTTATAAATTTGCATTTCTAAATTTAAAGAATTACTTTTGTAATCAACAAACAAAGCCATTTCCATTTGTATATGAAGGACCGGATTCTAAAAGTCATGCAAAAAGAGGGTTTATCGAATGCCGAATTCGCCGAAAAGATAGGCATCTCTACCTCATCACTGTCGCACATCTTCAGCGGGCGAAACAAACCCAGCCTGGAAGTCGTCATGCGCATCCATAAGGCATGTCCGTACATCAACATCAACTGGCTGCTCTACGGTGAAGGCGAAATGGAAGAAAGCGCTCCCGCCGTAACAGGCATGGACTTGTTCTCACAACCGTTCGAGAATCCGAAAAACACGACCGAAGAGCCGGCTCACTCCGATTTTCGCAAGGAGAACGAGGTTCCTACCGTGGTTTATCCGCCCAAAGAGATTATCAGAGAGGAAGTTAAGTACATCGAAAAGCCGCATCCGAAGATTACCGAAATACGTATTTTCTTCGATAACGGCACCTACGAGGTGTTCAAACCCGAAAAATAAGTCCCCGAACGACAAAAGCACCCGCCAAGGTGTTAGGCATATAAAAGGTAAATTCGTATCTTTGCGTGAAAGAAACGAATTTACCTTTTTTATATGAAGAAATACATCTTAGATTTGACAGTCACCGAGAACACTCGCCTGCACGCGAACTACGTTCTCATCAAGCTGACGCAAGAGGCTCCCTTGCCCGAAATGCTTCCGGGACAGTTTGCCGAAATCCGGGTGGACGGTTCGCCGACTACCTTCCTGCGTCGCCCCATTTCCATCAACTACGTAGATAGAGAGAAAAACGAAGTATGGTTCCTCGTCCAGCTCGTGGGCGACGGTACCCGTAAACTGGCTACCGTACAGAAAGGCGATACAGTAAACGTAGTGCTCCCGCTGGGCAACGGATTCACCATGCCAGCTTCTGCCGACACCAAGGTGCTGCTCGTGGGCGGCGGTGTAGGTACGGCTCCCATGCTCTACCTGGGCGAAGTGCTCCTGAAACAAGGATGCAAACCCACCTTCCTGCTGGGTGCCCGCTCGAAGAACGACCTGCTCCAGCTGGAACAGTTTGAAGCCCTCGGCGACGTGTACACCACCACCGAAGACGGCAGCATGGGCGAAAAGGGATACGTCACCATGCACAGCGTACTGAAAGCACAGAAGTTTGACATGATTTACACCTGCGGCCCGAAACCCATGATGATGGCAGTGGCCAAGTATGCCAAGCAGAGGGCATCGAATGCGAGGTGTCACTGGAAAACACCATGGCCTGCGGCGTCGGAGCCTGCCTCTGCTGCGTGGAAAAGACAGACGAGGGACATGTGTGCGTATGTAAAGAAGGTCCGGTATTTAATATAAAGAAACTATTATGGCAGATTTAAGCGTAAACATCGGTAAATTGAACTTGTCGAACCCGGTCATGACCGCATCGGGTACATTCGGATATGGACTGGAGTTTCAGGACTTCGTGGACCTGGAAAAAATCGGAGGTATCATCGTGAAGGGAACCACACTTCACCACCGTGAAGGAAACCCTTACCCGCGTATGGCCGAAACACCCATGGGTATGCTCAATGCCGTGGGATTACAGAACAAAGGCGTGCATTATTTCGTGGACCATATCTATCCGCAAATTAAGGACATCCGTACGAACATGATTGTAAACGTGTCCGGCTCACAGGTAGAAGACTATGCGGAAACGGCTTCCATCATCAACGAACTGGAAAACATCCCGGCCATCGAGCTGAACATTTCCTGCCCGAACGTGAAGCAGGGAGGTATGGCTTTCGGTGTAACGGCTCACGGAGCTGCCGAAGTGGTGAGTGCCGTGCGTAAAGTCTACAAGAAGACACTGATTGTAAAACTGTCGCCCAACGTGACTGACATCACCGAGATTGCCCGTGCCGTAGAAGGTGCCGGAGCCGACAGCGTGTCGCTCATCAACACCCTGCTGGGTATGGCCATCGATGCAGAAAAGCGTCGTCCCATCCTGTCGACCGTGACCGGAGGTATGAGTGGTGCTGCCGTGAAACCCATCGCCCTGCGCATGGTATGGCAGGTAGCTAAAGCCGTAAACATTCCGGTAGTAGGTCTGGGTGGTATCATGAACTGGAAGGATGCCGTAGAATTCCTGCTAGCAGGTGCCACTGCCATCCAGATTGGTACAGCCAACTTCATTGATCCGGCCATCACCGTGAAAGTGGCCGAAGGCATCAACGACTATCTGGACCGTCACGGATACAGTTCCGTACGCGACATCATCGGTGCACTGGAAATCTGAAAACAACACTTTTCAAGGCCCGGAAACAAGCATAAAAAAACGTCCTTGCGTTCGTCACAAAACGCAAGGACGTTTTCTTTTAAACGCAAGTGCGTTTTACCTAAAACGTAAAGGCGTTTTAAATGAAACGCACTTGTGTTTCGATTGAAATGCACTTATGATTCTGAAATACCTTCAAATGATTAAATTAACCACGCTATTCTCGTCATCTTTTAACGAGAATAATTTGCTTACTTCCTTTCCAATAGTGTTTTAAATTCCATCCTCTACATTAACATCTATCCATTTCTTTATACAAGGGAAGTATATATGAAAATTCCTTATTTAATTTTATTTTCTCTTCCTCTCCATTCATATACAAGATTTCAAGCAAATAAGGAAAAGCTATAACTTCTAATGGATAAATAAAAGTACCACTTGCCCACCGAGAATATGTTTTATTAGTTTCAAACGGTCCAGTAAAAAAAATCATACGATGCTTTGTGTGCTCTACATTTGCATTTACAGCACCCACAATGTCACTTGACACTGCATCTCCAACCTGATTTACACCATAATAATATACACGTACATATTTTATAGCTTTATCCGATGTAATTTTAAATTTTACATCAGTCATTTTCCGTCCAGGGCAACACCCGAAAGGAGAATCTTTTTTAAATTTAAACTTGCTGAACGAAACCTGAGAATAAGATAACATAGAAATATTCAGCAAAAATAAAATCGTTAATAGCTTTTTCATATTCCTAAGCTCTAAAACTATTTTTTGATGTTATAGATTTTTCTTTATTTCCCTTCCAGCAAATCCGGACGCAAACGCTGGGTCCGTTCAAGCGACTGCTGGAACTCCCATTCACGAATCTTCGCTTCATGGCCGGACAGCAAAATGTCAGGCACCTTCCAGCCGTTGTATTCTGCCGGACGCGTGTACACCGGAGGAGCCAGCAGGTTGTCCTGGAACGAATCGGACAAAGCCGACTGCTCATCGGAAATCACTCCCGGAATGATGCGGACAATCGAATCGGCAATCACCGCTGCCGCCAGCTCGCCGCCCGTCAGCACATAGTCGCCGATACTGATTTCCTTCGTGATGAAATGCTCGCGGATGCGGTAGTCGATGCCCTTGAAGTGTCCGCACAGAATAATCAGGTTCTGCGACAGCGACAGCGTGTTGGCCATCTTCTGGTTGAACTGCTCGCCATCGGGCGTCGTGAAAATCACCTCGTCGTAATGACGTTCCGCCTTCAGTGCGGAGATACACCGGTCAATCGGCTCAATCTTCATCACCATACCGGCACATCCCCCGAACGGATAATCGTCCACCTTACGGTAACGGTCGTACGCATAATCGCGCAGGTTATGAATGTGAATCTCGGCAATTCCTTTCTTCTGAGCACGGCTCATGATGGAGTAATTGAAGAATCCTTCAATCATTTCCGGCAATACGGTTATAATGTCTATTCTCATTTGTCTGCGATTGTTTTTTGCAAAAGTACGAATATTTTTGCTACTTTTGCATGAAACATTACGCTTTAATGTCATGACAGAAATAGAAAGAATCGACCAGCTGCGTGAAGAGTTACACACGCATAATCATAACTACTACATTCTCAATGCACCAACTATCAGCGACCAGGAATTCGACCGGCTCATGCGCGAGCTGCAGGATTTGGAGGCGAAACACCCCGAACACTACGACGAGAACTCGCCGAGCGTGCGCGTGGGCAGCGACCTTAACAAGGAGTTCCGTCAGGTGGAACACAGGTATCCCATGCTCTCACTGGGCAACACGTATTCCGAGACAGAGGTACGGGAGTTCTACGAACGTGTGCGGAAGGCACTGAACGAGGACTTCGAAATCTGCTGCGAGCTGAAGTTTGACGGTACGTCCATCTCGCTGACTTACGAAGACGGACGACTGGTGCAGGCGGTGACGCGTGGTGACGGTGTACGGGGCGACGACGTGACGGACAACGTGAAGACTATCCGTTCCATTCCGCTGCGCCTGTCGGGCGAAGGCTATCCCCGCCGGTTTGAAATCCGGGGTGAGATTCTGATGCCGTGGACGGTGTTCGAGGAACTGAACCGCGAACGTGAGCAGCGTGAGGAACCGCTTTTTGCCAACCACGCAATGCGGCTTCGGGTACGCTCAAGTCGCAGAACTCGGCAGTAGTAGCTTCGCGCAAGCTGGATGCCTACCTATATTATCTGTTGGGCGAGGAACTGCCGCACGACGGGCATTATGAGAATTTGCAGGAAGCGGCACGCTGGGGTTTCAAGGTGTCGTCGCACATACGCAAGGCCCGTACGCTGGAAGAGGTATTCGACTTTATCAACTACTGGGACTTGGAGCGCAAAAACCTGCCGGTGGCTACCGACGGCATTGTGCTGAAGGTAAACTCACAGCGCCAGCAGCGCAACCTGGGTTTCACGGCCAAGTCGCCGCGCTGGGCCATCGCTTATAAATTTCAGGCGGAACAGGCTTGCACCAAACTGCTGAAGGTGACGTATCAGGTGGGACGTACAGGAGCAGTAACCCCCGTAGCCAATCTGGAACCGGTTCAGCTTTCGGGTACGGTGGTGAAACGTGCTTCTCTCCACAATGCCGACATCATCGAGTCGCTCGACCTGCATCTGGGCGATATGGTGTACGTGGAAAAGGGCGGCGAAATCATTCCGAAAATTACGGGAGTGGACAAGGACGCACGTCCGGAAGGAAGCGAGAAGGTGACTTTCATCACACACTGTCCGGAATGCGGCAGCCGACTGGTACGCTACGAGGACGAAGCTGCACATTACTGCACGAACGAAGACGGGTGCCCTACACAGATAAAGGGCCGCATCGAGCACTTCATCAGCCGCCGTGCCATGAACATCGAAGGGCTGGGACCGGAAACCGTCGACCAGTTCTATCAGGAGGGACTGATTCACGATGTGGCCGACCTCTACACGCTGCAAGCAGCAGACATCTGCCGCCTGAACCGCATGGGAGAAAAATCGGCCGAGAACATCATACAGGGAGTAGAGAAATCGAAGACCGTTCCCTACGAGCGTGTCATCTTTGCACTGGGCATCCGCTTTGTGGGCGAAACCGTGGCCAAGAAAGTGGCACGTGCGTTCCGCTCCATCGACGACCTGAAATCGGCTACGCTGGACGACCTGATTCACGTGGACGAAATCGGCGAAAAGATTGCACAGAGTATCCTGCGTTATTTCCACAGCGAGAAGAATCTCCAGCTCATCGAACGCCTGCGTGAAGCCGGAGTGCAGATGGCCATCAGTGAGGAAGAGACAGCCGGACAGACCGACAAGCTGCAAGGCCAGTCCATCGTCATCAGCGGCGTATTTGCCCGCCACTCGCGCGACGAATACAAGGCACTTATCGAAAAGCATGGCGGAAAGAACGTGGGCAGCATCTCCAAGAAAACAAGCTTCATTCTGGCCGGAGAGAACATGGGCCCCAGCAAGCTGGAAAAAGCAGAAAAACTGGGCATCCGCATCGTAAATGAAGAGGAGTTTCTCGGAATGATTGGCGAATAAAGTGCCAGTCCTTTACAAATTATTTATAAAAGGCAAAAAAACGATTAAATCTATAGGTTAAATTGAAAATATTCGTACTTTTGTACACTTGTTAAAGTGATTATATTTCATTTATGATAGTAAGAAGACTGAAAGGAATGGGGGTGGCTCTGATTACTCCCTTCAAGAGCGACGGTAGCGTGGATTATAACGCGCTGGTACGACTCGTTGAATATCAGGTACAAAATGGGGTGGATTTTCTCTGTGTACTGGGTACCACTGCGGAAACACCGACACTGACTGAGGAAGAAAAAAGACAAATCAAGAAAGTGGTGATAGAACGCGTCAACGGTCTGTGCCAATTTTGCTGGGCATCAGCAGCAACTGCACGCAGACGGTGCTCAACACGCTGAAAAATGAGGACTTCACAGGAGTGGATGCCGTACTGGTGGCCGTTCCTTATTATAATAAACCTTCACAGGAAGGCATTTACCAGCACTACAAGGCCATTGCCGAAGCTACAGATCTTCCGGTAGTGCTTTACAATGTGCCGGGACGTACCGGTGTGAACATGACGGCCGAAACAACCTTGCGTCTGGCACGCGACTTCAAGAACATCGTGGCTATCAAGGAAGCATCGGGCAACATTACACAGATGGACGATATCATCAAGAACAAACCGGAGAATTTCGACGTAATCTCGGGCGACGACGGTATTACCTTCCCGCTGATTACCTTGGGAGCGTGGGCGTTATCTCCGTTATCGGAAATGCCTTTCCGCGTGAGTTCAGCCGCATGACACGTCTGGCACTGGCCGGCGACTACAACAATGCGCTGACCATCCATCACCAATTTACGGAGCTGTTCAAGCTGCTGTTTGTCGACGGTAACCCTGCCGGAGTGAAAGCCATGCTCAGCATGATGGGAATGATTGAGAACCGTCTGCGCTTGCCGCTGGTTCCTACCCGCATCACTACTTACGAACAGATGCGCCGCATACTGGATGAGCTGAAAATAAAATGCTAAAAAATCACGGCAGAGTCCTGCCGTGACCGCATAAAAAAAGAGATTTCAAATCTGTACAGAACCTGTCTGATTTGAAATCTCTTTGCTTTTTGTTGTATCCAAAGTCATCTTCTTCAAAGGGCGGGCATCAATTTTCTGCCTGATGCAGAAGCGATGCCAGTTCGGAGGGAGTTACATTCTTTGCCACAATGACTCCACGGTCGTTCACTAGGTAATTGATGAATCCGTGCTTCAGGTCGTACGACTTGAATATCTCCGAATTTTCACCTTCCATTTCCTGATAGACGTTATCGCTGATACCGTCCTGGCGAACCGCAGCGTTGAATACCGACTGGTAGCGGTCGAATGAAATGGAAATCATCTCAACACGGGCGTCGTCCGAAACCACATTGTGCAGTCTGGCATTGCGTGTACGCGATGCGGCGTCGTAACTGGCCCAAAAGCTCAGCAGGATGTAATTGCCTTTTGCGGCTTGCAGGCTGAGCGGCTGCTTTTCTTTTCCGAGCACTAACTCCGGAGCCTGCGCCCCAAGCGGAAGTTTCTCGGTGGGAGTCTTTCTCTTGTCAAATGACAGAGAAATGAAGGAACTGAATACTAATACAACAAAAAACCACTTTACATTTTTAAGCATGTAATTTGATTTTAGTTAATACTATCCGGTACTGTGTCCTTACAGTGATTTCCTGCCCGGAACATTACTTCTGTGACCGGAACAGCAGGACTGCCCGGCCACGTGAATCTGGGAAATCCGTTGCAAATATACGGTTTATTTCCCTAAAAAGTTCAGAAAAGTCTAATATTTTATGTTTTTAAGCATAATTTTTAAGTTTCATCTGAAGCATCTCCCCATTTTCTGCCACGTAAACGTACTTGTCGGCCCCACGGTCTTCCACTTCTATACGGTAGTAATTTCCGGTTTCTGTTTCAAAGAAATCCACATCGTCGACCTCCATTCCGCTTCCTGACAAATCGGCCAAAGCTTGACGTACGCCTTCGGGAAGGGTACTGTATTCGCGCTCTTCTATCTCGTATGTAGTATGCATCCAGGAAAGAACTCCATCAGCCAGTTTGTAGTACACTTCTTTCTGACGGCCACCGTCGCTAATTTCCACTTCGATACCTCCTTTTTCTTCTTCAATGTCCAGAATCACAGCCTGAGGATATTTTGTCTTTACCAGCTCCTTCACCTCCGATGTCTGTCCGGGAGTTACCGGAGTATGTTCTCCCCATTCTGCTTCTTCACGAATCAGCGTGCCATCTTCCAGATAGGTAAGTTCATATTCCTTCTCACCCGATTCCACTTCAATGACGTAAATCACGCTGGCATCGGTTTTCTCAATCTTGTCCACATCATCTACTCTCCATGATGCGTATGCACCGGTTTTAAATGCATCTTGCACAGTTTGCGGTAATTGAGCAAAAGGAATGTCATATTCCGTCATCACCCATACACCGTCGGGAGTAAACCATGCTTTGTTCTCATACCCGTTATCTGCAAACTCAGCTTCATAGAACTGACCTTTTTGTTCCCAGTCCACTCTCGATACATTCGGGTATCGGGTATCAAAAGCTTCTTGCAGGTTTGCCGAAACTTGCAAACGGTCGTCATCATCTTTATCACAGCTCTGCAGGCCGACTACACCTAGTGTCATCATTGCCCAAAATACAAACTTCTTCATAATTCAGTGTCCCTTTTTCTTTTGTTTGTGACAAAGGTCTGACACAATTCTGAAAGATTTGAAATAATCTGCGAAGTTGGAAAAAATGAGATTTCGCGTGCCCAAGTTCTATTTTATCACTAATATTTGGGTACAACAACTTA
>ENA-OQHA01000863-OQHA01000863.1-human-gut-metagenome-genome-assembly--contig:-NODE-863-length-13679-cov-3.264168_pt1 | contig 13679 bp, 17 predicted proteins | sample MGYA00242558_ERZ504707 | MGnify/ENA primary metagenome ERZ504707 (study PRJEB26092, sample SAMD00036197) | human gut metagenome | host: Homo sapiens | study: EMG produced TPA metagenomics assembly of... | reverse complement strand
GGCTGGCAAGGGTCTCGCGGTCGGCTGTGTACACCGGGGCATCACCGCAACGGGTCAGGATATCGGCAGCCGGGCCGGTGATCTGTTTGCGCTCCATGAGCAGGGAGAGCGGTGTGTATCCGGCATCCAGCGCGCGGGCGATCACCTTGGGGCTTTCGGCAATAAAGATGCCTTTTTCCGGTTCCAGACGATTGCGCAGCTGCGCCTGCGTCAGGCGGGCATAGACAGCCAGCTCCGGTGCGGAAAGGTCTGTGATCTCGACAATATTCGGCATAAGGAAGTTCTCCTTTGAAAAAGCTTTTTTCTTATTCTAACACAACCTGTGAGGGAATGCAAAGTGCGGGCCGTATTTTCGGCGCCGGCAGAGCGCAGGGATACACATGCCGGATATGTAAAACTGATATGGACCAAGCTGTAAAAATATATTATAATAGGGTACGAAAAGAGGGGAAAAGGTAATATGAAAACAAAACATCATGGGCAGATGTCAGAGTCCTTCCTGACGGCGGTGTTCCTTTCGCTTTCGGGCGGGCTGCAGGATGCCTATACGTATCTGTTCCGCGGTAAGGTGTTTGCAAATGCACAGACCGGCAACATCGTGCTGCTGAGTTCCAACATCATGGATGGTCAGTGGGATCGGGTGCTGCACTATCTGGTTCCTCTGTGTGCTTTTGCGCTGGGCGTACTGGTGGCAGAAAAGATGCGGGAGAGCTTTTGCAACATGCAGCGGCTTCACTGGCGGCAGCTGGTGGTGCTGGGCGAAGTGCTTCTGCTGTTCATTGTTGGCTTTCTGCCACAGGAGCAAAACCTGCTGGCAAACGCCATCGTTTCCTTCTCCTGCGCAATGCAGGTGCAGGCGTTCCGCAAGGTGAACGGCTATGCATTTGCCAGCACCATGTGCATTGGTGACCTGCGCAGCGGTGTGGAAGCATTCTGCATCTGGAGCAAGACCCATGAACCGAAAGTTAAGGACCGGATGATGCGTTATTTTGGCATCATTCTGTTGTTCGCGGTGGGTGCCGGTATTGGAAGCATGGGCGCAGCGCGGCTGGCAGGAAAGACCATCTGGATCTCCTGCGGGCTGCTGCTGGTAAGCTTTGCGCTCATGTTCATCCGGGAAGAAATCGAAGAAAACCCTGCGATCGAAAAGGATCTGGCTGAGATCCGGCAGGAGACACGGGAGATCGACCGGACTCTCAAGCAGGAACTGAAGGAAGAGCGCGAGGAACTGCATGAGGAATTACACGAGAAATTGAGATAAAGCACCGGACATCAAAAAAGGAGCCGCTGCGTGATGCAGCGACTCCTTTTGCTTGTCGAGAAAGAAAATTACTCAGAACGCAGGGCGGTGACGGGGTTGCACTTGGCTGCGCTGCGGGCGGGAATCAGACCGCCAAGGATCGTGAGCAGGGTAGCCAGAACGATCAGGACCAGTGCAGCCTTGGGCGGCAGCACAGCGGTGACGCTGGTGGTTCCTGCAATGGAGTGGATGAGCATGTTGCCGGGGATCAGCAGCAGCAGGCACAGGCCCACGCCGATCACGCCGGAGCACATTCCGATAATGAAGGTTTCGGCATTGAACACCTCGGAGACATTGTGCTTGGATGCACCGATGGCACGCAGAATACCGATTTCCTTGCGGCGTTCCAGCACGCTGATATAGGTGATGACACCGATCATGATGGAAGAAACCGCCAGCGAGATGGCAACAAAGGCCACCAGCACATTGCTGACCATATCCACGATCTTGGTCACGGCGCTCATCAGGGTGCCGACCGTATCCGAGAATACGATCACCTTGTCCTCTTCGCCCTGCGCACGCATGGCGGCGTTGTAGGCGTTCAGGCTGTCCACGATGCGGTTCTTGGCCTCAAAGCTCTTGGGGTAGATCCAGATGCTGCCGGGCTTGGCATAATCCGAATAGCCCAGTGCACCAAGAACACTGCTGTAGGAGGTGGTGCTGGACTGCAGGTTCATCTTGACCAGATCCACAAGGTCGTCGGTGCTCATGTTCACCTGCACGGCACTCTGGAACACGGTGGGGTCGATCTTCAGGGCATCTTCCACCTGACTGCTGAGCTGAGCGATGTTGTTCTGGATGGCGGACTGGATCTGCTGGCTGAACTGAGTGGTCAGCTGGGTCATCAGCTGCTGCATCACGGTGCTCATCTGGGTCTGAATGGCAGCGGTGAGTTTGGTCTGCAGAGCTTCGCCCAGCTTCTGGCTCAGCTGTTCCGAGTAGCTTTGCAGATAGCTCGTCATGATGCCCTGCAGGTTCTGCTGCAGCGAAGCGGTGAACTGCTCCTGCAGGCCGGTGGTGTCCAGCAGGTCGCCCATGGATTCGGACAGAAGCTGTTTGAACTGGTCGCTCTCCATATAGGAAGAGAAACCGATCTTATCCAGATTCAAGATGCCGTTGCCGATGATATAGCGCTTATAGCCATTCATGATCTTCTTCATCAGGCTCTGCAGCGCATCCTCCGAGACGGACAGGTCCATATCGGCAAACAACTGGCTCAGATCCAGCGCGTCCATGTCCGGCAGCTCCACATCGCTCATGTCGATGTCGCTCAGGTCCAGATCGCTCAGATCCAGCTGGAATGCGGACGGATCAAGGATGGAGGAAAAGTCAAAGCTGCCATCCTGCAGATCAAATGCACCGCTCAGGTCGAACTGCAGCTTGCTTGCATCGAACTGGAAGGCATCCTTCAGCATATCGGTATCCACCGAGAACAGGGAAGAAATGTCAAGATCGGTTTCGCGCTGGTCGGCATCAAAGCGCTCGCCGGTCAGCACGTTCACTTCCGGGTCGGCAAGCTGCTGCTTTACCACTTCACTTTCGGCTGCATGGTCGATGGCGTAGTAGGTGAGTGCATGGGTATAGGCAACGCCTATGGGCAGAATGGTGGAGCTGGCATCTGCGCGGGGCTGCACTACGCCCACGATGGTCAGATCCGGACTGTTTTCCACAAGCTGCTCCACATACGCTTCATCGTCGGAGCGGTTGCGCCAGATTTGGCGTTCTTCGTCATAAACGTAATAGTCCGAGCTGGTAACAATCTTATATTTCAGGCCCACAAAGGTATCGTAGGGGTAGGTGCCGTAGCCGGTGGGAGCCTGTGTGTTCTTGTTTTTTGCGTACTCCTGCAGAAAACGCATCATCACGCTGTCGTCCTCAATGCCCAGAATATAAAGAGCGTAATCGCTGATGCTGCCATCCGAATTCAGCACAAGAACGGCCTCGTTGTAGCTTTCCGGCCAGCGGCCTGCCTTGACATCGTACTGATCTTCGTACAGCGAAGGCTCTTCGGCCATCTCGGTAAACACGCTCTGATTGGTCATGGAAGAGACGATGCCGGCGGCAGAGGTGGTGTTGTTCAGCGCAGAAAGGCTGCTGTCCGGGAAGATCTGGCGCACGGTGCCGTCCTTGTTCTGGCGGTAGATCAGCGGTGCGATGCCGTAGGAATACTCGATGGAAGCAGCATCCTCCGAGATGGTGCACTCGTCGCTGTCCAGATATTTTTTCAGGGAGGCAAGGTCATTGACGGAGGAATTATCCTCGGTCAGCTGGCTCAGCAGTTCGCGCACTGTGACCATGCCTCCGGGGTGGAAGAAGCGCTGGTGGCGCCCACATTGGTGTTGTTGGCAACGGCGCTGGTGTAGCTTCCCGGGTCCAGCAGGGCGGCAAGGTCTACGCCGGTGGTCGAGATCTGCAGCGGATATTCCGAAAGGGTGGAGCGTTCCATCTCCTGGATATAATTGCTCACACCGGCCGAGAGCGAAAGGATGAGCGCAATGCCGATGATGCCGATGGAACCCGCAAATGCGGTGAGCAGGGTGCGGGTCTTTTTGGTGAGCAGATTGTTGAAGCTCAGCGCGAGAGCGGTGAGCGGCGACATGGAAGAACGGCCCAGATTTTTGTGCACCGGCGGCACCTGAGCGGAATCATCCGGCGCAAACGGTGCGGTGTCCGATTGGATCACGCCGTCCCGCAGGCGGACGATGCGGGTAGCATACTGCTCTGCAAGCTCCGGGTTATGGGTGACCATGACCACAAGGCGGTCTTTGGCCACCTCCTTCAGCAGCTCCATCACCTGAATGCTGGTGTCGCTGTCCAGTGCGCCGGTCGGCTCGTCGGCCAGCAGGATGTCGGGGTTGTTGACCAGTGCGCGGGCAATGGCCACACGCTGCATCTGGCCGCCGGACATTTCGCTGGGGTGCTTGTGCAGCTGGTCGCCCAGACCTACCTGCTCCAGCGCCTTGGTGGCCCGGTTGCGGCGCTCGGCACCGGAAATGCCAGAGATGGTCAGCGCCAGCTCCACATTGGAAAGCACTGTCTGGTGCGGGATGAGGTTATAGCTCTGGAACACAAAGCCAATGGTGTGGTTGCGGTAAGAGTCCCAGTCGCGGTCGGTATATTTTTTGGTGGAGATGCCGTTGATGATCAGATCACCGCTGTCGTAGCGGTCCAGACCGCCAATGACGTTCAGCAGGGTGGTCTTACCGGAACCGCTGGGGCCGAGAATGGCGACGAATTCGTTGTCCCGCAGGTTCAGGCTGACATCATCCAGTGCTTTCTGCACCAGATCGCCGGTTTTGTATTCTTTCTTGATGTGGTTGAGTTGGAGCATGTGTGAGCCTTTCCGGCGCATCCTCGCAGGAACGCTGCCGCTGTACATTATAATAAACTGCCCGGATACAGGACCCGCAGCAAGGCGTTATACACTTCTATTTTACCGAAACAATATGAAAAAACTGTGTATATTTCAACATAAATTTTGACCGGACCGGTATTTTTGGCTTTTGAGGCAGAAAAACAGGAAAATAAAGGAAAAATTGACGTGGAGGTTGAATTTGCGTCGCCGTCGTGCTATTTTAATAGCGGAAGATCCTGATAAAACAGAAAAGCATCGCAAAAGCAGAATTACACTGCCAATACGACGCAAAAAATCTGCGATGAACCGCAAGCACAAAATAAAATGTGTCGCGGCGCAGAAAAACGCGACAAAAAAATGCAACGAATGTGATTTTGATGTTTTTAGACGCTTTTTCAGGATTGAACCAGCCCTCTCTGCTCTTTAAAATAAGATAAGAAAAACAAGGAATGCCTTGAAAACGTCGCAGGACCTTGTAGCAAGGGAGGAAAAATTATGGAACGTACATTTTCACCTATGATCCGTCAGTTTTCGGCAATCGACGGGTTGCAGAAAGCATATACGCTGGTATACTCAATGGATACAGGCAACGAAAACGGCTGCTGCCTGACGCTTTGCCGTACCGGGAACCGGCAGTACATGCAAAGCTGCTACATTGCAGCTGCACCAGAGTTCTGCTACCGGATCCTGCGCTATCTGTGTGAGAATGGCGTCCAGCCGGAGATCTGGCAGGATGTGGTAGAAGAACTGACCGATACAGAACAGCTCAGGCAGAAAGGCGGCGCGTTGCGTGGAGAGTGAGCACACAGCAAAAACGCTGCAGATCGCCCTTGGAAGCTACGACCGCAAGGAGCTGCGGGTGGAAAAGAACTACCTGCAGGAGCAAAGCCCTGCGTTGGAGTGCACCTGCTTCCAGAACGGCGGCCGTCTGCTGGAACAGCTGCGTCAGGGCCGTCAGTTTGATGTTGTGATCCTCTGCAGCCAGCTGGAAGATATGAGCGGGCTGGAGTTTTTAATGAATATCCGCAGCATGGATCCCAAACCGAATGTTGTTCTGTTTGATGAGGCAGGCGGCAGAATACGAGTGCCATTTGTCTGGAATCGGGCGATGGATTCTGCTATGTGGCCATGCCGAACTGAAGAACCTGCTGTGGGAGCTGTACCGCCTGCCGGGACGGCAGAGCCAGCGCATGGAACGCAAGTGTCAGGAACTGTACGAGGCTGGGGCATCCAGCTGCCGGACGTGAACTGCAACTATCTTTCCTGTGCGGTGGGCGTGGTGTACGGCACCAGCCAGAAGCTGGCCATCCGCAAGGAGATCCTGCAGGCGGTGAGCGAGCAGTACGATGTGTCGGTCTCTGCTGTGGACAGCGGCATCCGGCGTATGATCGACCAGCTGGAAGCAAAGCCCTCGGCCAAGTGGCTGCGCTTCAAGGACGAAAGCGGATTTGCGGACGAGAAACCTACCACTGGTAAACTGATCTACACTGTCAAGAATTATCTTCAGCGTCAGAAGGACGACTGAGCATAAAACACAGGAGGCGCAAGGGTATGGAGCAGATGCGGCAGAACGAGGCGGGTGCACTGACCGCGCAGGCGATCCCGCAGAAGGATGTGGAACAGGCATGCTTCCATGCACTGGGCCTGATCGGACGCAATTGCGAATATCTGGACCAGCACCTTGCGCATGTGGGTGCCGACCAGCAGACCCGGCAGGCGGTGAACGATATCAGCGCTGCGTCGGCAAGGCTGGACCGCACTGTGAACGAAGTGATGTCGCTGCTGGATTTTCTGCGCACCGAGGAAGACCCGCGGCTCTATCCGCTGGACCTGTGCCAGCTGCTGCAGCAGGTCGCCGCACAGGCCGATATGGTGCAGGCGCAGCTTGGGGTGGAACTGACGCTGGACTATGGCGGCTGGACAGCCTGCCGGGTCATGGCGGACCGCAATGATGCAGAACTGCTGTGCCTGCATCTGCTTTCGAATGCCTTGCGGGCCTGCAGTGCGGGCGGCAAAGTGCGGCTGATGCTGCGCCGCAGCGAAAGCTTCTGGCAGCTGACGGTGATGGATAATGGCTGCGGCCTGCCGGAAGCAGGCGAGGATGCAGTGGCTGGAGAACCGGCGCTGCTTTCTGGGCGGCGCAAAGCTGGGCCTGCTGCTCTGCCGCGAGTGCTGCCGCCGTATGGGCTGGGCCTACGGGTGGAGCGCGCACCGGAAAAGGGCACACAGGCAGTGGTGACCATTCCGCTGTGCACCGACCGCATAACGGAGCCGACGGTAGAGCTGCATACGGGCGGCGATACGGCACAGGCACAGCAGCATCAGTACCAGCTGCGCAATATGCTGGTGCGGGAGCTGCGTACCATGCCGGAGCGCGGCGACCCGGACGAGCTGTGATGCATGCTGCATGATTGCATTATAATAATGAATAAGGACTGCTGCGGGGGAGATGCTCCTGTGCGGCAGTCCTTTTTTGTTGGCAAAGGTTAAGAACCTTTGCCAAGATACCGGTGCAGCCGCATAAAAAGCGACAAGTTCACAAAATGTTTAACTTTTTGAGCGGAAAATACTATTTTTTCTGTGTAAAATAAAGGACGCTGATTGATTGTGCCGCAAAATTGGATTATAATACATTTGTATGCGAATTGACAAAATGATTCGTTAGCAAACTAATTTTTGGCAAAGAAATTGATTTTGCCGTCCACCGGGGGCTTTGCCTCCGGCATTTGTCCTTAGGAGGAAAAACAACGTGAGAGTAGGTCTTGACATCGGCAGTACCACCATCAAGTGTGTGGTGCTGGATGAACATGATGCGCTGCTGTATTCTACATACGAACGGCATTACAGCCATATTCTGGAAAAGGCGCAGGAGCTGCTGCGCCGCATCGATGCCGAGCAGCTGCACGGTCAGAAGGCGCTGCTGAGCATTTCCGGTTCGGCGGGCATGGGTCTGGCCGACAGCTGCGGCGTGCCCTTTGTGCAGGAGGTGTTCTCCACCCGCGTGGCGGTCAAGCGCTTTGTGCCTGCCACCGACTGCGTGATCGAGCTGGGCGGTGAGGATGCCAAGATCCTGTTTCTGACCAACGGTACCGAGGTGCGCATGAACGGCAGCTGTGCCGGCGGCACCGGTGCCTTCATCGACCAGATGGCCACCCTGCTGAAAATGGGTGCCGACGAGATGAACAAGGCAGCAGAGAACGCACAGCGCACCTACACCATTGCGTCCCGCTGCGGCGTGTTTGCCAAGAGCGACGTGCAGCCCCTGATCAATCAGGGTGCCCGCACCGAGGACATTGCTGCCAGCATTTATAAGGCCGTGGTCAACCAGACCATTGCAGGCCTTGCACAGGGCCGTCCCATCAAGGGCAATATCCTGTATCTGGCGGCCCGCTCACCTTCAGCAGTGTGCTGCGCAAGAGCTTTGACGAAGCGCTGAACGTGACCGGCACCTGCCCGGAGAACAGCCTGCTGTATGTGGCACTGGGCGCTGCCCTCTATGCGGACAAGGAGTTCGTTCTGTCTGAGGTGGCCGATGCGCTGGATCGGTACGCCGCCACCGCCACCTACGCCAGCGAGCCGCCGCTGTTCGCCAGCAAGGAGGAGTATGAGGCCTTCCATGCGCGCCACATGTCCCACAGTGTGCCGCGTGTGCCGTTCAGCGCGCAGTGCGGCCCGGTGCATATCGGCATCGACTCCGGCTCCACCACCGTCAAGCTGGTGGTGGTGGACGAGAAGAGCCAGATCCTTTACACCAACTATCAACCGAACCTCGGCAACCCGCTGCCCTCATCCGGGAGCAGCTGCTGAAATTTACAAGGAGCACCCGGGCCTGCAGGTGGCCAGCGTGACCACCACCGGCTACGGCGAAGAGCTGGTGAAGAACGCATTCCGCTGCGATTACGGTCTGGTGGAAACGGTGGCGCACTTTACCGCTGCAAAATACTTTATGCCGGATGTTGATTTCATCATCGACATCGGCGGGCAGGATATGAAGTGCTTCAAGATCGAAGATGGTGCCATCAGCAACATCTTCCTGAACGAAGCATGTTCCTCCGGCTGTGGCAGCTTTCTGCAGACCTTTGCACAGGCACTGGGCTATGACGTGAAGAAATTTGCAAGCTTGGGCCTGTTCGCAGACCGTCCGGTGGATCTGGGCAGCCGCTGCACCGTGTTCATGAACAGCTCGGTCAAGCAGGCCCAGAAGGACGGTGCCAGCATCGAGAACATCTCGGCAGGCCTGTCCATCAGCGTGGTCAAGAACGCACTGTACAAGGTCATCCGCGCTTCCAGCCCGGAAGAGCTGGGCCGCAAGATCGTGGTGCAGGGCGGTACCTTTTATAATGAAGCCGTGCTGCGCGCCTTTGAAAAGGAGATGGGCGTGGAGGTCATCCGCCCGGACATTGCCGGCTTGATGGGCGCTTACGGTGCGGCTCTGTTCGGCCTGCGCCAGAGCCAGAAGGCCCACAAGACTGCTTCTGCCATGATGAACGAGCAGGAGCTGGAAGCCTTTGCACAGAAGGTGGTCAGCGTCAAGTGTGGCGGCTGCGGCAACCACTGCCAGCTCACCGTCAACACCTTTGCGGATGGCCGCAAGTACATCTCCGGCAACCGCTGCGACAAGCCCGTGACCGGCAAGAGTGCCGACGACAGCCTGAACCTCTACGCCTACAAGCAGCAGCTGCTGGCCGAGTACAAGCCGGTGGCCGGCAAGCGCGGCTCCATCGGCATCCCGCTGTGTCTGGGCTTCTACGAGTTGCTGCCCTTCTGGTGGGCCTTCTGGACAAAGCTTGGCTTTGCGGTGCACACCAGCCCGGTGTCCAGCCGCGGCCTGTACCTCGCCGGTCAGGCTACTATCCCCAGCGATACCGCCTGCTTCCCGGCAAAGCTGAGCCACGGCCACATCAAGCCCTGAGCCAGATGCAGCTGGACGCTATTTTCTACCCCTGCCTGACCTACAATGTGGACGAGGGCCTGGGCGACAACCATTATAACTGCCCGGTGGTGGCCTACTACCCCGAGGTTCTGGCAGGCAACTGCCCGGAGCTGGAGCACCAAGTTCATCTATGACTATGTGGGCATCCACCGCCCTAAGGACTTTGTGCACAAGATGGCAAAGAACATCCTGCCCAAGTACTTCGGCGGAATCTCGGAAAAAGAGGTGCAGGCCGCAGCGGATGCCGCCTATGCGGAATACGAGTCCCACATGGCAAAGATCCGCGTGAAGGGCAGCGAGATCATCGATGAAGCCCGCCGTCAGGGCAAGCGCATCATCGTGCTGGCAGGCCGCCCCTACCATGTGGACCCCGAGGTGAACCACGGCATCGACCGCCTCATCACCCGCCACGGTGCTGCCGTTGTTACCGAGGACAGCATTTCCAACCGGGTGCAGAAGTTCCCCACCAGTGTACTGAACCAGTGGACCTACCACAGCCGCCTGTATGCCGCCGCCAAGTACTGTACCACCCAGAAGGATATGGATCTGGTGCAGCTGGTGTCCTTTGGCTGCGGCGTGGATGCCATCACCACCGACGAGACCCGCGAAATCCTGCAGGAGGGCGGCAAGCTCTACACCCAGCTCAAGATCGACGAGATCACCAATCTGGGTGCGTGAATATCCGCTTGCGCAGTCTGTTCGCCGCTCTGGATGAGCGCGACGAGGTAGCCGCAGAAAAGGCAGAATAAAATAGAGATAAAGCAAAAAGCTTTTTAAGAAAGCAACATAGGAGGAACCTATGGAATACAATTATCCCAAATTTACTCCGGAGATGAAGAAGACCCACACCATCCTCATCCCCAACATGGCCATTACCCAGTTCCGCCTGCTGGAGTACGCCCTGCGTTACGACGGCTACAAGTGCGAAATTCTGGGCAACTGCGGCAGTGCCGTGGCACAGCTGGGCCTGAAATACGTCCACAACGACACCTGCTACCCGGCTCTGCTGGTCATCGGTCAGTTCCTGGACGCGCTGAACAGCGGCAAGTACGATCTGGATCACACCGCGTTGCTCATCACCCAGACCGGCGGTGGCTGCCGTGCTCCAACTACATTCATCTGCTGCGCAAGGCACTGGTCAAGGCGGGCTATCCGCAGATCCCGGTGGCCAGCCTGAACTTCTCGGGTCTGGAAAAGGACAGCGGCTTCCAGATGACCCTGCCGCTGGCCCGCCGTGCGCTGGCCTGCATCTTCTACGGCGATATGCTGTGCGCTTTGCGCAATCAGGTGGCACCTTACGAGAACGAGAAGGGGGCTGCCGATAAGATGGTAGACCTGTGGGTGGAACGCTTGGGCCGCGTGCTGCTGGCAGGCAAGGGCTACACCGCCGGGGAGATGAAGCACACCTTCCCCCTCATCGCAAAGGACTTTGCTGCCATCCCCGTTACCCGGGTGCCCAAGGTCAAGGTGGGCGTGGTTGGCGAAATTTACGTCAAGTACAGCCCGCTGGGCAACAACGACCTGCAGAAGTTTCTGGAAGTCAGGACTGTGAGGTGAACTTCCCGGGCCTGATGGGCTTTGTGCAGTACTGCGCCTTCAACATGGGCGAGGATCATGTGCTGTACGGCGGCAAGCTGGCTGTGAAGATCGGCATTGACCAGTTCCTGAACTGGCTGGACGGCATCGAGCGCGCTATGCTCAAGGCTGAGGCCGACGCAGGCTTCTACGCCCCCGGCCCCTTCAAGGAGCTGGTGGAAAAGCCCAAGGGCATCATTTCGCTGGGTGCCAAGATGGGCGAGGGCTGGCTGCTGACTGCGAGATGATCGAGCTGGTGCAGGGCGGCTACGGCAACATCGTGTGTGCCCAGCCCTTCGGCTGCCTGCCCAACCACATCGTGGGCAAGGGCATGGTGAACAAGATCCGCGCCCTGTACCCCAGTGCCAACATCACCCCCATCGATTACGACCCCAGCGCCACCAAGGTCAATCAGGAAAACCGCATCAAGCTGATGCTGGCAGTGGCCAAAGAGCGCCTGAATGCCCCGGTGGAGGCAAAGCTCTGACGGCAGAGGAGATCGCAGGCGGCGCACCCAAAGTCGGCGCAGCGGTCTGATGTTCTAAAACGGAAAATACCGAAATGCAAAAAGCCCGTCCGGGCCTAAAACTCGGACGGGCTTTCATCATGCCTTGAGAAAAATCAATGCAGGAAAGATCACTTCTGATTCTTCATGTAGATGTGGTGGGGCAGACCAGCAATGTACAGCGGGGTCAGTTCGGCCTGGATCGAGCGGGCGGCATAAGCCAGGAACTCATCGGTCATCTGGGTGTGGTTGGCGTTCATCCAGCTCAGCGGCACCTTCTTTTCGAGGTTTGCCACCTCGCTGATGGGGTGCAGCTCAGTGGTGCACTGGTACGGGCTGTTGGAGATGCGCTTCAGGGCCACCATCTGGCCGGTAACGCCCTCAAAGGCCGCCTTGGCGGCAGCACCGCCCACCTGATAGGCTTCGGTGATGTCGGTGCGGCTGGTCAGATGGCCTGCGCAGCGCTGCAGGGTGGAAAGCTCGATGCAGCGGGTCTTGGTGTCCAGATTGCGGGCCACCACATTTGCCAGATACCGTGCGGTACCGGTCAGGGCCTTATGGCCGAAAGCATCCACTGCGTGCACATCGTCGGCCAGCTCACAGACGTAGCGGCCATCTTCCAGCTTCACGCCTTCGGAAACGGCGATCACGATGCTGGGCTTCTTCTCCTGCATCACGCGCACCTTTTCAATGAAGTGTTCCACATTGAAGGGCACTTCGGGCAGGCAGATCATGTCCACACCCTCGCAGTCGTCACTCTTTGCCAGAGCGGCGGCAGCGGTCAGCCAGCCGGCGTTGCGGCCCATGATCTCCACCACGGTGACGTACTTGGTGCCGTACACGGTGGCGTCGCGGATAATCTCCTTCATCACCACGCCGATGTACTTGGCAGCAGAGCCGTAGCCGGGGGTGTGGTCGGTGACCATCAGGTCGTTGTCGATGGTCTTGGGCACACCCATAAAGCGGATGTCGCTCTGGATGCGTTCGCCGTACTCGGCCAGCTTGCCGATGGTGTCCATGGAGTCGTTGCCGCCGATGTAGAAGAAGTAGCCGATGTTCAGCTTTTCCAGAATGGCGAACAGCTTTTTGTAGACGGTCTCGTCTCATGCCAGTCCGGCAGCTTGTAGCGGCAGCTGCCGAGGAAGCTGGATGGGGTGCGCTTGAGCAGCTCGATGTCCAGATCGTCCGTCAGCACGGTGGAAAGATCCACCACCCGCTCCTCCAGCAGACCGGCAACGCCATTGCACATACCGTAAACGATCTCTGCGCCGCGGTTCTTGCAGCTTTCAAATACGCCTGCAAGGCTTGCATTGATGACGGAAGTAGGACCGCCAGACTGACCAACGATTGCATTTTTACCCATGATGATTTCTCCTTTTTTGTTTTTCTGTTTCGGCAATATAATATTACGTGCAGGATGCACGAAAACAGACGCGGGAAAAGGGGTTACAGGCGGATATGGCGCGGGGTGCCGTTGACATAGACGGGGGTTACCTCGTCCAGGATCAGCGGGCGGGCGTACTCCTCAAAGGCAGCAGTCACCTGCATCCCATCGGGGCTGATCCAGTCCAGCGGCACCTTCTTTCAAGGTTTGCCACCTGCTGCACATCCACCGACTCGGTGATGCACTGGTAGGGATAAGCGGAAATGCGCTTGAGCGCGATCATGCGACCGGTCTCGCCCGCAAAGGCTGCGGCGGCTGCGGCACGCCCACAGCGTAGGCTTCGTTCACATCCGTGCGGCTGGCAGATGGCTGGCGCAGCGCTGCAGGGTGGAAAACTCGATGGCACGGCTCTTGCAGTTCAGCTTGTCGTGGATGAGGTCGGAGAGATAACGGCTGGTGCCGCTGAGCACGGCCTTGTGGCCAAAGGCATCCAGCTGCCTGCGGTGGACACCAGATCGCACAGATAGGTGCCGTCGCGGTCTTACGCCTCGCTGCCGCATGATCACATTGGACTTGCGGCGCTGCAGCTCGTCCACCTTGGCAAGAACTTGTCCTGATCAAAGGGCA
>ENA-OQHA01000862-OQHA01000862.1-human-gut-metagenome-genome-assembly--contig:-NODE-862-length-13680-cov-3.129639_pt1 | contig 13680 bp, 14 predicted proteins | sample MGYA00242558_ERZ504707 | MGnify/ENA primary metagenome ERZ504707 (study PRJEB26092, sample SAMD00036197) | human gut metagenome | host: Homo sapiens | study: EMG produced TPA metagenomics assembly of... | reverse complement strand
AGTTTAAATTGTTTGTCATGTTGCTTTGCCATATGAGATCCTCCTTCAGCATGCCTCTATTGTATCATGCTTATGTGTATTTGGAATTTCTCATTTTGGCTTGTACTATTTATATTCTAGCACCACATCAAATGCAGCCCCATTGTTTCTAGAATCTTCTGCAACACCCCAAGATGGGTTGATAGTCATAGTTGTCTTATATACGTATGGTGCAGTGATTTCTGTAGAATGTACCACAAACTTATTCATAGTTAACTTCACATCAGAACTCTTCTTATTGATCAAACGTACATAACGTGCATCTGGAAAGTTCTTATTTAAGTCTTTTACTTCAACCCAGTCATGTGCATTCACTGAAGCTTCTAATACAACTTCACCACTATAATCAAGTTCTAACTGTTTTAGATCTTTAACTCTTGATAACTTCACACCTACATATTGTTTAGGTGCCAAAGTCATTTCTTTTGTATACACTAAATCTGTACGATCTAATGTACTCTTTGAATGTAACTTATAGTCTGTATTTGTATAAACAGCCTTGTCATCATATTCATTCACTACATCAGTATGGTTGAATGTCTTTACCTTCCACCAATAACCTGCTGTATCACTCTGAAGATGTAATTCAAGGTTTCTTACACGAATTGCCTTAGCAGTCAAATCCTGACCTTCTACATTTAAATGAACAGTGGCATCACCAGCATATTCTTTTAATGTCTTCCAAGTTGTACCATCTTCTGTATATTCTAATGCATATCTAGTGATCTTATCAGTACCACTATCCTGTACGAAATTGATAGTACCTAACTTCTTAGTGTTATTGAATGTAAGAGTCACTGCTGCATCTACTGGAATATAGTCCTTGATTTCTCCTGCTTTATATGGAGATTCAGCAAAATGCGCATATGTAGATTCATTATCATCTAATAAGTTATCTAATGAACCACCCTTTACACCAATCTTAGTCATAGATAATGTACCCTTATCAGTGCTTGTAGAAGGAGTAGTCGTTGGGTTAACTAAGATATCTCTTACACCTAACCAAGTGTTACTCTTATCTACAGTCGCAATCATACGGATACCCTTAACACCTTTTAAGTTAAGGTCTGTTAATTCTACATTGTTTGGTAAGTCATATTCTGTTTCATTGACATCAGTCCAGTTCTTACCATCAGTAGTATACTGTACTTTTGCTTTTAAGAATGTATCTCTAAGGTTAGAGTTCGCACCCATTCTAAAGATGACATGGTTTACATCAATTGCCTTAGAATACTTGATACCTACATAAGTACCTGCAGAAATAGTATTAGGGCTCTTGTAAACTAATTCTGTAGAAGCATTACCATCAAAGATGTTATCTTCCTTACCATCTGGAGTATCTTCACGGTTAGTGATATATTTCGCAATCTGTTTATCTGGATTAACGATTGTAGATACGACTTCAGATAAATAAGAATCTAATGATTTAATAAATGGTACGATATGCTGTACACCTACTTCAGCATATTCTAAATGGTCTACATAGTGGAAACCATAAGACTTGCTCTTTTCAAAAGCAGCTTGTGCATTGGCATAATAGTCCCAGATAGATGCATTGTCTTCTTCATTCTGTGCAGCTCTAATACCTTTAATATAGTTTAAAGCAGCATTTGTTGTATCATCCCAGCAGTTTAACCAGTAAACAATCTGAGACTTGATTCTTTCATTACCGCTTGCACGATAAGTTTGAGACGCATTCTGTAATACTGTGAATTCGTTGATGATGTCATCAAATTCTTCATCAGTGATCTTTTCACCTTTAGATATTTTAGTCTTGAATGCATTGAGTTTTTCTTTTAATTCAACAGATTCCTCTAAACGAGTCACTCTGCTATCCATATTCTGGTTGATCATATGTTTAGATAATTCTCTTAAAGCAGTTGATGCTTCAGTTTCTTCATAACCATTATGATCCACATATTTGAATGAAGCATTATAGCACTTTATTTGCTTCTTCTTCAGTTTTCCAGATATTCCATGAATAACATGCATTACCAAATATTGCGACTTTACTTGGTTCTGACTGCTGCATTGGGTTTAATACAATACCCTGTATCTTAGAAGGATCAACACCTGGATGAAGGAATGTTGTATAACCACCCATGATTAGATGCTTCTTAGAGTTATCAGTACATGGCCAGTTGATCCACATATAAGGACCACGACCTGCAGTATTAGTGAATGAAGAAGTAAAGTTATTAGTTACTTCACCCCATACACGTCCACCAGTCATAATAATCTGTACGTTTTCAGGGAAGTCACGGTAGTAAGACTGACCATAACCCATATATTCCTGAGTACAGAATGGTAATGTAAGCTTTAAGCCAGGGTAAGAAGGCTGTAATTCTTTAAGCCAGTTAGACATATCTGTCAATGTTCTTGTATAATTAGCACCACCTACGTTACCAGCATCGTCTGCAAGAATTGCAATCTGACGAACACCAGCATCAATAACCTGTTTAAACTTAGCCTGCATAACCTTTAAGTCAGCCTGATAGTTTGCTTCAGAGTTATAACGGATTGGGTGATTCATATAAGGATGTAAGGCAAATACGAAACGGCATTTAGATTTGTTTCCAGCCTCTGCAAGTGGTTTGATCTTTGTATTGATTTCTTCTTCTGTATAAAGGTCACGCCACTTAGCGTTATGCTTTGGATCATCTTTAGGAGCATAGAAATAAGAATTAAGCTTATAATAGCCTCCCCATTCCATCAATTACAACGATCTTCTGTTGACCATGGATTCCCATAATAACCCTCAATAAATCCACGGCTTGCAACATCCGCATAATCCTCGATAGAGAAGTTTCTAATTGTTTTCCCCTCTACCTGTTTAAAAATGTGATATAAGCTTGTAAGTCCATAAAAAGCAGCATCCGTATCTTTACCTAAGATAGAAATAGTGCCTTTATCAGACTTTAAAGCATAAGAATCAAGTTTATCAAATAAACCTGCTGAAGTTGTTCCAAACTGTGAATCTACATATTGTTTAGAACCCTTCACACCAACAAGAATGTTTGTCTTTCCAGCTTTCTTTTCACTAGAAATACTTGCATTCATGCCTTTTAATGCAAGAACTTCATTTAGTCTTGCTTTTGTGTCTTCATCAATACCATCTTCATAGACAACATTGACCTGACTTGTCATTTCATAATCCCCATCACTATAATTCATAGAATGTGGATTAGGATAGACTTCATACCCTGTATCAGCTTTTACAGTCACTGGAAAAGCTGATACACAGCCTAATGCAACAAGAAAACTTACTGCATAAGTAATGACTTTCTTTCCTTTCATCATGTTCTCCTTTCTTGTATATTTGTCTCATTCATTGCTCCTAGTTGATGAAATGAGTATTCAAACATGGATTTTTACAAAAATAAAGACCAAATAAAGTATGACAAAAAAATGTATGTCATAATCTTTATTTGGTCTTGCCTGCTTAGAGTAACAATCCACATTGACTCAATTAGTATAACAGTATCTATTATATTAAGCAAGCGTTTTCATATCTTATTTTATGATATTTTTAGGCATTTGAAGTCAGCAGAACGTGAAACTGATAATTTAATCATGCCAACAATTAATAGTTTATTATGATTTTTTGATAAGAACGCAAAAAATAACTACCTCGCTCTCGGCAAAAGTTTGAGGTAATTATTTCAAACATACAAATCCAAGGGCAACCGCTTACTGGTTGTTCCTTCTTTCATATTCATTATAGTTTACGCCAAAATCAAAGTCAACATGCATCTTTTTATAGTTTTACTGCATGACACGTTTAATATGTATACACAAGAATGTCTGTTCATCCGGAGATAAATCATATTTATATTTCTCTTTAATATGTTTCACAATACGGTTGATACACATTGAGAGTCTTAAGTTCTCTTTTAATAGTTGTCTGATGTCTTCTGTTGTATCTTTAAGGTTTATTTCCTGTCCTGTAAAGATACGTTCAGCTAAGTATTTTAAATGCGTAGAGAGTCTTGCATAACTGAATGACTGAGGAGAAATAGTCACCTTCATACTATTTTCAATGATACCGATAATATCAGTCACAAAGCTTAATATCTTAGTCGCATTATGGGTATTATTGTCCATTGAGAAGTTTACTAAATGCAAGGCTATATAGTTGGCTTCTTCTAGATCCAATGTAATACCTGTTTTCTTCTTAATATAGCTTAATGCCCATAAACCTATTTCATATTCATTCTTATAAAGAATACTCACATCTCCAAGTATGACATAAGGGATTCTTATATTCTCCTGCTTACGTTTTAAGGCAAAGGAAATATGATCTGTCATAGTAAGGAATATTTCCCCATAATAGCGTGATTTAAGCTTCTTAATTGCACGAGAGACAATCTTATCAGTCATCTCATAACAATCAGGAGAGATATCATCTTCTCTTTCTAATCTTTTATGAGGGTCTTCTTTAAACATATATGTCTTTTCTATTTTTGTGGAATCAACACTATCCCCTACCTTCTTCTGGAACCCTATTCCTGAACCTGTTAGGATAATATCTCCTAATTCTGGTGAGATAGCCGCAATGGAATTGTTGTTGAAAATCTTAATAATTCTCATAATAGTCCCCTTTACATTAATATATCGTTCATCGCATCCGCAATGAACTGAGCATTGGTGCCTACTAATATCTGTACATTATGGTTTCCTGCAATTGTGACATGTTCATAGCCTAATTGAGATATTTCGTCTTTATTAATAGAATGTATGTCATTTAACTCTACTCTTAAACGTGTAATACAGGCATCTGCAGATATACAATTACTTCTACCACCAAGAGCTTCCACAAAACAAATAGCCAAATCATCATAATCAAATGATTGTTTTGTACTAACTTCATCTTTCATACGTCCTAGTGTCATGAGATTAAAATGAAGAATCATAGTTCTAAATACAATATAATAGAGCACACCACAGATGACTCCTAAAAGAATCAAATAGTTGGCATGATAGGAGAATGGTGCCTTAAAACTCAATATATATCTATAAGACCAGCTGAGAAACTAAAACCAGCGAGCCAGTGAAATGATGCAGCTATAAACATCATGATTCCTGTCATGACTGCATGGGCGATATATAAACTAGGTGCTAAAAACATAAAAGAAAACTCTAATAGGTTCTGTAATACCTGTTAGAAAAGATGCAAGAGCAGCTGAAAGCATCAATGTGCCTACTTTCTTTTTCTTATCAGGTGAGGCACATTGATAGATTGCCAGTGCGCCTGCTGGTAAACCAAACATCATGACAGGATAGAATCCTGCCTGATACGTACCAGTCACACCTTTAATACCTCCTGATAATGTACCCCAGAATCGTCCAATATCATTAATACCCGCAACATTAAACCAGAAAACAGAATTTAGGGCATGATGTAATCCTGTTGGTATAAGAAGTCTATTAAAGAATCCATATAAACCAGCGCTAATTGGTCCTAAACCTGCCATCCATGTTCCAAAATGAATAAATGTTTCATAAAGCATCGGCCAGACATACATAAAAACACCAGCAAATAAAAGTGTAATCATCCCTGAAATAATAGGAATGAATCTTTCACCACTAAAGAATGATAAAGGACCAGGTATTTCTATATGATTGAACTTCTTATAACAGAAGGCGACAATCAATCCTACCATAATCCCGATAAACGCATTATCCGTCTCACCAAAGGCAATAGAGACTTGGCTTATATGTAAACCCGAGATCAATGAAATGCCTCAGGAGAGAGTATTTTAGTGATCATGAGATAATTGATGACTGCTGCCAAAGACAACGATGCATTCTTCTTATCCGTCATACCGATTGCGACAGCATCGCAAAAAGGATAGGAAGATGATCTATGACTACACCACCTGATAATATAAGAAATGCCGCAAATGGATTATTGACACCCCACCCAATAGGATCAATCCAATAGCCAATACCCTTTAATAATGCAGCCAGAGGCATAATAGTCACTGGAAGCATCAGGGACTTACCTAATTTCTGTAAAAAACTCATATTGATCCCCTTTTCTGTACTAATCTATATTACTATTATATAGTAATTGTTTCAAAAATAATTACAGAATACAAAAAACAGCAATGTTTTTATAACGTGGTAATTATAACATTTTAATACCATTATGTAACCCCTAACACTCATTTTTTGAAGCAAAAAAAGGAAGACTAATCTTCCTTCATAAACTTATATGTACATACACCAATAAGAGCACCTACAAGTGTAACAACCATCGCAAAAATCAACATGCTTTGTAGTCCTAATGTATCCTGTAAGACACCACCTAGATAATTACCTAAACAGAAGCCAAAACCATTGGCCATCATTGTGATAAGAGTCTGACCTGCCATCTGATCTGATTCAGCTAGGGCATCATTACAGTAATATGTATAAGTGGCAAATAGTAAGCCATATGAACATCCCTGGAACACCATACCAATTAATAAGACAATAAGGTTAGGTGCTAAAGCAATTAAGAAGTTTCTAAAGATATACATGACTAAGCCAAAGACAATGAGCTTTTCAGGTCCAAATTTTTTCTTTAAGCGATATGTCATTGTCATAAATGGTGTTTCACTGGCTGCCATAAAGAAGATGGCTATACCATAGAATGATGAATCTCCACCAAGCTTCTTAACAATATTAATCAAGTAAGTAGATAAAGATGTCGCACCCGCAATCGCAAATCCAAATCCAAGTAAGAATAAGAAGAACTTCTTATATTTCGTGATCAACCAAATGGATTGGCTGGCTTTTCTGTTGATGCGTTCCTAATAGTAGAATGTGGTAGGACAAGCAGGTTAATGATAAATAGAACACTTGAGATAATAAAGACAATGTAGATAACAGATGGTTCAAGCCATTCTACTAAGTAACCCATTAAAAGGCACTAGATGCATAAGAGAATGAACCAAGTCCTCTTGCAAGTCCAAAGTTAATATCATGCCCCATCTTGACATAGTCCATCGCAAATTGTGATAAAAATGGAACAACACAAGTAACCAGGAATAATAATGCGATATATAGTACCATGACGACTACTTTAGGTAGTGTCATAAAATAAAGAGCACTAAATGATGCGAATAGTATAGCATAGATTCCTAAGATCACATTATGTGGTGTGAGTGCTTCATAATTATTTGGTAAGTTAGAGATATTGGCTGAAAGTATAAGCATCATAATACTTCCCATTGCAGTTACTATACCAATTTCTGTATTTGATAAGCCTTTATATTGTAAGAAAATGGCTACATAACCAAAAATCGTACAGTTAGTAATCCAATATAAGAACTGGATACAATTGTATTTCATTTGTAAGCGTTTCATAATTTCCTCCCTCAATAACCTTAGGTATTATATAGTATTTATCAAAAGAGGGACAACTATTTTCTTAATAAGAAAAAAGACACGACTCCTAAGAATCGTGTCTGAATATATAAAACAAAAGTGCCCCGGTTCTAGGAACCAGCATGCTCTACATGACTAGTTATAGAACATGCTTTAGGGCAGTTTGCTGTGTCCGCTCTCTAGACACAAGTCTATTTTAAGAAACATTTTTTTACTCGTCAATACCCTTTTGTAAATTTCTTTTAATATGTAACAGTATTATAGTTATTTATGATTTTAACAATTACAAAACTGGCATTATTTCTCATTTTTATGATTGAACAATCCTAATATTTGTGTTTATCCTAAGTGTAATGATTATATCGATATAATCCTTTTTTATAAATATATGAGTATGTGTAAAGTTATTCCGTGATTAAATTTTCACTTTTCAAGACATGAAAAAAAGCCCCTAGATGTAGGGACTTTAGTATAAATTATTCAGCTTTTGAATTAACTAACTTACCAGTGAATGGAAAGTAATCATAAGTCCAAGAGCGACTAATAATACGGCAACAACTAGCTGTAAACCATCTGTCATGATCATGAATCCACCAGCAACAAATAGCTTCATTACAATTGCATAGATAGCCTGCACTAAAGCTGTCATAGTAACAATGAACATTAATACCATTGGTACATATAACATGAAACCTTTTCTTCCAGTAACCTTTAAGAATACAACAAGTGAGATTAATACCATTGCAGCAAGTAACTGGTTTGCTGAACCGAATAATGGCCAGATGTTAACATATCCGCCTAAGCTTAATAAATAACCAAAAAAGAGTGAAATAAGTGTTGAAACGTATTTATTAGTTAAGACAGATACTAACTGTGATGGAGTTTCTCCTTCTTCTACTTCGAAGATTCCTGGAAAGACATACGTGAGATTCTAGCTACTGCATCAAGAGAAGTTAATGCAAGAGCTGAAACAAACATAGTCATAATACAAAGTCCCCAAGACTGTGGTAAACCAAGTTGTGCTACTAAGCCAGTAACACCAGCAGAGAACTTAGTGAAAGGTGTAGCTGTATCAGCTAAAGCCATATTAGCAAGAGCTGTATCTAAGACACCAGTCTGTTTTAAGTTTGGTAATGAACCAACGATAACGATAACTAATACTGCAAGTAATGATTCTAACAACATTGAACCATAACCAACCTGAAGCATATCTTTTTCATTCTTAATCATCTTAGAAGATGTTTCTGAAGATACAAGTGAATGGAAACCAGATACGGCACCACAAGCGATAGTTACGAATAATGTTGGGAATAAGTAACTTCCTGTAGCTGATTTGAATCCAGTGAATGCTGGTACAGTAACAGTTGGGTTACTCATAAATACACCTACAACTGCTGCTGCAATCATACCGATGAATAGGAATGTAGTTAAGTAGTCACGTGGACCTTTTAATAACCACATTGGTGTAACAGATGCAAAGAAAATATAAACGAATACTAAATAGATCCAAGTTTGTTTAGTTGCATATACTGGGAATTTGATACCAACTGCAAGCATTGCAACGATTAATACAATTCCAAGTACAACTTTTGGCCAACCTTCAAGGTTAACTTTACGTAATAATAAACCAAATGCCATAGCAACAAATACATAAAGAATAGAGATAGAAGCAGCACTGGCATTAGGTGCAAGCTTAGCTCCTTCAGCACTGAAACCATTGAATGTTCCAGCAACCATGTCTGCAAAAGCAGCAATAACGATTAATGTGAAGACCCAGCAGAATAAGAAGAATAATTTCTTACCAGTTCTACCAATGTATTTTTCGATAATCTGACCCATTGACTTACCTTCAGATTTAACTGAGGCATAAAGTGCACCGAAGTCCTGTACAGCACCGAAGAATACACCACCGATGACTACCCATAAGAATGCAGGTAACCAACCAAACATCATAGCCATAACTGGTCCAGTAACTGGTCCAGCACCAGCGATAGATGAGAACTGATGAGCAAAGACTGTCCATTTATTAGTTGGTACATAGTCTACGCCATCTTCTTTTGCAACAGCAGGTGTTGTTGCATTAGGATCAATACCCCAAGTTTTTACTAAATAGCGACCATAACATAGATAGGCTACTACTAGGATAAGGGCTGCTAATCCAAGTAAAAGTAAACCATTCATAAATAAATCCCCCCCAGAATTACTTTATACATATAAAACAGATATAAAAAAGGCTTTCGTCTTAGAATGACCTGCCTAAGACGAAACCTTCGTTTCCGCGGTACCACTTAGATTGTGATTTACATCACCACTTCACATCCCATGAATGCTATTTCTTTAACGCAGAAATTACGGATTTCTTTACTATTATTTTCAAGAAAACAGCTCACAAGGATGGTCCCATAATCATTACCTGCATCCTTTCCACCAACTGGATGCTCTCTATAGGAAGCGGATTAGAAATCGTATCTTGTTCATCGCTCTGTTTCGTATGTATGTTTATATAATAGTCTGATATTTTCATTTGTCAACAGTTTATTTCGAAAAAAGCAAATTTATTTTTATGTTTTATGTTTATCATAAATGTAAGCGTATGTTACATATCGTAGTATAACAAATATACATAGAGAAATATTACCTATACTTGGATTTAATATATTGTTTAATAGCTTCCATATACTCCTCTTCATTATCATAATCCTTTGGATCTACATCATACATATCAGAAGGGTCATAGTATTCTTTCCATTGTTTACGTAAATCATCAAGATAATCTAATTCACGATCATACTGTGTAGGATCAACTGAACTAAATGAATTATAGAAATTATGTTTATCTTCCCAAGATTTTTTATCATCTTCAGATACATCACCCTCTTGAGAAACTTCTACTATATTATCCAAATGATACTCAACAGAGTTTGGACGTTTTCTAGACATTTGTTTTAATGCTTTATTGCGATAATCATCCATATCATCAGACTTTAAAACTTCTTCATCTAATTCTGCATCAAGACTTGCAACATAGTCTTTCCACTCATTGACAGCTTCTACATAGTCTTCTTCATCACTAAACTCACTTGGATCAACAGGATATTGATGATTTGGATCATATAGTTCTAACCAATGTATTCTTTCACTTATTTCATAAAAATATTCATCAGGTGAATCATAATCTAGAGGATCAATACAATAAAATTCATTTTCAGGATCATACTTCTCTTTTATTTTCTTTGTTAGAGCATCTAGATAAGTATCTTCATTTTTATAGTTTTGTGGATCAATATCAAAGTCACCATATCTAGATACTTCTTCAATCCATTCAAGGTGTTCTAAACATATATTAACTGCTTTTTCATAGTCTTCAAAATTATCATATTTAGTTACATCAACATAATAATCACATTCATCAAATGGATCTGCTTCAGATTTCCAATCATCACGTAGTGCATTTAAATAGTTTTCTTCAGTATTATACCAATCTACATCAACGTAAAATCGTTGATGAGAATTATATTTTCTGACCCATCGATCTTTGTTTAGATCTTTAATTGTTTGAAATAGTGTTGATATTCTTCCCATAGTATCACCTTAATCTTCTATTGCTTCTTGATAATCCTCTAAAGAATTATAATCATATAGTTTTATATTGAAATAATGGTCTGTATTATATATTTCAGCCCACTTGTCTTTATTTACCATATTAAGTAATTCATGCAATAGTAATAATTTATTCATTGCTTCACCTCATTTATTTAATTATATAAAGTTTTTACTTATACCTCCATGAGAAACGTAAAATGTAAATTTTTCTTGTGTCCATCTAAACTTTTGTGCTTTTTCTTTTTCATAATAATTGACTTACTGTGCCATATAGTTTTATATTACTTTTGTGATTAGATTGCAGATACTCGTGAAGCCTGCAATCGCGGGAGGTGCCAAGGCGCCTCTTTTTTTACGTCAAAAAAGCCTGAGTTAATTCTCAGACTTGTGTGTAAATGTAATAATAAGACCTGCTACAATTGTACCAGCTAGAAGTGCTATGACATACTTAAATGGATTAGTCATGAGATAGATCACCCAGATACCACCATGAGGTACCTTTATACCACATTTATAGTATGCAGATAATGCGCCTGTAATAAATGAACCTAAGATGCATGCAGGTAAAACATGTTTTTGATCCTTCTTCATAAAAGGAATAGCCCCTTCTGAGACAAATGATAAGCCCATGATAATATTCTTTAAAGTAGTACCTCTTTCTTCTTGAGTCCATCTTCCTTAAATATAAGTGTAGAGAAACCAATCGCAAGAGGTGGAATCATACCAGCACCCATTACAGCAGCCATGATTACATCTGAATTAGGGGCTTGAGTAAAGACTAAAGCATTCGCAAATAGATAAGCAAACTTATTAATAGGTCCACCCATATCAATAGACATCATCGCACCAAGTGATGCACCAATAATAACGACTGAAATAAGAGGCAGATCATAGAGATGATCGATAATGAGTGTATGACACTTAACTAAATATGTATTAAGTACTATCATCGCTATACCAGATGCAAGTATACCTAATACTGGATAAAGTAAAACTGGTTTAATACCATCAAACATATCAGGAATATTCTTAAACAATCTTTTTACTGCAAGCACTAAGTATCCAGCAAGAAAACCTCCTACTATAGCTCCTAAGAAGCCTGATGAGTTTGCTAGAGCGTCATATGGGTTATAAGTCCAATTTAATGAAAAACCACTATAGGCAATATAACCACATACTAGTCCTGGTCCTAAGGCTGGACGATCCGCAATACTCATCGCAATATAGCCTGAAAATACAGGTAAAACAAATAAATAGAGAATATTTCCAAGTACATTCAAAATATCAAAGTACTGTGTATGTTCAAGAAATGTAAAACCAAGTGCAAATACACTCATAAACCCTGCAGCCACTAGAATAGGTAAAGCATGAGAGAAACCATTCATTAAATGTTTATAAGGAATACGCCATCCCTTTTCCTGATTATTTTCTACTTTTATTTTTTCACCCTTATAGACTGGTACTCGTTGATCTAAGATAATCTGAATAAGCTTTTCTGGTTCATCAATCCCTCTTGCCACAGAACAACTATAAAGTGGTAAACCATTAAAACGGTTTAAAGAGATATTCTTATCAGCCGCAATAATAACACCCTTTGCGTTTTCTATATCTTCTTGAGTGAGTTCATTCTTAACCCCTACTGAACCCTGTGTTTCTACTTTAATAGATACACCCATTTCTTTAGCTTTCTTTTCTAATGCTTCTGCAGCCATATAAGTATGTGCAATTCCTGTAGGCAGGCAGTGACTGCTAAGACTTCTGGATATTCTACTGTTTCTGCTTCATGTTTAGCACTTTGTGCTAAATCAATAATAGATAAGAATTCTTCAGGTGTTCCTGCATTCTTTAAATCTTCACAGAAATCATGATCCATAAGTAATGTAGATAATTCACTTAATACCTGTAAATGTAAATTTTCGCCATTATCCGGTGCCCCAATCAAGAAAATAAGAGTCGTAGGCTGCCCATCCATAGACTCATAATCTACACCCTCAGGTAGTGTCATTGCCGCAATACCTGCTTGAGTAATCGCATTTGTTCTTGCATGAGGAATCGCAATACCATCTACCATACCTGTAGTAGAAAGATTTTCTCTTTCTATAACTGCTTCTTTATATACTTCTTTATCAGAGACATTACCCTGTCTATACATTAAAGATACCATTTGTTCAATTGCATCCATCTTGCTAGAGGCATGTCCATGAATCTTGATGGCTTCTTTACTCATCAAATCTGTTATTTTCATATTCTTCTCCTAGTTATGATATACATGCATTCTAGCATAATTTTGTGTAAATAAGTACAGTAATATTATGTTTATAAGAAATTACTTTTCTTATTATTTAACAGTTACAAGTAAAAGAACTATAATGAAAGAAGAAAGAAGGTGTTACTATGTATGCAGTCATTTATGGAGACAATGAAAATGGAGAAAACATTGAAGTAGAAGGACTATTTCAAACACACGCTGAAGCAGTGAAGGCATTGTATGAGAGTGCTTCTAAGAGCTTTAATTCTATGAATATTGATATAGAATCTTGTGTTGATGATGAATATGACTGGAGTCCTCGAAGGAGAAATACACAAAGAAAGTGCCTGGCTAATAGTGGCGGTAAAGATGGATATGCTTGTTTTGGAATGTGATTAGAGAATAGATGATTAGAG
>ENA-OQHA01000861-OQHA01000861.1-human-gut-metagenome-genome-assembly--contig:-NODE-861-length-13680-cov-3.928946_pt1 | contig 13680 bp, 19 predicted proteins | sample MGYA00242558_ERZ504707 | MGnify/ENA primary metagenome ERZ504707 (study PRJEB26092, sample SAMD00036197) | human gut metagenome | host: Homo sapiens | study: EMG produced TPA metagenomics assembly of... | reverse complement strand
TGTCACCGAGCGCCACCGCCACCGTTACGAAGTCAACGTGGCCGTACAAGGATCGTCTGCGCGAAGGCGGGCCTGGCGCATCTCCGGCCAGAGCCCGGACGGCGAGGCTCACCGAGTTCGTGGAACTGCCGCAGGACGTGCACCCGTTCTATGTGTCCACTCAGGCTCATCCTGAGTTCAAGTCCCGCCCGACCAAGCCGCACCCGCTGTTCGCCGGCTTGGTCAAGGCCGCGCTCGACCATCAGGCGGCGCGCTGACGCACTTTCGTGCCGTGCATAATATCGCGGCATGATGTGCTGGCTGCCGTCATCGGCGTAGTGCAAGACATACGGTAAAGACGTGGTGGCGAAAATATCTAATGATGTTTCGCCACCACGTCTTTTTTGTTGTATGAGCAGCATGCAGCATGATGTATTGGAAGGCGACGGTAAAAAATTACCGTTTCTATGGTGTGTTGGTAGTATGCAGATAACGCTTAGTAGGCCATCGCAGAAAGACCGACCATGACCGAACACCTTGATGACTCGACCCAGCAGTTTGCGCCTCTGTTTGGTGCGAATAATGCCGTCAGCGGCACGGTGGCAGACAGCGTGGATGCTGCTGCATCAGATTCCATTCAGGCGATGAGATGAGGAAGCGCCGCATCTGGCCGTGGGTGGTGATTGCTTGTCTGCTGGTTGCCTTGGGGGCTGCCTGTGGCGGCGGTGTTTGGTTCTTCCAAGATCACGTGCTGCCTGGCACAACGCTATGGGGAAATTCAGTTACCGGCAAAACCGAGCAGGAGATTGCCGACCTAATCAACGACCAGGTCGACAACACCGCGGTACGAGCGAAATACCAGGGCAGTCGGCGACGTTCACGCTGAAAGATCTCGGCATCGAAGTTGATGGTGAAGCAATCGCATCCGATGTCATCAATGCCCAACGCGGTGACGCATGGTGGCAACAGTATGCGTTCTGGATTACGCATGATGTGGCCCCGCAAATCAATCCCGAGCTCGCTGATGGCAGTGTGGTAGATAAGGCGCTGAACATTGATGCACAAGAACCTGTTGACGCGCAAGTCGCATTGAACGATAACAACAGTGGCTTCAACGTTATTGCGGGAGAAAATGGCCAGGGAGCCAACGCCACCAGCATTGCGAAGCAAGCCATTTCCACAGTGGAGTCATTGGGCAGTGTCCAGCCACAGACCGTTCGGGTGGAACTCGACGTAACCGAACCGACGATTACCAATGCAATTGCCGATGAGGCGAAAACCACGCTGGAAACCCTAGTGAACAATGCCGTGGCCATCAAGTGGCGGATAAAGACATCGCCACCGTGAATGCGTCCATGCTGGGTTCGGCCATGCGCATCGACGCCAACCAGCAGTCAAAGCTGAAAGACAATGAAGTGCGTAATGGCTACGTGGTCTTTGATGCCGATAAGCTGCAGCAATACTATGACGAGCAAATCAAGCCGAATCTCAAATTGGAACGTGAAGACAAGAAGGTCGTCGTCAATAATGCTGGCGAGGTGCTGAGCACTGAAACAGAAGGCCATGATGGCATTGTGATTGCCGATGGCGCGGATACGGAGGTTGGTGCTCGCTTGGCTCAGGTGCTGGCCACGGGAACTGGCTCAGTGAATGTGGACGGCAAGGTAGATCCCAAACAGGAAGTCAAGGTCGCTCATCGCGTGGCGATTGACCTGTCCGACCGTAAGCTCTATGCCTATGAGAATGACACGGTGGTCAAGACATTGAATGTCGTGGTCGCGGAGGGCAACGACAACGTCACCGGCGAATGCGTTGGCATGATGTGTACGCCGACAGGTGACTTCAACGTATGGCAAAAGTTGCCCAGTCAAGATATGAGCGGCACGCTGAATCTTGCCGATGGCACGGTGGAAACATGGGATGTCAAAGACGTGGCTTCGTCAATTACTTCTCCTCCGGTTGCGCAATCCACCGTATTGCCGGCGGATATGTAGCGGATGCCGTAATGCCCTCCATTGCCAACGGATCTCATGGTTGCGTGGGTATCGGATGGGATGTGGCCGAATGGTTCTACAACTGGTGCAATATGGGCACGAGCGTGCATATCCAAGTGTGATATGCAACAGTGTGATATGTAACAAATACGGCATGCAGTGGTGCGACACATAATGCCGCATACGCGATGTTCGGTGTGCATGGGACAAGCTTGCCCGGCTCCAATATCGCTGTATCGCATTCGTGTAATCAAGCCCACAGCCAATATGCGTCAGGGCGGCTAGTGTTTGCACTTGGGTTCTGCTAGGTTTTCATAGGATTAAGTGTGATACAAGGAAGGCAGGATGGTGACCGAAAACACAGCACCAAACGCCGCCGCTGACGTGGAGATGAGCCAGTATGTGGCTGATCGTACCCGCGTCAACGAGGACAAGATCAAGAAGGATGACGAGATCATCAGCCAGTTCGGCGACTACAACTATGGTTGGCATGATTCTGATGCCGCCGGCGAAGCCGCAAAACGAGGCATTGATGAGAACGTCGTACGCGCGATCAGCGCCGACAAAGGCGAGCCGCAGTGGATGCTCGACATGCGTCTGCGTGGATTCAAGGCGTTCCTCGAAAAGCCCATGCCCGATTGGGGTGTGGATCTCTCCGGCTTCAACGCAGACGACTTCAAGTACTACGTCAAGCCAATCGACAAGCAGGCGAAAAGCTGGGACGAACTGCCTGACGACATCCGCAACACCTACGACCGTCTCGGCATCCCGGAGGCGGAGAAGAACCGCCTCGTCTCCGGCGTGGCCGCCCAGTACGAGTCGGAGGTCATCTACAACTCCATCCAGGAGGACCTGAAGAAGCAGGGCGTCATCTTCGTCGACACGGACACCGCTGTGCGCGAATACCCTGAACTCGTCAAGAAGTACTTCGGCACCGTCGTGCCTCCGGAAGACAACAAGTTCGGTGCCCTCAACACCGCGGCATGGTCCGGCGGCTCGTTCGTATACGTGCCGAAGGGCGTGCATGTGGACATCCCGTTGCAGGCGTACTTCCGCATCAACACCCCGGCCATGGGTCAGTTCGAGCGCACGCTCATCATCGCGGACGAAGGCTCCTACGTGCACTACGTGGAAGGCTGCACCGCCCCGATCTGGTCCGAGGACTCGCTGCACGCCGCCATCGTCGAGATCATCGTCGAAAAGCACGCCCGCGTGCGTTACACCACCGTGCAGAACTGGTCGAACAACGTCTACAACCTCGTCACCCAGCGTGCCTACGTGCGCGAGGGCGGCACGATGGAATGGGTCGACGGCAACATCGGTTCCAAGGCCACCATGAAGTACCCGGCCTGCATCCTCGCCGAACCGTACGCCAAGGCATCCACCATGTCCCTCGGCTTCGCCGGCAAGGGCCAGTACCAGGACACGGGCGCGAAGATGATTCACCTCGCCCCGCACACCAGCTCCACCATCGTCGCCAAGTCCATTTCCCGTGGTGGTGGCCGCTCCGCCTACCGCGGTCTGGTCAAAATCGTCAAGGCGCGTACGGTTCGTCCAACTCGACCGTGTGCGATGCCCTGCTGGTCGACGACTTCTCCCGCTCCGATACCTACCCGCATGTCGACGTTCGCGAAGACGACGTTTCGATGGCCCACGAAGCCACCGTTTCCAAGATTTCCGAAGACCAGCTCTTCTACCTGATGAGCCGAGGTCTCACGGAGGAAGAGGCGCGAGGCATGATCGTGCGCGGCTTCGTCGAACCGATCAGCCGTGAGCTGCCGATGGAATACGCGCTTGAACTCAACAGACTTGTGGAACTTCAGATGGAAGGATCGGTGGGCTGATTCCGATGACCGACAACACAACACCCGTCAAGGAAATCAAGATTCCGGTCGCCGACCCCAACGACCCGTACGCGATTCCGGCCGCTATGCCGTCCTCCGTGGACCATGCCGTGCGCTCGTTCAACGCAGGCGACTATCCGGAGCCCAGCCGCAAGCAGGACGAATGGCGCTACACGCCTATCGAGCGCATCAACGAGTTCTTCACCGTGTTCAAGCCTTCCGGCGAAACGCAGATCGAAGTCTCCATGATTGACGGCTCGCCGTTGGCCGAAGGCGTGAAGCTCAGCCAGATCAAGCTCGGTGAGGGCCTGTCCGGCACTGTGTCCAAGCCCAACGACCGCGTCTCCGCAGTCGAATGGGAATCCGGCCGCACCGCAACCATTCTGGAACTGTCCGGTGAGATCGCCCAGCCCGTGCTCGTCAAGGTGCACGGCGCGGGGAGGATCTCGACGCTTTCCATCTGGTGATCGCCGCCGCGACAAGGCTCATGCGGACGTCGTCGTGGAACACGACGGTGACGCACGACTGGCCGAAGGCGTGGAAATCACCACCGGCAAGGACTCGCACGTCTCCACCACGTTCGTTCAGGAATGGGCCAAAACCGCCAAGCATGTGGCCAACCACCGCATCCACGTCGGCGAAGGCGCATCCCTGCGCCACTCCGTCGTGACCTTGGGCGGCGACATCGTCCGCATCCGCATGGATCAGGACTTCGGCGGCGAACAGGGCGACCTCAACATGCTCGGCATCTACTTCGTGGACCCCGGCGAGCACATCGAACACCGCACGATGGTGGTACACAACCACCCCGACTGCAAGTCCCGCGTGGTCTACAAGGGCGCGCTTGACGGCAAGGGCGCGCACTCCACTTGGGTGGCAACGCGCTCATCCAGCCCACCGCCCCCGCACCGACTCCTACGAGCTCAACCGCAACCTGGTCCTGACCCCGGGCGCCATCGCCGATTCCGAGCCGAACCTCGAAATCGAAAACGGCAACATCATCGGTGCCGGTCACGCCTCTTCGGTGGGCCGCTTCGACGACGAGGAACTGTTCTACCTCGAATCCCGCGGCATCCCCGAAACCGACGCCCGCAAGCTCGTGGTGCGCGGCTTCTTCGGCGAACTCGTCGAGGAGATCGGCATTCCCGCCATCTCCGAACATCTGATGACCGTGATTGACCGCCGACTGGCCCGTGGTGAAAACGACGCCATGGCACAGGTCCTCGAAGACAAGTAAGAACAGCATTTTAGGAGCACAACAATGTCAACACTCGAAATCAAGGACCTGCACGTCCACGTCGAAACCAAGGAAGGCATCAAGCCGATCCTGAAGGGTGCCACCCTGACCGTCCACTCCGGCGAAACCCACGCATCATGGGCCCCAACGGTTCCGGCAAGTCCACTCTCGCCTACACGTTGGCCGGCCACCCCAAGTACGTGGTCGACTCCGGCGAGGCCCTCCTCGACGGCAAGGACATCCTCAAGATGACTCCGGACGAGCGCGCCAAGGCCGGCCTGTTCCTGGCCATGCAGTACCCGGTCGAAATACCGGGCGTGTCCATGACCAACTTCTTGCGCACCGCCAAGACCGAAATCGACGGCGAGGCTCCCGGTATTCGCCAGTGGGCCAAGGACCTGTCCGCAGCCATGAAGCGCCTCAAGATGGACCCGAAGTTCGCCTCCCGTTCCGTGAACGAAGGCTTCTCCGGCGGTGAAAAGAAGCGCGCCGAAGTGCTGCAGCTCGAACTGCTGAAACCGAAGTTTGCCGTCCTTGACGAAACCGACTCCGCTTGGACGTGGACGCCCTGCGCATCGTGTCCGAAGGCGTGAACCGCGCCAAGGAAGCCAACCAGTTCGGCATCCTCATGGTCACGCACTACACCCGTATCTTGAAGTACATCAAGCCGGACATCGTGCACGTGTTCGCCGACGGCCACTTCGTCAAGACCGGCGGCCCTGAGCTGGCCGACGAACTCGAAGAGAACGGCTACGACCAGTACCTGCCCGAAGGCGCCGACTCCGAGTCCGCACTGGCCTGAGTCCGTGACCGTGGGAGTCTGACATGCCCTATTCTCGACACGCTCCGGGCCGCTCAGGCCAAGTCTTTGCTGTCGCGAACAGGCCATGTCAGACTCCCACTCGTTTCGTACAATTGTTACGTAAGTAGGGGGAACATAATGGTTGATTTTAAGGCGATTCGGGCGCAGTTCCCGATTCTGGATCAGGAGATTCACGGGCACCCGCTCGTGTACCTGGATTCTGCGGCCACCTCGCAGAAGCCGAATGCGGTGATCGACGCCGAGGCGAACTTCTACCGTACAATTAACGCCGGCGTGCACCGTGGTGCGCACGAGCTGGCCGCCCGTAGCACCATGGCCTTTGAGGAGGCCCGAGCCAAGGTGGCCAAGCTGGTCGGCGCGAATGCGGCCGAAGGTGAAGAGGAGGTCGTCGTCACCGGTGGTGCCACGGCCGGACTGAACCTGCTCGCCACCGCATTCGGCAATGCATCGCTGGGGCGTGGGGGAGAAGCCGCCAAGCGTTTTGCCCTGAAGCCGGGCGATGAGATCGTCGTCTCGCGTGCGGAACATCATTCGGTGCTGCTGCCGTTCCAGGAGCTGGCCTACCGTACCGGTGCCACCTTCAAGTGGATCGACCTGACCGAGGACGGCCGTGTGCGTACGGACAACCTCGACGAAGTCATCACCGAGCGTACCAAGGTCGTGGCCGTCACCCACGTGGCAACACCACGGGTGCCATCACCAACATCGCCCCTATCGTCAAGCGTGCGCATGAAGTAGGTTCGATCTTCATCTTGGACGTTGCCAGTCCGTACCGCACCTCAAGGTCGATTTCCACGCGCTTGATGTGGACTTCGCCGCCTGGAGCGCGCACAAGATGTACGGTCCTACCGGCGTCGGTTTCCTGTACGGTAAGCGCGACCTGCTCGAAGCCCTGCCGCCGGCCAACTTCGGCGGCTCCATGGTCGAGCTCGCCTACATGGACCACGAGGCCCAATACATGGCCCCTCCGGCCCGCTTCGAGGCCGGCACCCAGCCGGTCGCCCAAGTGGTGGCCGCAGGCGTCGCCGCCGAATGGATGATGAACATCGGGCTCGAGAACATCGAAGCCCATGAGAAGACCATCGCCGCCGAACTGCTCAAGCTCGGCGACGTCGATGGCATTCGCATCCTCGGGCCGCGCGAAAACGTGGACCGCATCGGCACCGTGGCGTTCGACGTGGCCGGCGTGCATCCGCACGATGTGGGCCAGTTCATCGACGCCAGGGCATCGCGATTCGCGTGGGACACCACTGCGCCCAGCCGGTACACCGCCACTTCGGCCTATACGCATCCAACCGTGCCTCCTCCGGTGTCTACAATTCGGTCGAAGATGCCCAAGCGTTGGTCGAAGCGGCCAAGGGCATCCGTAAGTTCTTTGGAGTGGAGTAAAACAGAACACCATGAACGAATTCGGTATGAGCGGGGATGACCTCGAACAGATGTACCAAGAGGTCATCCTCGAGGCGTCGAAACATCCGCATGGCAAGGAATCCTTTGCGCCCAACGCAGCGGTCGAACAGTCCGCGGACGCAGCGGCCAATGTCACCGTACAAGCCAGCCACGAATACTGCACGCCCGGTGAATCGCACCAGTTCAACCCGACCTGCGGCGACGAGGCGACCATCCATGTCGAAGTCTCCGATGACGAACCGCACACCATCAAGCGATTGGTGTGGGACGGCCACGGCTGCTCCATTTCGCAGGCCAGCCTGTCGGTGATGGTCGATCTGGTGGACGGCAAAACCGTTGACGAGGCCATGGATCTGGAACAGACATTCCACAAGCTGATGGAATCGCGCGGTGCCGGTCTGGACGACGAGAACCTGGAAGAAAAGCTCGGCGACGCCGTGGTATTCCAAGGCGTGTCGAAATACCCTATGCGCATCAAATGCGCTCTGCTAGGCTGGGAAGGGTTGAAGGACTCCATCGCCAAAGCCCTCGCTGCAAAGAACTGAGGAAATATGTCCAACGATAATTTGGTTCCCGAACCACAGCCGTCCGTTTTCGATGCTGTCAACGGCGTCCTGCAGGACGAGGAGGCCGCTCGCCGCGTGATGGCCAACCCGGCCTTGGCCAAGGGCTTCCCGAACGGACGCCCGATCGAGCACTCTGCTGCGTCCGGCGATGACACCTGTGCGTGTGGCGGTCACCACGCAAATGCGGTTGCCAGGATGACGAACAGTCCGATGGCAGCGAGATTCCGATCAAGGCGATTGACGATATCGGCCGCGCCACTGCCGAAGACGTGCGCGAGGCACTGCATCAGGTGATTGATCCGGAGCTTGGCATCGACGTGATCGATTTGGGTCTGGTCTACGGCATTGAGATCGATGAGCTAGGCCGCGCCATTATTACGATGACGCTGACCACGCCGGCCTGCCCGCTGACCGACCTTATCGAGGACGAATGCGCATCCACGCTGGCCGGTCTGGTCGAGGAGTTCCGCATCGACTGGACGTGGGATCCGCGCTGGACCATGGAGCGCATCACGCCCGAAGGCCGCGACCAGCTCGCCGCCCTAGGCTTCAGCTTCGACAATATGCCAAAGTACTGATAGCGCTTAGTAAGTTCCCTCATCAGAGGGAGCTCTATACGAGAAAAGCCCCGCATGATGCGGGGCTTTTCCATGTCTGGACTGGTCAATCAGTCATCGACGATGGTGTTCTTCGGGACAACCGTGATGCCATCCGGCGTGACGGTGAAGCCACGGGCCAGATCGTGCTCGGTATCGATGCCGACAGTGGAGTCTCGGTGAGCACCACGTTCTTGTCAAGAATCGCCTTGTACACGCGGGCGCGGCGGTTGATGACTACACCGTCGAACAGCACGGAATCGACAATCTGTGCCCACGAGTGGATACGCACATTGGGGGAGAGCACGGAGTGGTGCACTTCACCGCCGGAGACGATCACACCGGGGGAGACGATCGAATCGGTGGCGTGGCCCAGACGGTCGCGGCCGGCGTGCACGAACTTGGCCGGCGGCAGGTTGCCGGACATCGTGTAAATCGGCCAATCCTGGTTGTACAGGTTGAACTCGGCACATAGGCGATCAGATCCATGTGCGCATCGTAGAACTGCTTAATCGTACCGACGTCGCGCCAGTAAGCGTGATCAGTGGCCGTGGAGCCCGGAATCTCGTTCGAGTTGAAGTCGTAGACGCCGGCTTCGTTGCGGGAAGCGAAGTACGGGGCGATGTCGCCGCCCATGTCGTGCTTGGTGTCGGCAGCCTTCTCATCGAGAGCCAGAGCCTCGAACAGGGCCTTGGTGTTGGCGACGTAGTTACCCATGGAGGCCAGAATCTGGTTCGGATTGTCCGGCAGACCGGTGGTGGTGGGCGGCTTCTCCTGGAAGTTCTTGATCATGTTCGGGTGATCGGGATCGACCTCAATCACACCGAACTGGTTCGATTCCTCGATGGGCTGGCGGATACCGGCCACGGTGAACTCGGCGCCGGACTCGATGTGCTGCTGTACCATCTGTTCGAAGTCCATGCGGTAGACGTGATCGGCACCCACGATCACCACGATGTCCGGCTGGACATCCTCGATGATGTTGATGGTCTGGTAGATGGCGTCGCGGAGCCGAGATACCAGTGCTTGCCGAGACGCTGCTGCGCGGGCACAGGGGAGACGTACGAGCCAAGCAGCGGGGAGAAACGCCAGACCTGGGAGATGTGGCGGTCAAGCGAGTGAGACTTGTACTGGGTGAGCACCACGACCTGACGGTACCCGGAGTTCACCAGGTTGCTCAACGGGAAATCGATCAGACGATACACACCACCGAAGGGAACGGCGGGCTTCGCGCGATCACGGGTTAACGGCATCAGGCGGGTCCCCTCACCACCTGCAAGCACAATCGACAGAATCTTGGGATTCTTGGTCATCGTAACTGTCCTCTCTGTTACTGAGCGTCTTTCGACACCGCACTGCCGGGCCGGATGCTTCCTTGCATTCGGTTTACATAGTTAATAATTGCAGAAAAAAACGAACATGCAAGGCTTTCGCCCCCGCGTGCCGTGAACTTGCGATGAACAGTTTCGTAGATTTGTTAAGGATCCGGCCTTTTCGGAGCGCGTGCGATTCCTTAGCGTGTCGCGTAGAACGCCACTGCGCTGGATGCCGCCACGTTCAGGCTATCCACGCCGTGGCTCATCGGAATCTTCACGGTCAAATCGGCGCGGGCAATCGTATGGTGGGACAGGCCGTCGCCCTCGGTACCGAAGATCAGCGCGAGCTTGTCGATATGCGTCGGATCTTCGGCAGGCGCGTGCAGACGGCGTGTCAGTTCGTCCAACGAAATCGAACGATCCTCCAATGCCATGGCCACGGTGGTGAAGCCCAGCGACTTCAACTCGTCGATGCCCTGGAACGGCCAGTAATGCTTGTTTTCGGTGCCGTCGTCGTTGAACCCGGTGATACGGGTCCACGGAATCTGGAATACGGTGCCCATCGACACGCGGGCGGCGCGTCGGTACAGCGGATCACCGCAGGAGGGTGTGACCAGCACGGCATCCACATCGAGCGCGGCCGCCGAACGCATCAGTGCGCCCACATTGGTGTGGTCCACGATGTTTTCCATTACTGCCACGCGGCGGGCGCTCCTGCAGACCTCGGCTACGGAGGGCAACGGCCAGCGTCGCATCGCGCATAGGGCGCCGCGATGCAAACGGTAGCCGGTCAGACGCTTGAGCTGCTCAGGTGAGGCCACGTAGACGGGAATATCCGCGCCCCAGCGCCCGTCGATGAAGTCGAAGGTGTCTTTCATGCCCTCCAGCCAAGGTTCCTCGACCAGCAGTGACAGCGGTTCGCGGTCAGCGGCCAGCGCGCGGTCGATAACCTTGGGGGACTCGGCGATGAACACGCCCTTGGCTGGTTCCAAGCGATTACGCAACTGCATTTCGGTGAGGCTCACATACGCTTCGACGCGCGGGTCGTCGACGGTGTCCAGCGTGATGAACTGCATTGGTGGCCTTTCGTGTGTGCAGATAACGAAAAACCCCTTGCAATGCAAGGGGTTTATCTGTGCCCGAGACGGGACTTGAACCCGTACGCCTGTATAAAATAGGCACTAGCACCTCAAGCTAGCGCGTCTACCATTCCGCCACCCGGGCAGGTGTCGTTTGGACAACGAGTAGATAGCTTAGCATGAAATTACAGGGATGCAATTCGCGCGTGTGCCCGGCGTGTCGCGTGTAGCCTTGAAGTCATGACTGATGCCCTTTTTCTTTTCGACCCGCAGGTCGACGACGTCCCGGTGAACAGCGACGAACTCCACGCCGGCTGGAAGCTAACCCTGCCCGCTCACATCAAGCGCCATGCCGTGCAGGCCATGCGACTCAAGGCAGGGGACAGCCTGCAACTTTCCGACGGCAACGGCTTGAGAATCCAGGCAGTGATGGCCGATCCTGAAGCCGGACTGGCTGAAGTCGTGGAAGTGGGGCGCGAACCCGAGCCGCTCACCCGTTTGGCGCTGATTCAGGCATTGGCGAAAACCGGCCATGATGAGCAGGCCATCGATATGGCTACTCAGATTGGCGTCGACCAAGTGGTGCCATGGCAGGCGGACCGATCCATTGCCAAGTGGAAGGTCGGCCGTACAGACAAGAAATGGAATTCGGTACTGGATGCCGCCACCGAGCAGTCGCGGCGCGCCTTTAAGCCGCAACTGGAGGCGTGCGCGTCCAGCAAGGAGGTCGTGGCCATCTGCCGCAGGGCCTGCGTGCATGGCGATGTGGTGATTGTGCTGCATCAGGATGCTACCGATACGTGGTCCGGCGTGGAGGAGAAGGTTGCGCAGTTGGTGGAACGCACGCTCCAGGACGGCCGGCCGCGGACTGTCAGTGTGGTGGTCGGGCCTGAGGGCGGCATCAGTGAGCAGGAGGTAGCTGATTTCGTCAAGGCCGGAGCGGTGAGCTGCGTACTGGGGCGCAATATTCTGAGAGCCGCGACGGCCGGTCCTGTAGCGTTGTCGCTGTTGTCTCGGGTGTTGGGACGTTACGAGTAACGCCCACGCGCTAAGCTGGTGCGTAGCAACATCAAACCAAGGAGCATGATGAGCGAATCCGACGATTGCCTGTTCTGCAAGATCATCGCAGGGCAGATTCCCAGCAGCAAGGTCTACGAGGACGAGACGACCTACGCATTCAACGACATCAATCCCAAGGCCAAGGTCCACGTGCTCGTGGTGCCCAAGAAGCACTACGCCAACGTCGCCGAACTTGCCGCCGGTGACCCGACCGAGCTGGCCCACATCGTCTCCATTGCGCAGAACATCGCCGACAAGGAATTTCACGGCGCCTACCGACTGGTGTTCAACACCGGTCTCGACGCCGGCCAGACCGTCTTCCACGTGCACGCGCACGTGATGACCGGCGAAAAGCTCGACGAGTAGTAGGGGAATATCCGCTTCGTGGCAACGACTACACGTACCATCACCATCCCGCCCCAACTTGACCCCGTCGCCGTGCTCGGCCCGGTTGACGAGGTCATTCGCGAGGTAGAGCGCGCCTTTCCGGACCTGACGATTATCGTGCGCGGCAACCGCGTGGCGATCGTCTCCCGCTCCAAGCAGACCGAAGCCCAGGCCGCACAGGCCGAGGATTTGGTCAATACCATCATCCAAGCCGCCTACACCGCGCCTATGGACGCCGACACCGTGCGTCGCATGCTCGACCAGAACGTGCTCAAGAACACGTGCGCCTCGAACATCCCGGTCACGGCCCGGTGCGTGACAAACTGGCGCAATCGACCTCAAACGAACGCGCCCATGCACGTTCTGCCGGCTCCCACGACCCGACGTACCGCAAGCCCACGGTTCCCGCGTCATCACCTTTGCTGCCGGCGTGCCGGTCCGTGCGAAAACCGCCGGACAAGTGGCCTACGTGAACGCCATCGAATCGCACACCATCACCTTCGGCATTGGCCCCGCAGGCACCGGCAAGACGTATCTGGCCGTGGCCAAGGCTGTGCGTGCCTTCCAGGACAAGCAGATTCGCCGCATCATCCTCACGCGCCCGGCCGTGGAGGCCGGCGAAAGCCTCGGCTTTCTGCCCGGCACGCTGAATGACAAGGTTGACCCGTATCTGCGCCCGCTGTACGACGCGCTTGGCGACATGCTCGGCGCCGACCAGCTCAAGCGGTACATGGACGACGGCTCCATCGAAGTGGCGCCGCTCGCCTACATGCGCGGCCGTACGCTGAACGACGCGTTCGTGATCCTCGACGAGGCTCAGAACACCACCGAACAGCAGATGAAGATGTTCCTGACCCGTCTGGGCTTCAACACCACGATGGTCATCACCGGCGATATCTCGCAGGTGGACCTGACCGTGCCTCGCTCGGGACTGGCCACCATCGAACGCATCCTGGGCGGCATCAACGACATCGCATTCGTGCATCTCAAAACCGAGGACGTGGTACGTCACCAGCTGGTCGGACAGATCGTGGCCGCCTACGACCGTCACTCCGCCATCGCCGGCGACCACCGCGACATCGAACGCAAGGGCCGCCGCAACCATACCGACTTCGATGCCCGCCAGCAAGCGGATTCAACCAACCAAAGCGAGACAGACGATGAGCGTTGACGTCACCAATGAAACCCAGTGGGTCATCGACCCCAAGGTCTTCTCCGATTTGGGTATTTGGGTACTCGACCAGATGCGCGTGAGCACCAGTCCGACCTGACCATCATGTTCGTGGATCCCGATCCCATCGCCGAACTGCACATGCGTTGGATGAACCTCGAAGGCCCGACCGACGTGATGAGCCTTCCCGATGGACGAGCTGCGCCCCGGCGACGGCAA
>ENA-OQHA01000859-OQHA01000859.1-human-gut-metagenome-genome-assembly--contig:-NODE-859-length-13691-cov-3.914258_pt1 | contig 13691 bp, 19 predicted proteins | sample MGYA00242558_ERZ504707 | MGnify/ENA primary metagenome ERZ504707 (study PRJEB26092, sample SAMD00036197) | human gut metagenome | host: Homo sapiens | study: EMG produced TPA metagenomics assembly of... | reverse complement strand
TACGGCACGGATCCATGGCGCACTGCGGCCCTCCGGCCTTGCCGCCTGCGGCTGATGAACCGTCTGCACAAAAGCGGCGCTTTTGTTTTGGCTGTAGACTGCCCAGTGGCATCAACACTGACACCGGCGAAGTCGCCGAGGGGGCCGCTCATGCAGACCTGACCGTGACTTTCGACAGCTATAAGCCCCTGCATGTGCAGAATCTTCTGCACCTCTGTGCGGAAAATCGTTTGTTCCGACATCGGCATCCGGGATGAATGGCACCCAGAGTTTTGAAGTGACTCTTCCATTTGTAATGCACTGTTTTTTGAAACCCTGCTGTCGAGAATTGACTGTTACGGTCGATTTCTGATATTCTTTTTTGCTTTTTCAATCTCTATCGCAACGAACAATCTCTTTCGTGTGTGTATGAAAAAGGCAGCAACAGGTATCCTAAAGAGTATAAACAACTCGATAGGATGAGGTCACACAATGAAAGAGCTATTTGGACAAAGGCTTCGGGAGCAGCGTTTGAAGCAGAATCTAACACTGGAACAGCTTGCAGAAAAGGCAAATCTGTCACCCAACTATGTCGGCATGGTGGAACGCGGGCTAAAAGAACCGGGGCTTGCTACGATCGTCAAGCTCCTGAATGGTTTGAATGTTTCAGCGGACACTCTTCTGTGTGATCTGGTTCCCAGTGCATCCCATGTGACGGACGATGAGATCAGCAAGCGTTTAGAAGGTCTGAGGCCCATGCAGAAAAAGCAGCACTCGATTTGCTGGACACCTATATTGCCAATCTGCCTTACCTTACAAAAGAAGACTGAACCTATAACCTTGCAAGCGCATCTGCTTAAATTTTGGCGGATGCGCTTTTCTTTTGCAACTCTCTTGGATATAATATTATCTATAGAGCATATTCATTCCGAAAGAGTCGATTTGTGAGGTGACCAATATGAGAGAGCCGCGATACAGTCTTCTTACCGACATTCAGTACGACATCGAACTTGCCCGGCAGGGGAAGTTTGCCCTGTATGGGCAGCGGAACATTGCACGCGAGTACCGCTGCAAAAAGGCAACTCCGGAAGAGCAGCAGGCCTACGAGACCCTGCAAAATGTTCTTTTCATGGTCCCTCAGTGGAGCGACACAGAAGAACTTCACTCTGATATGGAGAGAATCGGCGGGCGCGTCTGGTTCTGTTACTTCTGGAAAGATCACGATTCCATGATACAGCTGACAGAAGATTCCTGCGGAACATTTACCACGGCCTATGTTCTGGACGCGGATATCACCCCGGAGATGCATAAAAGCGCTGCTCGTCAAGCACAGCAGCAGCTCGCAGTCTGCATGCAGGAATGGGCATTCCGCTGATGAAATCATTTGTTCCTGAAAAGAAAAGTACGAATATCTGGAGGAAGCAGCCTCTCACCTGATGCAGGTTCTCAATGCACCAGAATGCATTATGGGGTAAAAATTGAACAATGCGTCTTTTCCTTGGCTGTGGCCACAGCAGATTTGAAGATTGATCTTTTTACTCTCCCAAACTGCAAAACACCTCCCGGCAGGCACTTGTTTTGAATGGTGCTATCGGGAGGTGTTCTATGAATGATAAATCGGTTTCATTTTATCGAAGGTACAAAACTCTTTGAAGCCCAATGCTTTTACTTCCTGCCTTGTTTCATCCATAATCAACTCTCATGACACGACCTATCCTTTCTGACAAAAACCACTGCAATGATGCACACCACAAATTCTGTCACCGGGAAGGTAATCCAGATTCCGGTCAGATGTAACATGACGGCAAGTTCTGGATGTTCTCGGAAGGCGGGAGAAAGTTCATCGGACTGGAAAAGAACAGTCACGTCTTCCTTGCCATTTACGACAAGTACGATGGTTTTGGCAATCTCAGAAGCCTGCAGGTCACCGGCGATGGTCGAGCCTTTCTCGGAGGAGTACAACACCCATGCTGCTTTCAAGAAGATCCCGCTGGACGCTCTGAAAAAACTGCCCTCACCGATGAATCTGATCTGCGTGACGCCTACCCGCATCGATGCTCTGTTCTCCGATTTCAAGAAAGACGGTTACAGCGTCCGGCAGGTCCTGCATCAGCTTGCGTGAACAGAATTAGCTAAATCAACCAATAAAGCCTCCGAATCTCTTTCTTATTAGGAAAAGATTCGGAGGCCTCTGTTTTACGATTTTTTCGGAATAGCGGCTTTCACCAGCAGCGTCATGGGACGGCCCAGTTCATCTTTCATTCCGGGAATCCTCAGCATCTCTGCAGAGGTTCTTTGTCATATTCGCTGGTATGGAGTGGTTTCACTGGCTGCATTGAGCTTCTGATAACATCCAAAATGGTCTGATCCGCCGGGAGCCACGGAACAGAATCAAACTCCTCCTTCGTCAGCCACCGCGCAGCTTCCGCTTCTTTCAGAACAAGCTCGCCGGAAACCACTTCACACCAGAAGCAGTCCATGGAAAGATGAAACGCCGGATAATCGTACTCGACCGTACCAATCCGGTCACCCACGGCGATTTCCGTGTCCAGTTCTTCTTCGATTTCCCGCTTCAGAGCCTGCTGCGGGGTTTCGCCCGGCTCGATTTTGCCGCCCGGAAACTCCCACTGGCCTTTGTAGTCGCCATAACCGCGGGCGGTAGCATAGATTTTGTACTTTTCCTGCATGGAGTCGCAAATCACAGCGGCCACAACACGAATCGTTTTCATAACGTTCTCCTTTTAACCGACCACCAGTTTATTGGTCTTTTTGAGGAACTTTGCCGGAATCGGACGATCCAGCTTCCAAGTAATATTCATTGGGCGGGAGCCTTCATGCGTTACATAGTTCACTGTGCCTAAGTAGGTGTAGGCAGCTGCACCGCCAAAACGGGAGTCCGACTTAAACTCACGGACAAATAGCAGTACACGCTTCCCTTCTCCCGATGATGAATATATCGTTGACCGGTAGCCGAATTTTCTGCGGTCGTGCTCTGGCTCTGCCAGTGGAACAGGCTCTCGTTGATGGAGTAATCTTTGTACATGGTGGTTGGCGAATAATCCTTGTCCGCTTTATTCAAGGTCACAAAGAACACGTCCAGATTCTTGTCCGGCAGCCATTTCACGCCCTCGCGGACAGTAGCAGGTTTCAGAAAGTCCAGTGCCACCAGCAGCTGGTCACGAGTATAAGTACAGTGCAAATCCAGCGGGCAGTCAAAACCAACATCTACCGGCTCATCGATAAAGTCGATTCGATTATACTGATATTGCAAGAGTGTCTGCAATTCGTGCAGCAAAACCGGGCTGTCCGAGAGAGCATATAGGTTATCGAGAACTTCCTCATCGTCCCAACGTTCCGCAGCTTTGCCCCATACGGTCACATAAAACATTTGCAGCATTCGCTGTTCTCGCGGCGATAGTGCTGCAAAATCAGTGTCGTCCAACTTGAGCAAAAGGTTCAACAGAAACTGAATCCACCTGCGGGAATCCACGACCGCAAAGCGTGCAAGTGCTTTGGTCATGGTTTCTTCCAGTAGTTCCGTAAGTCGGAAGCTGTCCCTGCACGGACACACAGACGGGCAAAGCAGATTTTCTTACTGTAAATCGCCCGTGGGTCGAGATGGTAGTAATCGAGAAAAATCCCCAGTGTCAACGGCAGGCCGGTATCTTCTGTGAAGGAGGCTGCCCGTGCCACAAGGCCGGAAGTGCGGTCATAAGATGCACTGATATTATCCAGCACATACTTTGCTGCGATTTTTTCCAGCTGAATGTAGCAGCCTTTTGGCGCAGAGAGAAAACCTTCCTTGATTTCCCGGCTTACACTGCGGGCAGTATTGGAAAGCAGTGCTGCAAACTTCTCCTCAAAATTATACTTTTTGTTTGCCTGACCGATAAAATCCAGCACAGTCAGGCATTCTTTGTTTTCGGCCAGACGCAGGCCGCGGCCCAGCTGCTGCAAAACACGGTCAGCGATTCCGTGGGACGCAGGAACAGCACCGTGTTCACTTCCGGAATGTCCACGCCTTCATTGTAAATATCCACAACAAAAATGAAATGAAGCTCCCCAGAAACAAGCCTTTGTTTGGCTGCGTTGCGCTCCTCATCCGGAGAGTCCCCTGTCAATGCCATGGACGAAATGCCACGTGCATTGAAATAATCAGCCATGAACCTGGCATGTTCAATGGAAACGCAGAAGCCCAGACCTTTTACCTCGTTGATGTCTGTCACATATTTCAAAATCGAGTTTACCACAAGGTCGGCACGCCGCTCTGCCACCAAACCGCTGAGGGTGTACAGATTGGACAGTTCGTTTTTGTCGTATCCGCCCGTTCGCCATTTCAGGCTGCTCAAATCTGCCGTGTCGGTCACACCGAAATATTGAAAGGGACAAAGCAGTTTCCGGTCAATGGCTTCCGGCAGACGAATTTCGGCAGCAATGCGCCACTGAAATAGTCCAGAATGTTCTTTCCGTCCATGCGTTCCGGGGTGGCGGTCAGGCCCAGCAGGATTTTCGGCTGATAGTATTCCAGCAGCTTCTGGTAGGTCGGTGCAGCGGCATGATGGAACTCATCCACAACGATATAATCGTAGAAATCCGCATCTGTTTTCGTGGTAAAATCCTGCGAATTGAAAGTCTGAATGGAGATAAACAGATGGTCGATGCTGTCAGCCTTGTGGCTGCCCACAAACAGCTCGCCAAAATTGGCGTCTTTCAGCACTGCCCGGAAAGTATACAGGCTCTGCTTCAGAATCTCCTCCCGATGCGCCACGAACAACAGCCGGCAGGGGTGACCCGGATGCTGTTTGCAGAAACGCTTGTAATCCAGTGCGGAAATCACAGTCTTTCCGGTTCCGGTAGCAGCCACTACAAGGTTTCGGTTGTACCCTCGCACCGTGCGTTCTGCATCCAGCTTATCCAGAATCTCCTGCTGGTAAGAATATGGCAGAATGTCCAGCGTGTAGATGCCACTGTTGTCGGTTTCGCTGTACTTTTCATCTTTTAAGGCACGGGTCAGGCGTTCCTTCTGCCCTTCATCATAATATTCAAACTCGTTGGAGTTCCAGTAGCTTTCAAAGGTGGCTGCAATTTTGTCAATCGTCTCCGGCAAGTCCTTCTTTGTGACTTTCACATTCCATTTCAGACCGCTGGAAATTGCGGCATTGGACAGGTTAGAGGAACCAACATACGCCGTCGTGAAGCCGGTATCCCGGTAAAACACATAAGTTTTTGCATGGAGCCGGGTACGCTTCGTGTCATAACTGACCTTGATTTTGGTGTTCGGCAGCTGACGCAGTTCTTCGATGGCCTTCACATCTGTAGCCCCCATATAGGAAGTCGTAATGATGCGCAGTTCGCCTCCACTCTGCGTGAACTGGCGCAGCTCGTCCATAATAAGCCGCAGACCACTCCATTTGATGAAGGACACCAGCATGTCAATGCGGTCAGCAGACACGATTTCCTTTTTCAGCTCGGTGTACATCTGAGGCTCATGAATGGCACCGGTGAACAACGAGCTTTGTGCAATAGAGGTCTCCGGTCGTTCCAGCTCTTTTGCGCTTTTTCCTGTGGCAAGACGCGGGTCGTTGTCTCGTAAAAGCGCAAGAAGCTGCTCTGCCCGCTGGTCAACGCCCAGCGAAGCAAAGTCAGCTTCCTGTGTGGTGTTCTGGATCGTGTTTACGATCTGATTTGCCAGCTGAATCTGCGCTTCGAGTCCTCCACCGTTGTCCTGTACATTCTCAAGGCCCTTCTGCACCACGTCGGTCAGGTACTGTGCCAGAACTTTGGAGGCTTCTGCTGTATCGATGGGTGCAGTGGACTTGCGGGCCTCCGGAATCTCCGAAAGCTCGCTGCTCAGTGCGTTATTGATGACCTGTTCATACAGTCCGGGTTGGAGCATGGCAAATTCCCCCTTGATTTTCGCCTCATTACAATGATAGAACATCAGACGCTCCACCGACACGATAGAACACCCTGTTTCCTGCTTTTCTTGCAGTAAGCAGCCCCATCTCATGGAATTTCATCACAAACGTCCGAATGGTTGCATACGCAGCGTTTCGGAAATCCTTTTCCAGCTGCTTTGTGGTAAACTCCTCTGCACCATAAGCAGACAGAACATACTCCCAGAGCAGCCGTTCTTTTTCTGTGATTTTTCCTTCCGCAAGAGCAGTTTGATATACCTCAAGATCAGTTTTCGGCGGGACTGCATCCACCTGCAGGCGGTTATAGACCTCATTGCAGAAGTAGAACAGAAAGGGAGTCACATCCGTATAGCCGGAAATCAGAGCATTTCTTTCCACGCGTTCGTAGGCTTTGTAATATACGCCCTTGTTTTCAGCGATGTATCGGGAAAGGCGTGAACAGTGCCGCAGGATAGCCCTGCTGAACAAGATACCAGAGGTGGAATAGCCGTGCAGTGCGTCCATTCCCGTCAAAATAGGGTGGTAGTACGCAAAGGCAAAGTGCAGAATGGCAGCCTTATGCAGCTCATTGATGCCGTCATTGGCATTCGCAAAATCGACAAGACATTTCATGGCACCGGGAAGCCGCTCTGCCGGAAGTCCCGGTCTTGGTTCTTCACCGCCCACAATAAAAACCTCGCCATGCCGATAAAAGTGGTTTGGCAGTAATCGATCTTCATCCGGGAGATAATCCCCTGTGCTGATCTGATATAGGTGATGCAGATTCTCCTCGGTAATCGTATTCTGACGATTCGCGATAAACTCCAGTCCGCGCTTCATACCATAGATGCGGGCTTCTTGTTCATCACGAGGGGCATAACCATCGAGGATATAACGGATACTGCTGCGGGTCGAGCGGATACTTTCAATTTGAAAAGTAGCATAAATTTCCTCGGTCATCGCCGACAAACCGAAGTTTTGTCCACTGACAGGGACAGAGAGCAACTGCTTCATACCATTTGTTGAAATTTGCGCGAGGTTCGGCAGGTAAAACAGCTTATTTCCAGAAAAATCAGTCAACGGCAGAGGCTGCGCAAAGTTTTGCCGCAGCAATTCGGCAAATTCTTTGACGCTGACAGTCGAGTACTTGTATTCCATCTGATTGAGTTCAAACAAATGCTTATCTGAAAGCATTTTGGCAAACTGTGCCCCATCCATTCTGTCCACCTCGCAGTTGATACTTATTGATACTATATAGTATCAATATACCGATTCTTTATAAAAAAGTCAACCGAAACAGGCCGAACCAACTTTTTTCCATACTCCCCGTCAAAATTCCCGTGGCACAGCACGAATCACATCTCCATCGGCTTATTCCCCACTTCGTCCAGATACGCATTCAAAAATTCCGCTGCAAGGCTGTTGGGACGGATGTTTTCTCTGGCTTCCTGTGGGGTGAACCACTTGCAGCGGTCCACTTCGTGGTTGATATGCAGCGCCTTTGCGGTTCTGACAAAAGCCGTAAAGTTGCACATCAGCGTGTTAGACGGCTCAAAAAACTTGGTACGGTTGAACCGGAGGTGTTCTACTTCCAACCCGGTTTCTTCCCGGACTTCCCGCACCACGGCATGTTCTTCTGCCTCACCGCGGTTCACATACCCGGCCACAAGAATATAAGAGGGCTTGCCGTACTGCTGGATGAGCAGGATTTTCCCGGTCTCCTCATCCACAACAATCATGCTGACCGCCACATTGTACATCGGAAACCGGTATTGCTGGCATTTCGGGCAATAAGGCACAATGCCCTCTTCTTCCAGTTCTTTTTCAATCAATGCCGTGCCGCATTCAAAGCAATGCTTCTGAATCATTTTTACACTCCAAACACTGTTTTCGTCAGCCGGATACCTGCTGCCGTTTTCATCGTATGTTCCATAAAGGTTCGGATTGCCTGCTGGTCGTACCCGCTTTCGGACGCATTGACGATATAATCCGCCTCAATCAGAATCTGATAGTCAATGCCGTCGATCTGCGCCGGGCTATGGTGGTGCCCTACCAGATAGGCCACACGGTCGATCTGTTCTGCTTTCATGCCGGTATCCGCCAAGAACTCCCGCACCAGCGGGGCACCCTCCTGCTCCTGATATTTACCATTGGTGTTGCCGTACTTTTTGCGGCAGAGCGGGCAGGCGATATCGTGGGTGATGGCCGCCACCTCCAGAATAAACTGCGTGTCTGCGTTCAGCCCCTCCAGCTCACCAATGGTTTTGGCATAGGTCCACACGCAGCTCAGGTGCGTGATGTCATGGATATTCCCTTCGGAAAAGGCGATCATCTTTTCCATGATCTGTGCAATGGTCATCATTTGTTTCACTCCCGTTTTTAATACTTAAATGTTCACCTTGATAAACGCGAACTTATTCTTCAAATTTTTTATGACACTTTGGACATTCTTTAGGGATCGGCCTATAACCAACAAGCGAGCAACCGCAATAAGGACATTTCATCATGGTGAGGTGATATACAATACCACCAATAACAGCCATTGCACCGATTAGCAGGCATAGGTTTACTCTGTACTCCTTTGCCGTCATTGCTCCTATTACTGCGAGCAATATTCCTATCATCAAAATGATCCAAGAAATGGCAGCCTGCTTTTGTGGGCTATTGTTTTTCATATAATCACACCCCCTCTACAAATTCCGATTTATCAAATAAGAATTTCCGTCAATTTTTCTCTTGATGTAGCTCGCTTCTAAGAGTAGGAACGAACTGTTCTGTTGCCGGAGACGGACCATTCGGGTCGGTCTCCGGCAGTATTTTTGTTATCGCCTATTAAAAAACAGCCGGAACGACTTTCTGCTGCGCTACATCGATGATGCCGTATGTATTCAGTCTGAGTTTTGGAATGACCGGAAGGCTGACGAAGGCGAGGGTCATAAAGATGCCGATATCTTCCGCTACACCATGTGCCTTGAGGGCATCGTTCAGCGCCTGCATTTTCGCCGCAACGCTCTCTGCGCTTTCGGTGCTCATCAATCCGGCCACCGGAAGCGCAAGTTCTGCCACGACCTGTCCATCTGCCACAAACGCAAGTCCGCCTTTGTTTTTCCGCACAGTGTTGCCGGCCAGCATCATATCGGTATCGTTGTCCCCTGCCACAATCAGGTTATGGGAATCATGTGCGATGCTCGATGCAACGGCTCCGCATTTCAGGCTGAAGTTTCCTAAAAAGCCAATGCCCACATGGCCGGAGTGATGATGCCGCTCAAAAACGGCCAGTTTTACGATGTTGTGTTCCGGGTCCACACCGGGAGCTTTGCCCGGATGCCGTTGGAACGGGATGATTTTTTCCTCCGTAAGCAGCTCGCCCCGGTTCAGGCAGATGACACGCTCCTGCTCCCCGCTTTCCCGAAGTTCCAGGTCCTGCAGTGTGATCTCATCCAGATCAAAGGAATCCATAACGTGGGAAAATCTCACACGGTCGATGTCAAGCGGTGCGGGTTTCAGCGTTTTTCCGTGCTCGGCCACCAGCGTGCCATTCTTGTAAACCTGTTCGACCGTAAAGGATTCAAAATCCGATACTACAATGAGGTCGGCAGCATACCCCGGTGCCACGGCACCGTGCTGCTTGAATCCAAAATACTGTGCCGGAACCAGCGTCGCCATTTTGACAGTCACTGCCGGGTCCGCCCCCAACCGGATCGCTTTACGGATGTTGGAATCGATGTGTCCGCTGTCCAGCAGGTCACCGGGGTGCTTATCATCCGTCACCAGCATACAGCGGCTACAATAGGGCTCCCGGAACAGCGGCATCAGGGCCTCCATATTTTTGGCAGCCGTTCCTTCCCGGATCATGATGTATTGTCCGAGCCGGAATTTTTCCATGGCTTCCTCGATGTTGGAGCACTCGTGATCGGACTGAACGCCTGCCGCAATATAAGCATTCAGGTCCTTATCGCTCAAGAGCGGTGCATGGCCATCCACGATCTTTCCCGCTTCGGTGCAGTCGCGGATCTTCTGCAGGATCTTCGGGTCACAGCGCACCGTTCCATAGGCGTTCATCAGTTCCGCAAGCCCCAGCACGCGGGGATCGCCGTAGTAAGGCCGGAGCTGTTCTGCGTTCAGCACCGCACCGGATTCATCCAGATCCGTAGCCGGAACACAGGAGGGCAGCATGAAATAAACCGAAAGGGTCAGATTTTTTGTCGTTTCCAGCATAAAATCCAAGCCTTCCAGCCCCGCAACGTTCGAGATCTCGTGTGGGTCTGTGACCACCGCAGTGGTACCGTGGGGCAGCACTGCCTGCTCGAAAGCCGGACCACAGAGCATGGAGCTTTCGATGTGGATATGCCCATCGATCAGGCCCGGGCAGACATATTTGCCGTGCAGATCAACTTCTTTCCGGCCGTGATACGTACCCACGCCCACGATCGAATTTCCGCTGATGGCAATATCAGCGGTGTCGATCTCATCGGTAAACACATTGACGATTCTGGCATTTTTCAAAACCAGATCGGCCAAAGCATCTCCTCTGCCTGCCGAGATCCGGCGTTTCAGCTCATCAGACAGCATAGAAATATCTCCTCTCTCTGAAGTTCGATTTTCTCACCTATGGATTGGTTCTGCCTTATTCTACCACGCCTTGCCGCTGCGGAAAAGATGTCGGGAAACTAAAATGGCCCCGGAGGCTTGTTACAGCTCTCCGGGGGCATCTTATGTGTGTTGTGCTTTGGCGCAGACCGTCAGCACTCCACTGCCACCTTGATCACGCCGTCCCGTTTCTTTTCAAACAGCTCGTAGCCCTCTGCGATCCGGCGCAGGGGGTAGGTGTGGGTGATGAGCGGTTCGGTATCGATCTTGCCTTCTGCGATGAGACGCAGCGTTTCTTCACAATCGCAGCCGTCCACGCCGCCGGTCTTGAAGGTAAGGTTTTTGCCGTACATCTCCGGCAGCGGCAGGGTTTGTGCCTTGTCGTACAGCGCCACCACGGTCACGATGGCGTTGGGTCTTGCGCACTCCCACGCCAGCCGGAAGGTAGTGTCCGCCCCTGCACTTCCAGCACCACATCTGCCCCGCCGTGGTCGCTGTTGGCGCGCACAAAGGCGGCGCAGTCCTCCGGCTGCACCGTGAGCACCTGCGGGTAGTGCTGACGGATGAACTGCAGGCGGCTTGCGTCCTTTTCGCACACGATGATGCGCTTGGGGCTGTGCAGCATGACGCACAGCAGCGTGCAGATGCCAGTCGGCCCTGCACCGAGGATCAGCACGGTATCCTCGGGGGTGATCTCCGAGATGCGTGCCGCCCAAAAGCCGGTGGCCAGCACATCGCCCACCAGCAGCGCCTGCCGATCGGTGACGCCGTCCGGGATCTTGTTCAGTCCCTGATCCGCAAAGGGCACCCGGACATACTCCGCCTGCCCGCCGTCGATGCGGCAGCCAGTGCCCAGCCGCCGTTTTGATCGGTGCAGTTGTTCACGAAGCCCTTTTTGCAGAAGAAGCACTCTCCGCAGAAGGTCTCCACGTTCACCGTCACCCGGTCGCCGGGTTTCACATTGGTCACCGCACTGCCCACTTCTTCTACGATGCCCACCATCTCGTGCCCTACCGTGATGCCGGGCACCGCCCGGGGCACGCTGCCGTGCTTGATGTGCAGGTCGCTGGAGCAGATGCTGGCAAGGGTCACTTTTACAATGGCATCCCGCTCGTGCTGCAGCACCGGCTTTGGTTTTTCCATCAGTTCAAATTTGCCCTCGGAAACATAGGTATAGGTCAGCATGCTTTTTACCTCCATGCGCTTTGATATTTCCGGACTTGAGTATACCACGCAGCTATGGCAAAGAGCAAGCCGCAAAAGGCCCGCCCTTTGCGGCAGCTCTCCGCCGATCAGATCTTGGGCTGATACTGCATGCTGGACACATTGTAAATGGTAACAAAAGCCTTGGGGTCTTCCCGGTTGATAAAGTTCATCAGCTTCTGATATTCGCTCTTGTCCACGATGGTAATGATCTCGTTGTGTTTTTCCAGATTGTATGCACCGATGGCCTCGTACATGGTCGCACCGCTGTGCAGGTCATGGAGGATGAACTGACGCAGCGCCTCCTCTTTTTCGGTGATGATGCAGACGCGGCGTTTGATGCTGTTATCAAAGATGAAATGGTCCAGCACGATGCCGTTGAAGTAAGTACCGAGGATACTCAGCACCACGGTCTTTTTATCGTAGACCAGGGCCGCGGAAAGCGCCACACACATTCCTGACAGAGACATGGCTTTTCCCAATTCCATGTGCAGGTACTTGTTCATGATCTTTGCCACGATATCCAGCCCGCCGGAGGATGCATTGCGGTTGAACAAAATACTCAGCCCGATGCTGACCACCAGAATATAGCACAGCACGTCCAGCTCCTGACTGCCGGTCATCGAGCTGAACTCCGGGAACAGCTTTTCAAACAGCCCCAGAAACACCGGCAGCAGCACACTGGTGTATACGGTCTTTGCGCCAAATTCTCTGCCGCAGGTAAAGAACCCGATGATGAGAAGCACGACGTTCAGGATCATCGTAATGACCGACAAGGGCAGCGGCACAAAATTGGACAACACGATGCCAAGGCCGGAAATGCTGCTGACGGATGTATGGCTCGGCACCAGAAAAAGAAAACGCTCGCCGCAATGATCGCCACCGCCCCGGTCAGGACTGCCGTCTCCCTCAGGACTGCGCCGGTCTTTCCTTTTACATCACTCATCTTTGTCCCCCTAAAATCAAATTTGTTTCACAGATTTCCTCATCTTTGTCGATGCGGACAAGGAGCTTACCGCCAAAGCGTTTGTATTCCATAGTGAAGTACCTCCATAAATTCCGAGTTGCTGTTCTCAGTATACCATGGTTTTCCCTTACGGAAAAGATAGCGAAACAAAAATGCCCCCGGAGGGCTTGTTGCGGCTCTCCGGGGGCATCTTATGTGCGTTGTGCTTTGGCGCACACGACCGGCGTTTTACTCGATCTCGATCAGGTTCGGGTTCTCAGGCAAAGCTTCGTCTGCTGAGGAGCAGGCAGCTCGATGTGCAGGACGCCATCCTCGAACTTTGCGTGGATGTCTTCCTTCTTCACATCGCCCACGTAGAAACTGCGCGCGCAGGTGCCGGAGAAGGATTCGCGCCGCAGATAGCGGCCCTTCTTATCCTTTTCGTCGTTGCTGTGGCTGCGCACTGCCTGAATGGTCAGGTAGCCGTCGTTCAGATCCATCTGAACATCTTCCTTCTTGCAGCCCGGCAGGTCAACAGCTACTTCGTAGCCATTGTCCGTCTGTTTGACATCGGTCTTCATCATGTTTGCACCACGCTTACCAAAGGCGCCACGAGCCTCACGGTTCATAGCACGTTCCAGTGCAGCGTCATTCCAGAACGGATCGAAGAAATCATCGAACAGGTTTTCATGGAAAACAGTCGGCATAAGCATAAATCATTCCTCCAATCCCGGCGTTCGGTCGGGGCAAAAAATCTGAAGCGTCCATTCAGAAGGGCTTTCCGGGGAGCCTAGCGGCTCTCCTTTTGCCCTTCCTCCTGAGCACGCCACTGTTATAGCACTGTTCATTAGCAGTGTCAATAGAAGAGTGCTAAAATTCATAAAAGAATAATATTTTTATAAAATCCTATGCAATCTTTTCGAAATTCAGTCGCATCATCGTGTTTTATATCATCTAGCAATCATGAACACAACAGCTCATATCCTTCCCGGATACTCCTCCGGCAGACGTTTCCAAAGTCTCGTCCCGCAGTTCCTCGCGGCATCCCGTAAAAGCTTCGGCAATGCCGCCGGTGA
>ENA-OQHA01000858-OQHA01000858.1-human-gut-metagenome-genome-assembly--contig:-NODE-858-length-13782-cov-2.700769_pt1 | contig 13782 bp, 18 predicted proteins | sample MGYA00242558_ERZ504707 | MGnify/ENA primary metagenome ERZ504707 (study PRJEB26092, sample SAMD00036197) | human gut metagenome | host: Homo sapiens | study: EMG produced TPA metagenomics assembly of... | reverse complement strand
CCGTTCCCGCAAAGAACTAGACCGCTTTCACCGAATCCGTTCCTACACGGTGGTAAATGGTGTAGGAACGGATTTCTTTTTGGAGGACATTGTATGAGTGAAGAGAACGGCGGCAAGGACCCCATGCCCGCACCACCGAGCTTCATCCCGTCCGCAGGACGGAAGAAGACGGAATCACAGCCTCACAAATCCACAATTCCTTCTCAATCCGGCTCTCCGTCAATTCCGAGTTTTTCGCCTGCCGCACAGCCAGCGCGCTCAAGTGCCCCGCACGCCAGCAGGCGTACAGCGCAACCATCATCCGTAACTCCATCCGGTTCCAGCGCTCCACAGAGTTTCCGTCCTGCCGCAAACTCCACCAGCAGACCACGTAAGTCGGCATCATCGTCTCCTGCATCGTTTGCTCCTGCTTCAGCTCCGAACAATCACCGTGCGTCTCAGCAGGTACGAGGATCCTCCTCCATACCCACTGGCATGCCACGAACAACGCGACAGAACACGCCCAGACAACCTTTGTCCGGCAATAGCACAACAGGATACCAATCCACTGCGAAAGCCGTGCTCCCCCACAGAAAACGACATATGGGGCGGGTCATTCTCGCGTTTTTCCTTGCTGTGATTCTCGCCTTGGGACTGTCGATATTCTCCGCATGGAATTGGGTGGATGGACAGCTCAACAAACAGTCTTGGTTGACGAACAAAGCCGATACCGCTGGCGAAAGCTGGCTGATCCTCGGTTCCGACGAACGCGAAGGCACCATTGGCGATGCGGGAGACGTGACCGGTTTCAGAACAGACACCATTCTGGTACTCACCAAACCGAAATCCGGACCTTCCTCACTGATTTCCATTCCGCGTGATTCCTTGGTGGAAATCGACCAGAGTTACATGAAAATCAACGCCGTCGCCCAACTGTACAACGGCAAACAACTGGTTAACGAAGTCGAAGACATCACCGGGCAAAAAATCAACCACGTGGCAATGGTGCAGTTCGGCGGCCTTGTCAAAGTGGTCGACGCTTTAGGAGGCGTCGAATTATGCTACGACCAGGATGTAAGCGATCCGTACTCCCAGTTGAACTGGACTGCCGGCTGCCATACCGCCGACGGCACCACCGCGCTTGCGTTTTCTCGTATGCGTTACGCGGACGCACAAGGCGATTTCGGACGTGCAGCCCGTCAACGCCAGGTCATCAACGCCATAGTGAAAAAGGGCGCGTCCAAGGATACGCTGCTGAACTTCGGCAAAGTCAAAAAAGTTGCGGAGGCTGCGTTGGGCTCCGTAACCGTGGATGAAAAGGCTTCAACCTCATCGCTGATGCGCATGGCTTTGGCGTTCAAAAGCGCTTCTGGGGATCAAGGCATTTCAGGAAGCGTTTATTGGACCGATCCCGACTACTACGTTGATGGTGTCGGCTCAAGCGTGCTCTTGGACGAGGATAAGAACCTCGAACTGTTCTCCGAATTGGCTAAGGGGACCCATCGGGCTGGCACTGTAGGCACGCTCGCCGAACAGCAAAGCTGAGGGTTGTGGTCGAGGATGTGGATAACCATATCCTCCGACCACAACCCTGATTCTCGCTTGCGTCCATCCGCCACTGCTGTTCACAATGACGGCATGAACAGCAAAACCAAGCGCAAGCATACCAATGGATTCAATGAGGATCGGCTGATGCTCATCAGCTGGGCCGCGCCGGTATTGTCGCAACTTGTCATGCTTGTCATAATGATCGCGCAACGGCAATGGCTATATGTGGCCATGCTTGCTCCTGGACTCATCAGCAGCGCGTTGTCTCTGGCATCCATGGCGTTGCGTTCCAATCAGAAGCAGCAGCATGACGAACCTGTCTCCACCACCTATGCAAAGGTGGTGGAGACCGCAAGGCAAAACAGCCATTCGCCGTTCGCCGCAATGCCCCATATGTGTTTCGAGCGGTTCTACGCTCTGGACGAGGGACGCGCTGCCTTGGCGCACCATCACACGAACATGGCTTTCCTCCACATCATCCTGCCCTATAGGAGTCACGGAGCATGGCTTGTTTCGCACGGATCTGCAACGATCAGGACCGCATGCCATGGTAGCAGGCACCACGGGTTCGGGAAAATCGGAATTGCTCATCAGTTGGTGCTTGTCGCTCGCCATGCAATACAGCCTGATGATCTGCATTTCGTGTTTTTGGATTTCAAAGGAGGATCGACATTCAACGCTTTGGAACATCTTCCCCACACCGTTGGCAATGTCTGCGATCTTGATTTGTTCCACGCGATTCGCGCGTTGAATGCCATTGAACAGGAATTGGTGCGTCGTGAGGCTCTGGTCAGCGCCGAACGTGTTTCCAGATTCGACCAATTGGTCCGCCTCCGGCACGACTGGTTGTGGTCATCGATGAATTCCATGCGCTTCGAGACCGTCTGCCCGACTATATGCAACGGCTGAATCGTCTTGCGTCACTTGGCCGTTCCCTTGGCATGCATCTGATCGTCTGCACGCAATATCCCATGGGCCAAGTCCATGCCGACATGAAAGCCAATATCTCGCTGAGCATATGCTTACGGGTTACAGACCAAATGCAGTCGAACGAATTGATCGGCATACGTGACGCAGCGCTGATTCCTCCCAGCATTCCCGGTGCAGCCTATTGCAATGACGGACAACACACCACACCTTTCCTATGCAGCGCGGTCCGCGATGTCAACCGACTTGTCCGCAATATTGGAACGGCCGCACGATTCCACGCCTGCAAACGCCCCGATCTCCTGTTTTCCGAGCCTCTCACGCAACATGCAACGCAATCCGATCTTTCCATCCCATCAAACCAGTCATGGCATAACGTTCCCTTTGCGCTTGCCGACGATGGCGTATTGGTGTATACCGCCATTCTTGACGTGAGCCAACAGAATATCGCCATCATCGGTGCCTACGGCAGCGGCAAAACCAATCTACTGTTGCATTGCGCACGCTGGCTATATGACACGGGTTGCGCCAATATTCGTTTCACACGCAAAACCGAACATGGCATGGTGACGGATGACGGCAAACCCTTACCGTCGCATAAGCGAACCATCTGGATTGTGGATGATGCGGACGAAGCGCTTAATCCCTTTTCCTCTGCGCCTGAAGCGAACGAATTGCGTGAGGCGTTGGTCAATCCCAATATCACAGTGATTGCCGCGGTGGAAAAACCTATTTCCGCACTGCTGGACCGATGTCCGACTCGTGTGGCGTTCCCCTGCGGAGAACGTTCCAACGATCTGATGCTCGGCATTCCCGGCGCAATTCTGGACGGGTTCGCAGCCGACGACTATACCCTCCCAGGTCGTGGCGTGCTCATGCAACAGGCCAAAGCATGCCCTATTCAGTGCGTGGAATTCCAAGGTTTTTAACGATTCGTGGGATTCTTTTCGCGAAGACTCTTGAAAAGTCGCGCGATTCGTGGTTATCTGAGTAACGGACTTACATGCCGTACATGGCAAGAGGAAGGCGATTATATGAGCAGTGCTTTTGACTGGCGCGCCAAGGCGCATGCCGCGACAAGGATCCGGAGCTGTTTTTCCCGGTCGGCAATACAGGCGCCGCCTATCAGCAGATCGAAGAGGCCAAGGCCGTCTGCCGCACCTGCAAGGTGATTGACGCGTGCCTGAAGTGCGCGCTTGACACCAATCAGGATTACGGTGTTTGGGGCGGTTTGAGCGAAGACGAACGTCGTGCGCTCAAGCGCCGTGCCATGCGTGCCCGCCGCTCCCAAGCCATGCAGATGCAGATCTGAAATTTTCAAAGATCCATCATTGCATACGCTCTGCGAATAGCGACTTACAACGAAATGTCCGGTTGACTTCCCCTGGTCAACCGGACATTTTCGTATCTTTCCTATCGTTCCTGCGCCGCACGCAGCTTCATATCGAGCACTACTCGGGTGCCACCGCCACGACGGGGCTCCCAACGGACCGTGCCTCCGAAATCGTTGTTGACGAACGTGCTGATGATCTGCGTTCCCAAACCGGATCCGGAGGAACGTGCCATACCATCATGCTCCTCATTGGCCAAGCCCGTGCCATCGTCTTCGACCACAACATTGAGGTTGTTGCCACCGCGTCCCACGGAAATCGTGATATGACCTTCTTTGCGACCTTCGAAGCCATGTTCCACGGAATTGGTGATCAGCTCGGTCAGCACCAATGACAACGGCGTGGCATCCTGCGCCGGCATCATGCCGAATCTGCCGATGAAGTCGATGTCGATATGCTGGTCACGCATGGTGGCCAAATCCACCGCCATCTTCAACAGGCTGGAAATGACCTTGTCGTAATCGACGATTTCATCGGCGGTCTGGCTCAAGCCTTCATGGACCATGGCGATGGTTTGTACACGACGCTGCGCCTCTTTCAGCTCTTTCTTGACCTCTTCGGACTTGGTCCTTACGTGCCTGCAGTCGCAGCAATGCGGAAACCGCCTGAAGGTTGTTCTTGACGCGATGGTGGATTTCGGAAATCGTCGCATCCTTGGTCTGCAGTTCCTTTTCACGACGGCGAAGCTCAGTCACGTCGCGACATAGCACAACAGCGCCAACGCGGCCATTGGCATCCATCAACGGCAGCGAACGCATGGACACCGCGGACTTGTTGGCATCGAGTTCGGAATCGACGGCGGCTTTGCCACTGAGCACCAGAGGCAAGGTTTCCAGCACGGGATCGTTCTCGCGCAGCAATTTGGTGCCGATTTCGCTCAGATACTCCCCCTGCATGGTGCTGACCGATCCCAAACGTCGGAAGCAGCTGATGGCATTCGGCGAAGCATATCGCACGATACCTTCGACGGTGAGCACGATGAAGCCGTCCGCCACACGCGCATTGTGACGCTGGTTCATAATCGGATTACGATATGGGAACTGACCGCGAGGAATCATCTCATACAGCTGCTTACCTGCGCTGATGCTTTCGGATTCGTAACGTCCGTTCGACTCCCGGGTGGCCATATTCGTCTCACGTACCACCAAGCCCAGCGTCTTGCCATTATGACGCACCGGCGCATACACATTGCACACCGTGGACTCGCCCACAGTGCGGAGCACCGTGGAACGGAACACCGATTCGGAAGCCATCGCGGCATCCAATTCAGCGCTCATTTCCTCCTCGACAACGTCGCCGACCACATCGTCGGCCCTCAGGCTCATCACCGTGGATGGACGACACTGTTCGGCAATAATGTATTTGCCCTCGCCATTTTGCAGAATGAGCAGCAGATCAGCAAAACTCAGGTCGGCGATCACCTGCCAGTCGGCGACCAGATGATGCAGCCATTCACGATCTTCGTCATCGAAATCGGGACGGGTCGTCAAGATATGTGAGAAATCAGCCATGCGCTCCATCATACGCATCACACCAGAGGTTTTGCACGGCACGACGCATATTGCAGGAAAAGCAATATTGACATATCCATGAGTTACGGTAACGTAGGTTACGGTTCCGTAACTTACAGTGGAGGCACACAGATGGCGAAACCCACAGACGTAGAGATCGAGGAAAAACGAGCGATCATCGCCGAGGCACGCGAACAGGCCCTTCAAGCCAAGGCCGATATTATTCGCGTGAAGGCACGCAACAAGGCCGAGAACATCCGCAAGAAGGCCGACGGCAAGGCGAAAATGGCTATAGCCAAGGGCGAAGCTCGTGCCGCGAAAATAGAAGGCATCGCTCCGACGGAGATCGAACGTAAGATTCGTCTTGACGTGCATGGTCGCCCCAAGCCGGCGATGCGCGGCTGGATTCATGCCGTGGCCACTCCTCTGGCATTGGCGGCCGGCATCGTGCTGATCTGCCTGGCACACGGTACCGGTTTGAAGTGGGCCTGCGCCGTGTTCATGACGTGTTCGCTGGTATTGTTCGGCAATTCCGCCTGCTACCATTTGGGCGATTGGTCACCTCGCGTCACGGATGTGCTACGACGCATCGACCATATGAATATCTTCCTGCTGATCGCAGGCACTTATACGCCGGTCTCCTTTGCACTCGAACCGTTCTGGCGCAATTCAATCATCGCGGGCATGTGGATCTGCACTACCGTGGCGCTCATCATTCACGTCATCTGGATCAGCGCCCCACGCTGGCTTTACGTGATTGTGTATATTATTTTCGGTGTTTCCGGAGTGGCATTCATGGGATTGTTCTGGATTTCGCCATATGCCGGTCCGGCGGTTGTGGTGCTGTTGGCCGCAGGCGGAGCCTGCTATATCGCCGGAGCCATCGTATACGCGCTACGTAAGCCCGATCCATGGCCGAAGGTGTTCGGCTTCCATGAGATTTTCCACTGCGGCACCGTTGCCGGTTACGCATGCCATATGGTGGCGATCTACATGGTGATCGTGCAGCTATGGCCGTAAGTTCAGATCATATCTGATTGCAGTTTGACGAAATATACGAAAAGGCTGGTTCATCCGTTGTATTCGTGAACCAGCCTTGTATTTATATCGCTGGAATATCAGATTCAGCTTATGACGAACAGCACTCAGGCGAGCGGCTTGGCTTCCTTGATGGTCACGGAAATCTCACGTCCGTTCGGAGCCGTATACGACACCGTGTCTCCCTCGTGAGCGCCGTTGATGGCCGCGCCGATCGGGGATTCCGGCTGATGATGCTGTAGTCCGTGGCGATGGACAGGTCACGCGTGCCAAGCACGTAGACCATTTCACGTCCGTTGACATCCAGCGTCACCAAAGAACCGTCGCCGACTTCGCCGGCCTTGGGCGCGGTCAGAATCTTCGCGTTGCGCAGCTTGACGGTCAGTTCCTCGATGCGGCCCTGATTTACTCGCTGAGCCTCACGAGCGGCCTGATAGCCGCCGTTTTCGCTCAAATCGCCCTCGGCGCGTGCCGCGGAAACCTTGGAAGGATTTCGTCGCGATACTCGCCTTCGCGCCAAGCGAGCTCTTCTTTCATCTTGTCATAAGCTTCCTGCGTCAGCAGAAGCGTTTTTTCTTCGGCCATGTTGCTCCTTGACCTTGGAAATTACTCTATGCCGCTTAGTTTCAGCGGGTGGAGATGATGTCGATCACGAACACCAGGGTGTCTTCGCCGCCGATGCCGGCCTGCGGAACGCCACGGGAACCATAGCCGTACTCCGGCGGAATGGATACCACCAAGCGGGAACCGACGTTGTGCCCCGGAACGGTCTGGTCCCAACCCTTGATGACCTGGCCGACACCGATGCCGAAGCTGGCCGGCTGGTGACGGTCGAAGCTGGAATCGAACGGGGTGTCTTTGCCCCAGACCACACCGTGATAGTTAACGGTGACGGTGTCGCCGCGGCGAACCATCGGGCCATTGCCCTCGAGCAGCTCCACAACCTTCAGACCTGCCGGAGCGGTCTCGGACGGGAATTCGATGGTCGGGCGATCGCCGAACTCAACATTGACAACGGGCATTTGAGATGCATGGTGAACCTCCTTGAAAAGCACAATGCCACCTAGACTAGCACCAACCACCGCTAGCATTCAACGACATTGACCGCCAAACCACCTTTTGAGGTTTCTTTATACTTGGACATCATGTCTTCGCCCGTGTCTTTCATGGTTTTAATGGCCTGATCGAGGGTCACGATATGCGTTCCATCTCCCAGCATGGCCATACGAACCGCGTTGATGGCAGTGTTCGCAGCCATGGCGTTGCGTTCGATGCATGGAATCTGTACTAAACCTCCCACGGGATCACAGGTCAGTCCCAGATTATGCTCGATGCCGATTTCCGCAGCGTTCTCCACTTGCTGTGGAGTACCGCCCATCACCGCGCACAAACCGGCCGCAGCCATCGAACATGCCGTACCGACTTCTCCCTGGCATCCGACTTCCGCACCGGAAATGGAGGCATTGCGTTTAAACAGGTACCCTACCGCGCCTGCAGTGAGCAGGAAGGTAATAACACCCTCTTCGTTCGCATGGTCAACGAAATGCCAGTAATAGTGAAGCACTGCCGGAATGATTCCTGCAGCACCGTTGGTCGGTGCGGTGACGATTCGCCCACCGCCGGCGTTTTCCTCCGACACCGCCAAAGCGAACAAATCCACCCATGCCGCATCCGACGATTCGAGCACCGCATCCGCGCGTTTCTTGTCTCGTGCAAGCACATCACATGTTCGAGGCAAGCCTTGCATACAATTTTCGGTGCTGCTGGGCGCATTCAAACCGCCGGGCAACACCGGTCTGCGACGTGTGGCATCCGTGCTGTACGCAACGACGCATCACCCGCCACACGTTATCCAGTTCGCTGCGAACCTGCACCGCCGACTGCATGGCCGTTTCATTGGCCCACACAATGTCGGCGATACTCATATGATGCTTCTCGCATAATGCAATGAGTTCGTCGCATGACGTGAATGGATATGGCACATCCGAGCCGTCATCAAGTGAGGAATCACTCTGCTGATCGGCGAAAGACGTTCCGACCGGCGGACGCTCATGAATGCCGATCATCAGATCCTCGGCATTGCCTTGCCGTACGAAGCCTCCACCGATGGAATACCAGACCTGTTCATCAACAAGATTGTTCTGCTGGTCAAACGCCTGGAAACGCATGCCATTAGGGTGCGCGGCCAAGCGATGCCACACGTCCATCACCACATCATGCGCATAGTCGAAATCGATGCGATGCTTACCAGCCAGCAGCAGTTCCCCACTCGACTCGCATTCATGACGAATGATGTTCACATGGTCCGTATCGACGGTTTGCGGCATGTTACCTTCCAGACCTGCCACAGTCGCGCGATCGGTACCGTGCCCCAAACCCGTCAACGCAAGAGATCCATACAGTACCGTACGCACGCGGCTCACACGGCCAAGCGTTCCCGTATGTTCAAGCGATTCGACAAATTTGCATGCCGCCACCATCGGACCAACAGTATGTGAGGAACTTGGTCCAACGCCTATCTTGAACATTTCGAGAATACTGAACATACCAATCGTCGCCTTGCTTCTCAGGTGCCTTGCTCAGGCTGCATACAATGCACGGAACATGAGAATCATAATGATCAAACCAATGATGGCGGCCGTAACTTCCACCACCAGCATGATAATGGCCGTGGTTTTACGATTGCCGAGTTTAACGTCAAGTAACTTGGCGAACAGGAAGGCGACGAAACCAAGAGCTGCGCCATTCAACGCAATCGCACCAATCTGGCCATTGGTGAGCACACTCTCCCCCACCATGGCAAGCACGGAATTGATGGTGGCGGAGAACACCAGCAGGCTCCACACACCGTAACCGATAAGTCCAACAATCGCATATGCGAACGGTCGGAACCGTTCACGCATTTTGAGCGTGAACGATTCGGCGCACCACAACAGCGCAAAGCCCACAACGAACGTGAATGCCACTGCCATGAACACCGCTTCCATAGCCCATGGAATCAATGCCAACGACGCCTTCAACAACGAGAAATACAGCGGAGAACAAGCCAGTTCGCCCACAGCCAAAACTCCTGCGACGATAATCGCTTGGGAGAGCATCAGCGGAATTTCCGTATCGGGCTGTTCGATTACTGGCTTGATATCTTTCGACGTCATACTTTTCCGTTCCATCGGCTACTTGGGGTTATCAATGCCGCCAGTGTAATAACGGATTGTTTCGTACGTGCTATCCAGCAATATTTCACGACGACCTCGACCATTAGCCGTCATCGCAGCCAGAAAACCTGAGATCGGACTATGAATGGCAAGTCATCATTATTGAATAGCATACTGAGAGAGTATATTCTGTTTGAGATTCATCGATTGTTGAACTAGTTGTTCACATGTGAGGCATCCAGACATGTCTTCAACGGCGATTTTTTAGGAGCAATTTCTGCATTACGTAGCATTTGAGACACAACGTCAAATTTCTTATTCATTTATCTGCATTTCCTTTCGGATACATTAAAAAAAGCCCACAAACTGCAATAATGGACAAAGCCAGCCAATACATCCATGTTGCATGGAAAGCCGATGTGAGAAAAGGCACGAAAAATCCGCCACAAAATGATCCGATGGATTCACCAATGGCTGTCAGAATAAGACGACAATTGAGTATGTCGACAAGAGGCATGTTTTCTCCGGATTCCACCATGGCGACATTTGTCAACGGTGCGTACGTGCATTCCGCAGATGCAAATACCAGCAGAGCAGCAAATATGAACCATACCGATTGCATCAACGTTCCCGCTGCGAACAGCACAAAAGCGATGCCGTACAACCCTAGCTTAAGCCCATGCAATACGTTGATGTTTTTCCTGTATCCATGATGCGTACCACCAGCCTGCTGATGGGGAACTGCAAAACTATCCCAGCAATGGCATCCACAGTGAAGAACAGTCCACTCGGCAGCAAATCTGAAGAAAAACCATGAAATACGAGTGACATGCCAGAAAAAAGCTGCCCATTCATCACACTGCCAGTAACGACAATCAGCAATACCGGCAACATTCTTCGACTGCTCAATAATGTACCGATGGTGGAAAGAATCGAAGTTTTTTCCTCTGAAGGACTATCTGAAGTTCGTAGATAAACATGTCGCTCAAAACAAATTCCGGTGATAACGGATATGACGGCATATATCAGACAAATGATGATGAGAAAGTTGGCGAGACCAAGTCTGCACTGTACATAAGACGCTGTGATAGGACCAATAGCAGCTCCTAAGTTCGCAGACAAGGTTGCCAGCGAAAAGAATGATGCTTGCTCCTTGCTATCTGCAGTGGTTGCAATGATGTGCCCTCGAAGAGTGAAATTCACCAATGAAATGCCAACACCGAACAACATCAAGCCAAGCAAAGCAAATACAGGCGAAACCTGCAATAGCCATGCAAAAGATACTAGTCCCAGTACGATAATCGCCAAGCTGATCTGCATGAGCCATAGTGTTGATATTTTCTCAATCAACCGGCCTAAAAACAGTGTACTTCCCCGTGCTGCAGCCGATAGAACACCAAGCATCACACCCGACAAAACACTCGCTGAGCCGACACGCTGGGTGAGCATTATTGGAAGCATCGACAGTACCGCACTGTATGCAAGATTCGTTGTCAAATAGTCAATAGATAGAGACGCATATCTTCTGCTTCGCATAGATTGTTCGCCGTTCGCCACTCTCACAGCAGAGAAAACTAGCCCCTTGCACGACGATTGTCATGCGTTGTTCATCATGTGGACACCGGATTTTGAGTCAACATTAAGCTCATCTCAGCGCGAGATAAAACAAAATCCAACCAGTATATTCTGATTGGGTCGCATGGTGCCGCCAGCGGGAATCGAACCCGCAATCCGAAGAGACCGATTTTAAGTCGGTTGCGTATACCAGTTTCGCCATGGCGGCAAGGCATCGAACAAGCCGACGCCCAAGTTATTATGCCACGTTAACGTTCGGCAAGCAATCGCGTGCCGTAATCCAACACAATGCCATCAAGCAAACCGTGTTCGCTGGCCATGAAGGAGTCGATATGCTGACCATGGTGACATAGGCCGCTTCGCTGACTTTGGCGAGCACACGATTCCACACCAGTGCACCGCCACCGACCACGTCAACACGACCCGGGTGAATGGTTTTGTAGGTCAGGCGCTCTTCGCGCGGCATCGTAAGGAACTTGTTATCAACCGCATAAGCGTCTTCCAGCGAGCAGCTGGCACCATCCACCGCGGAATGGTCGTATTCGGTCAATCCCATGGCCAGAGCGGTCATGGTAGTCACTGTGCCAGACACGCCGATGATAGTGCGGGTTTTTGCCTGCAGGAACCGTTTTGAACGCTTCATCGATATGCTCGTCGATGTCGGCAATGGCCTCTTGAATCTGCGCTTCGGTAGGCGGATCGTTCTTCAAGTGGCGTTCGGTCATACGCACCGAGCCAATGTTCATGGAGAACGCGGCCTGCACCTGCGTGTTCGGATGGCTTACGCCATCGCCGCCAAGCACCAATTCCGTAGAGCCGCCACCCAAATCAACCACCAGATACGGAGCTTCGACGTCGCGACGAACCACGCTCGTGGCACCAAGGAAGCTTAGATCAGCCTCTTCCGTACCGGGAATGACTTCCGGACGCACGCCGAGGATCTGCTCGATAGTGTCTTCGAATTCCTCACGGTTCTCAGCATCACGAGTGGCCGAAGTGGCAACGAAACGAATGCCATCCACCGGATGCTTTTTCAGCACCTCGGCGAATTCGCGGGCAGCGGCGTAGGCACGTTCCAATGCCTCATCGGCGAAACGATGCGTCTTATCAACATCCTGACCGAGGCGAATCACACGAAGAATACGCGGAACAATATCTTCAACGCCGTCTTCGCTGACTCGGGAGACCTTCAGACGAATCGAGTTCGTACCGCAATCAATGCCGGCAACAGTAACGGATTTCATTGCTTCTTCTTTCTGTCTGAATATGGTTCAGTCTTCGTTTTCCACCGTGCAACGGCATACATTGGGGTCGAATTCATGACGAATCGCCTCCAATGCCATGTCTCCGATCGGATTGGCGCCCTCGCCCATCACCAGCGTTTGCGCCAGCAAGGCGTGCAGACACTTGATGCGAACAGGCATGCCGCCGGCACTGGTGCCTTCGATATGCTCTTCGCTGTCTTCCATAGCAACGGCGATTTCATGCCGGAACGCCAAATACAGTTCGTGCGCACGCTCGTAGGCGGCTTTCAGATCGTCATCTTCAGCCAAAAGATCGTTGTACTCCTTCATCTTGCCTTCGGCTTCGATGTGGGAGATGGCTTTCACCGCTTCCGGGCCAGTCAAATAGCAAGTGGTAGGGAAAGGCACACTCCCGGCAGCAGCGGACGCGTGACCACAGCCAAAGGCCTGCCGCACACGCAACGTGTTCCGACAGCCACCATGCACGCGGGTAACGACCCAGCTGACGCTCGACCACAGCAATATCATGCTCGGTGGCAGGCTGGTCGAGAACCTTCTTCGCCAAGGTTTTGGCCTGTTCGCTGATTGTCATACCCTGTGTCACTCCTGCTGATCTCCTGATTGCTGTTGGTTGTTGTCTTGTGAAGTCTGCTGCTGGCCACCGGATCCTGGCTTGTTCCATTCGCATCCGATTCACCGGTTGACGTACTTTCGGACGTTTCCCTCGATTTCGATTTCACTTCGTCCGATTGGTCGGCTTGTTTGAACGAATACGCCATTTCCTTATACCAAGGCAGTACGGTTTTCTGCGATTCATCCGTCTTTTTTGCATCTTCTGTGGTTTCGCCGGTCACCGCTTCGGGATGTTCCACACGAATCGCCTGTTCTCCTGGAAATACGAATCCCAGACGATCCCTTGCCTGCGCTGTAACGTAAGCTTTGTCATCCCAACGCGCAATGTCGTTTTCCAGTTCCTGCTTTTGCGCTATCAGCGCAGCTTCCTGCTTCTTCAAGCCATTCAATTCAGCCATATTCAGCGCATAGGTATGGAACGTCGACGCCAGCTGGATGGATCCCAAAGCCACGATAAATACCGCCACAAAGAACGCGATGGGGCCAGCGCTGCCCCTTCTGGATGCTTTCTTGCGTGACTTTGAACTCATAGCAATGAAAATACCCGCCGCGTTCGACGAGGAACACGACGGGCACTCTACATCAGCGCATATTCGATGCGCTTACGCTCACTTGGCGATGTACTTCTTGCAGGCCTTGAAAGCGCTGTAGCCGGCGTACTGAGCGGTGGAGCCGAGCTCCTCCTCGATCTCGAGCAGGCGGTTGTACTTGGCAATACGCTCGCCACGAGCCGGAGCACCGGTCTTGATCTGGCCGGTGTTCTTTGCCACACGCCAAGTCG